>JACDJA010000974.1_pt1 | contig 26837 bp, 18 predicted proteins | sample 7449241 | NCBI WGS metagenome assembly JACDJA01 (sample SAMN14253289, study PRJNA609438) | sludge metagenome | isolation source: initial anaerobic sludge | collected 2018-12-20 | reverse complement strand
GTTGCCGGACAAAGTGCCGGGCAGTTTTGCCCGGAAGTTGGGTGGTACCACGGAGACTTTTGCGCCTTCGTCCCATGAGCGGACGAGGGCGTTTTTGTTTTGTGGCGGCGCGAGATTGGGTATGGCGTAAAGGATATTTGACTGATGACTGAGCTGCTTTATACAACCGACGCCTATGTACGCGAATTCCAGGCCGTCATCGTTTGGCACATGGACGGCGGCGTTGTTCTTGATCGGACGGCGTTCTATCCCGGCGGCGGCGGCCAGCCCTGTGATACGGGTTCTCTGAGCGTCGGGACGGACACGTGGCCGGTGACGGCTGTCAAGAAGATGAACGGCGAACCGGTTCACTTCGTTGAGAGGGACCTGCCCGCAGTGGGGACGATTGTGACGGGATCGCTGGACTGGGAGCGTCGCTATAAACTGATGCGCACCCACACGGCCATGCACATCCTGTGCGGGGTCGTCTTTCGGGATTACGGCGCGCAGGTCACCGGCGGAAACATGGATCCGCTGCAAGGGCGAATGGATTTCGAGTTCGAGACGATGCGCCAGGAGTTGGTGGCGGCTATCGAGGAGGCGGTCAACGCGGAGGTTGCGGCGGCGCGGCCTGTCCGCGTGCGCATTTTACCGCACGATGAGGCGTTCGCCATACCCGATCTGATCCGCACCAAGATCAACCTGCTGCCGGAGGGCATCGCCGAGGTGCGAACAGTCGAATTGGTTGGCCTTGATTTGCAGGCCGACGGCGGCACTCACGTCGCCAACACCGGCGAAGTCGGCCGCGTCCGCGTCACTGATTACAAGAGTAAGGGCAAGATCAACAAGCGGATCTATCTGGAGTTGGAGGCGGATTAGTGCGCTTTATCATTCACGAACTGCCATATGAGCGACCGCTGCTGGCCGGACGGCTGCGCTATGAGCGCGACGGAACGCCGACGGGGGCGGTCGAAATTTGGCGCATCACAAGCGCGGCCGAGGGCTACCGTTTTCTGCGTGTTGACCTGGACGCTCGTGACGCGCCTTCGGGACGGTCGTATCTGTATCACATGACCCTGAACGCGGCCGGCCGTCCGGAGCAACTCAAGTATCGGTTCTGGGGTGATGGGAATGAGGTAAGCGGTTCGGCGGTATGGGATGGCGATGAGATCGTGGCGGCTCGCCGGGTGAATGGCTTGGCTTATGAAGACGTTGCTCGCGGGAGCGCATTCTGGTTTCCGTCAGGCGTTGGGTTGGGCTTGCTCGCATGGAATGTTGGGGCGACGGACGGTGTGACGATGTCGGCGGAAACGGCCGACCCGGCGCGTTTGATGGCTCTGATCGAGACGCAGGTCGCCGTTGAGTGGGGCGAGGCGAACATGGAAATGGTAGGGGATGAACTATTGCCGGTTCGGTCGCTGGCGGTGTCGTGGGGAGATCAGCGACGTATGGTGCGATTGGACGCGGAAGGGCGGCCGCTGCAACTTTGGCGAGACGACGGTCTGACGGCCGTGGCCGAGCGGCTGGTGAGATACGGATGAATAGCCGAGTGGAAGACTGAGCGATTGGGAGATTCATGGTATGAGCTTCAAGGATGTATCCAACAAGGTCGATTTCGTGGCGCTGGAGCGGGAAGTTCTCGCCTTTTGGCGTGAAATCGATGCATTTAATGAGTTGCGACGCCTGCGCGCGGCGACGGAAGCCGACCACGGCATCTTCAGCTTCATCGACGGGCCGATCACGGCCAACAATCCGATGGGCGTTCACCACGCCTGGGGACGCACCTATAAGGACCTTTACCAGCGCTATCAGGCCATGCTGGGTAAGAACCAGCGCTGGCAGAACGGGTTTGACTGCCAGGGGCTATGGGTCGAGGTCAACGCCGAAAAAGAACTGGGCTTCAAATCCAAGCGTGACATCGAGCAAATGGGTTTGGCCGAGTTCGTGAAGTTCTGCAAATCGCGGGTGTTGCGCTACGCGGCCGTTCAGACGGAGCAGTCAATCCGCCTCGGCTATTGGATGGACTGGAACGATCCCGATCAACTGCAGGAGTTGAGCCGGTTGCTGAACGATGATCCCGAACAGGTCATCACTGTGGACGGGCCGCTCGGCCCCGTGACGGATACGGTCGAGCAGATCGTCGCCCGGTTGGGCTTGGCTGAGTTGGGCGGATCTTATTTCACGTTCAGCAATGAGAATAACTATCTCATCTGGGGCTTCCTGAAGAAGTGCCACGAACACGGCTGGGTCTACAAGGGCAAGGATGTCATGCCCTGGTGTCCTCGGTGCGGCACGGCCATCAGCCAGCACGAGATCGTCACCGACGGCTATTTCGACGTCACGCACGATTCTGTCTTTGTTCGCTTTCCGCTTGTCGGCCGCGAGAATGAGGCGTTGTTGGTGTGGACGACCACGCCCTGGACGCTGACCAGCAATGTGGCCGCGGCCGTCGGCCCCGAACTCGATTACGTGCGCGTGAAAGCCGAGGACGGCTGGACGTATTATCTGGCCGAGGCGGCGATGAAGAACACCCTGACCGGCAAAGGTAACGAAGTCATTGGTCGGTTGAAGGGCGCGGAGATGGTTGACTGGACGTACACCGGGCCGTTCGACGCGCTGCCGCGTGTTCAGGCTGCTTTTGCCGAAGCCGGCTATACCCATCGCGTTGTGCCGTGGGATGAAGTCGGCGCTGAGGAAGGGACAGGAATCGTCCACATTGCACCCGGGTGCGGAGCCGAGGACTTTGAGTTGAGCAAGGATCACGATCTGCCGATCGTGGCGCCGATCGACGAGAACGGCATCTACGTCGAAGGGTTCGACTGGCTGACCGGCCGCGACGTGATGGGCGTAGCGGAAGACATTTTCGCGCGCCTGCGCGAAAGCGGCTTCTTCTATCGCAAGCAACGCTACACCCATCGCTACCCTCACTGCTGGCGATGCGGTTCTGAGTTGGTCTATCGCCTGGTGGACGAATGGTTTATCAGTATGGGGCCGCTCCATGACAAGCCTCGCGAACAACTGACCGCGGCCGAGAAGCGAGCCGGCCTGCGCTATCAGATTATGGATCGGGTGGACAAGATCAACTGGTATCCAGGCTTCGGCTACGACCGCGAGATGGACTGGCTGCGCAACATGCACGACTGGATGATCAGCAAGAAGCGGTACTATGGCCTGGCTTTGCCCATTTGGGAGTGCCAGGATTGCGGTGAGTTTACCATCATCGGCGACGAGCATGAGTTGCGTGAGCGAGCAGTTGAGGGGTGGGAGGTGTTCGAAGGGCACACCCCTCACCGGCCCTATATCGATGCGATCAAGATTGCCTGCCCGAATTGCGGATCAAAAACGAGTCGCATCAGCGACGTCGGCAACCCATGGCTCGACGCGGGCATCGTTGCCTTCAGCACGCTGGGATACCGGCGCGATCGTGCATTTTGGGAAAAGTGGTATCCGGCCGACCTGATCACCGAGAGCTTTCCCGGCCAGTTTCGCAACTGGTTCTACAGTGTGTTGGCCCAGAGCACCGTCCTTAGCGATGAGCGCCCGTTTCGCAACTTGTTCGGCTACGCCACACTCTTTGCCGAGGATGGCCGGGAGATGCACAAGTCATGGGGCAACTCTATCGAGTTTAACGAGGCGGCCGAGCAAATGGGCGCCGATACGATGCGCTGGCTCTATGCAGGGGCGCGGCCGGAACAAAATCTGCTGTTCGGTTTCAATCGTGGCGACGAAACGCGGCGGCGCTTTCTCATCCCGTTGTGGAATGTCTATACGTTTTTCGTCACCTATGCCAACGCCGACGGCTGGATGCCCGGCGGCTTCTATCGAGATTATCTGTCGCCTGTCGAAGGGAATGCCCAGCTCGACCGCTGGATCGTCGCCCGACTGGACGAGACGATCGGAAACGTCAGGGCGGCGCTCGATCAATGGGATGCCGAGCGGGCGACCCAGGTGCTGGAGTTGTTGCTCGATGACTTGTCCAACTGGTATGTGCGCCGGTCTCGCCGTCGCTTTTGGAAGAGTGAGACGGATGCGGACAAGCAGGCAGCCTATGCTACGCTTTATCACGTGCTGGTCGAGTTCACCAGGCTGTTGGCCCCGTTCATCCCGTTTGTGACGGAGGCGATGTACCAAAACCTTGTCCATTCGCACGACGCCGGCGCGCCGGCCAGCGTCCATCACACGCTCTATCCTCAGGCCGACGCGGCGACGCTGGATCGCCGGCTGCTGGACAAGATGCGTCTGGCGATCAACACGGCGGCGCTGGGTCGTTCGGCTCGCGGCGCGGCGGGCAAGTTGCGGCAACCGCTGGCACGGGCGAAGGTCTTCGTCGGTTCCCAGCAGGAGCGGGACGATCTGCGCGAGTTGGCCGACGTGCTGGCCGAGGAGATCAACGTCAAGGAGATCGAGATCGTCTCCGAGGTGGGCGAATTAGTGAGCTACCGGCTCATGCCGAATAACCGCGTGCTTGGCCCCAGACTGGGGACGTTGTTCCCCGCGGTGCGCGATGCTCTGGCTGCGCTCGACCCTGCCCGGGCAGCCCAGACCTTACAGGCAGGCGGCGCGCTTGCGCTCCATGTGGACGGTCAGATGGTTAGCCTGAGCGGCGATGACGTGCTGGTGCACACAGAGCCGCTTGGCGGGCTGGCTGTAGCGGGCGAGAAGGGTGTCACGGTTGCCGTAGATCCGCAATTGACCACGGAACTAATTCAGGAGGGATACGCACGCGACCTGGTACGGAGCATCAACGCCATGCGCAAGGACGCGGGTCTTGATATTTCTGATCGGATAGAGCTTGGGTTTGAGGCTGATGAGACGGTGGCGGAGGCTGTGACCGGCTTTGCCGATTACATCCGGCAGGAGACTCTTGCAGTCAGACTGACGTCCGGCGTCCTCGAAGCGCCCGACTACCGCCGGCAGATCGAGGTGGGTGACGGCGACGTTACTTTGACTTTGCGGAAGGTCTGATCACTCTTAAGCCGCCGGGCTACCGTACAGGCCCGGCGGTTTTCCTCCTCAGGCAGGAATTCAATTTATGCGGGTGTATAGGGCCGCCGCTCTCGCCGTCGATACCATTTGCCCTCGGCGATGGGTGTGGATTAGCCCTTGACTAACCGGTGTGTGCCTTTTGTGGCAAGCCTTGCTATCATTGGCGGCCATATGCGTCGCTTGCTGGTTCCCATCCTGCTCATTATTTCGATAGCAGCCCTGACGGCCGGTGTCTGGGCCGATAATCAGCCCGTTGGATCGGATACGTCGCCGCAACTCGTCGTCGATCCTCCTGAAGACTGGATTGGCGTGGCGATCAAGGTCACTGACCTGACCCCGGTTCCGCGCGCGCCCGACGCGGCTCCAGCCGCGGATCAATGCGCCAATGCAACGCCGTTGCTGCTCTCGTTTGCCAACACTGCGGACGGTAGTGGAACTGTGACGAATCTTTTCACCCAGGCGCCGGCGGACCCCGACCTGACTTGTCAGTTTGGCGTTCCGACCAGCCCCAAGGGGTATCGCACTGCCTGGTACCAATTAACACCCGGCAGTACGAGCCTGGTAACGATTACAACTGAGGGCACGGATTACGATACTGTGCTCGGGGTGTTTTCGGGTAGTTGCGAAGCGCCGACTGCTATCGCCTGCAGCGACGACATCAATGGTTTTCAATCTCGTCTGACGTTCATGGCCCTTCGCAATCGAACGTACTACATCGTCGTCGCCGATTACAAGCCCGGCACGCCTGTCGCGGCCACCCTGCAATTCTCCGCCGTTATGCACGAAGGTGGCGCGCGCTGGAGCCAGGTCGGCAATCTGCCGTTTGGCGGCGTCACTCGCCATGCATTTGTCAGCGCCGGCCCTGAAATGTATATCATCGGCGGTCAGACCAATATCGCCGGTGTGCCCGAGATATCCAACAAGCTACTCCGCTACAATGCTATCTCCAATCAGTGGAGCGAGATGGCCGACGTACCCGGTTCCAGTTTGTCGAATACCACGGCCGTTCGACTGGGGCGAAAGATATTCGTCCCCGGTGGTTTCAACGGCGACATGACGAATTACGTGAACGTCCATCTTGTCTACGACATGGACACGGACTTTTGGCAACAGATTGCGACTATACCAGTGAATCTGCTGCCGAACGGGGAGATGTTCGCCTGGTCGGCCGGCGCAGCAGGCCCCGGTGACACGTCGTATTACGTGACGGGTGGCATCACCAGCCATCCTGCCTTTGACTCCAATGCCACAGTAATCAACAACACTTATCGCTACACTCCGGCTACGGGTCAATGGTCGGCCTTCCAACCCATGACGACGCCTCGCTACGCCCACACCGCGGCCTGGATCTTCGCCGCCAATCGCGGGCTGTGCGTTGCTGGAGGCCTGTCCACCGAGGAAAACGATGCGGGTAATCCGATAACCGTCTTGCTAACGGGCGGTGAATGTTATAATCCGGCGGCCGGCGGCGGATGGCAACCTACCGGCGAGTTGAACTTCCCGCGCTATGGGGCGGGTAGCGCGGTGGGGCCGGATGGAAACTGGTACGTTTTTGGTGGGCTGGATGCAACAGGCGGCGTACCCGAGACCGAAGTCTATGACCCCATCACGAACAGTTGGCGCGTGTTGGGCGGCGAATTCAGTCTTGGCGGCTCGCCGCAAAACCCGGCGCGCGGTTGGCCGCGAGGGGCGTTCTGGGGTGATACGTTATACGCGTTTGGTGGCAGCACACCGCCGAGTGAGCAGCGCGTCATTTCGGCCGTTGAGCGCATGACCATAGGCGCGGGTTTTGTCCCTCTGGCAAATACCATCCTGGTTCCCTTTGCCACAAACGCCGGGGTCGATAACTTCCTTGCAAATTCTACTCAATTGACGATCAATGCGCCGGTGTCGGGCAATTTCGCCAAATCGACGCAGTTCTATAACCCCTACTTCTTTGATTGGCCGGTTTTTGGCCGGGCGACTATTCGTCTTGACAACATTCCATCGGACAGCAATTTCAACATATCCGTCTATGACCCCTTCAAGGTATTGCGGGGTCAGGGCAATACGGCCCTCTATGGCGGCGAGAAAACCGTCTCTCTCACGCTAATGCCCGGGCGGTACTACGTGGTCGTCGAGCGGATATTTCCCAAAGACCTGCCTGATCCGGGGGATTTTTATCGCCTGACCCTGACGGGCGGCTGAGCCGGCGCATCCCATACCTATCATGTCTGTTCGTGTTCTGCACTTTGCTGACGCCCACATCGATATAGCGAACTTTGGCCGGCACGATTCCAAATCGGGCCTGCCCTTTCGCGTTGTCGATTATCTTAAATCGCTCGATACCATCGTCGATACCGCCATTGACAAACAAGTCGATCTGGTGATCTTTGCCGGCGACGCGTATAAGGATCGCAACCCGCAGCCGACGTTTCAGCGTGCCTGGGGCGAGCGAATGATGCGCCTGTCACGAGCGGGCATTCCAACCTTGTTGCTGGTCGGCAATCACGATGTGGCCCCGGCCGAAAACCGCGCCCATACGTTGCAGGAGTACGCAACGCTCGCCGTTCCCCACATCTACGTCGCCGACACCGTGAGGCTCTGGGGATCGGAGGACCTGGGCGTGCCCGTGCAGGTCCTGGCGCTGCCCTGGATCACGCGCAGTCGCTTTCTGGCCCGACACGACATGGCCGGCAAGTCGCTTGAGGAAGTGCATGAGGCTATTCTGGAGCGGATCCGGATGAGCATCGACCACGCTATCGCCGGGGCCGATCCTGATCTGCCATTCATTCTGACCGCCCACGCCGGCATCATTGGAGCCAGCTACGGCAGCGAACGAATGGTGATGCTTGGTCAGGACCTGGCTCTGAGCAAGGGGATGGTGACAAATCCCCGGTTCGACTACGTGGCGATGGGTCACATCCACAAGCATCAATCGTTGCATGATCAGCCGCCGGTCGTCTATCCGGGGTCGATCGAGCGTATCGACTTCGGTGAATGGCGTGAGCCAAAGGGGTTCGTGGTGGCCGAAGTGGCTCGCGGCCGGACGGAATGGGAGTTCATTCCTCTTGATACGCGGCCGTTCCTCGATCAGATGATCCGGGTTGAAGAAGCCGACGGGTTCATGGATAACATCATGCGCCGGCTCCAGCCGCCCGAGAAACTCGCGGGTGCGATCTGTCGCTTGCGTCTGGAGTATCCCTATGAACTGGATGGCCTGCTCGATGAAAGGCCGATCCGTGAGCGCTATGCGTCGGCCTTTGCGCTGCGTCTGGTGAAGGATCGCATCGGTAGCCGGCAAACGAAGCTGGGTCAACTTATGGCTGTGGAATCGCTAGGTCCGTATGAGCTGTTGCAGGCGTATTGGCGCTCGAAGGACCGATCCGACACACAAGTTGACGAACTTCTGCGACTGGCCGAGGAAATTCTGGACATTCATCCGGCAAAGGCCGACGGTGAGACCATTTCGCTCCCCTCGCTGACCGAACAATGATTCCGCATCAGTTAACCCTGCGTAACTTTCTTTCCTATCGAGAGGCGGCCGAGCTGGACCTGCGTGGCGTTCATTTGGCCTGCATCTCGGGTCTGAACGGCGCGGGCAAGTCGACTATTCTCGACGGGATAACCTGGGCGCTATTCGGCAAAAGCCGCGTCAAAAGTGATGATGATATTGTCAATCGCGGCGCGGGATTGAAAGCGGCGGCCGAAGTCACGTTTGTGTTCGAATTGGAGGGAGCGCTCTATCGCGTCATCCGACGCAAGGCCTTCGGCAAGACGACGGAGCTTGAATTTCACGCCTTCTTGCCCGACGGAGAGGGCGACGGCCGGTGGCAGGTGAAGACGGAGGCGAGAACCCGGGAAACCCAGGCGGAGATTGAACGCCTGTTACGAATGAATTATGACGTTTTTACCAACGCCAGCTTTTTGCTCCAGGGGAAGGCGGATGAGTTCACGACCAAGACGCCCGACAGGCGCAAGGAGATACTGGCCGAGATACTGGGCGTCAGCCGGTGGGATGACTATAAGGAAATCGCCACCGAAAGCCGCAAGATCATTGAGAATGATGCCGCGATGGTCGAGCGGCAATTAGTCGATATTGAGGCGGAGCTTGCTCAGGAGGCGGAATATGTGCGTTCGTTGGAGACTGCCCAGGCTCGCGTGACGTTGATATCGGCCGAACGGGACCGGCAGGAAGCATTGATGACACTGGCCCGGCAGCACAAGGTGCAAGCCGACCAGCAACGTAATGAGTTGCACAGGATTGCCGTCGAGCAGGAAGATGTCGAGCAAGAGCGCCGGCGGGTTGAGGAATTGGCTGTTCGGCATCAGGCGGAATTGGCCGACTATCGCGCACTCCTCGGCCGGCGAGAGGCAATCGAGGCGGAAAACCGGGCGTGGCAGGCGGCGGAGGAGGAAATGGTTGCGTGGCGGGCCAAGGCGGAAGCTCATAACCGGATTACGCTTCAGATGCATCCGCTGCAGACGGCAATCGCTAATGCGGAGAGCCGCCTGTTGGAGCGCGCGCGCGAGTTAGGTGTCAGGGAGCAACACATCAAGGCCGAGTCCGACCGCCGGGAAGAGTTGGAAGCACAGTCGAAGAATATACAAGCGAGTCACGAGGAATTGACGAAACAGGTCGCCGAACTGGCGGACCGGCAGCACGAATGGGAGGAGGCGGCCGAGCGCCTTCGGGCGCTGGAGGTCGAGCGGCACAGGCGAGAACTGGAGTTGGAACAGTTGCGCGCTCTGGCGAAGGAAATGGGCAATAAGGAGCGCGAACGGGTCCAGGTAGAGCAGAGTCGCCAGGCGGCATCTGCCGCGCTCGACGACCTGCGGGAGCGTTTCGCCGAACTGGAGAACAAACGACAACAGTCGGCCCGGTACGCCGAGCAGAGGTCCGGACTGGAGGCCGAACAAGGCCCGCTGGCTGAAACAGGCAAGCGATTGAATGATCGGCTTGATCGGCTTGCGGACGGCAGTGAGTCGGAATGTCCGGTATGCCGCCAACCCCTGACGGAAGAACACCGCCAAAACGTCTTGCATGAGTCGGAACAAGAGCGTGATGAACTGCGGACGAAATATAGAGATAACAAAACGCTTATCGATGATTTGACCGCCAAGATCACGGCGCTGGAGCAAGGTCTGAAGCAGCAGGCAGTGCTGGAAAAAGACCGCGAGACGCGGCAAGGGATGCTCGCCCGTGCCGAGTCCCGTTTGAACGATATCGACGCCTCGCTCCAATCGTGGCGTGAGACAGATCACGCGGCCCGTTTGCGCGAACTGGAGGTGCAGCAAAGTGATACCGGGGAGATGGAAAGCTTGCGGGTTAGCCGTGACTCGCTTCGTTTGGCGGCCGAGGAAGCGCGCAAGGTTGGCCGGGAAGTGAGCGAACTTGCCCAGCGCATGGCGCGGCTGGACACTCAATTGGAGGAGATCGAGCGAAGGAACCTGGAGTGGCTGCAAACCGGGTTGCCGGCGCTGTTGGAGGCGCGTGACCAATTGGCGCAAGGGAGCTTTGCCGAGGAAGATCGCGCGGCTCTCAATGATTTGCAGCGACAACTTACCGCCATCGGGTTCGATCCACCGGCATTCGAAGCCGTTCGCACGCATCGCGACGATCTGGCATCTGCGCCGGAAGCGTACCAGCAGCTGATGAAAGCAGAGGCAGCTGTCAGGCCGCTTGAGGGCGCCCTGACCGAATACACGCGGCAACGCGAGCGGCTGGCTGCCCATGAGGCTGAATTGCGCGATCGGGCCGAAGTTAGTGGACAGAAGTTGCAGGAATTGGAAGGTGCGACAGGAGACTTGAACGTAGCTGAGGCCGAGTTCATTCGCCTGCGAGAGGAGACGATCATCGCCAATCAGGCTGTAGGTGCAGCCCAGCAGCGCATCGCCGTGATTGACGTCCGGCGGGAAGACCGGAAACAACTGACTGCCGAGAAAACGGTCTTGGCGCAACGCATCGGCTTGCTGCGCCGGCTTGAAGAAGCGTGCGGCCGCAAGGGCGTCCAGGCGCTCCTCATCGAACACGCCCTGCCGGAGATCGAGGATTACGCCAACGACTTGCTGGAAAGTCTGACGGGCGGCGAAATGCGCGTAATGTTCGAGACACAGCGTACCTCAAAGTCGAAACAGGATAGCCTGATCGAGACCCTCGACATCAAAATATCAGACAGCAACGGCGAGCGCCCCTATGAGAACTATAGCGGCGGCGAGAAATTCCGGGTCAATTTCGCCATCCGCCTGGCCTTGTCCCAGGTTCTGGCACGCCGGGCGGGGGCGCGACTGCGCACGCTGGTTATCGACGAGGGGTTCGGCAGCCAGGACCCCGACGGGCGGCAGAAGCTGGTGGAAGCGATCAATACCGTGCAGAGCGAATTCGCCTGCATCCTTGTCATCACCCATATCGACGAACTGCGCGACAAGTTCCCGGCGCGGATCGACGTGGAAAAAACCGCGACCGGTTCGCAGTTGTCCGTTGTGGCAATCTAGCGGTGATTGAGAGGCACGGGGGATTGCGCCGACCTGCGCAACTATTCCGCACGGTAGAGATAGCCGGTGGCACGCAACCCAAACTGTACCATGTCGGCCACGGCTTGTTGGCCTTCGCGTTCGCCCTGGGATGAAGCCAGCAAGTGGAAGATCATCTCATCGAACGCGCCGACAAGGGCTTCGGCCGTCCGGCGCGGGTTTTGCGGCTCGATCTGCTTTTGCTCCAGAGCCACGAGCAACGGCCGCTGCCAGGCGCGGATCAGCTTTTCCCGGTACTCGGCCCGCCGTTCGGCCAGTGACGGTACCGATCCCATGCCGCCGACCAGCAGTAGTTGCACGACCGCCGGCTCGTAGAAAGCGACGTTGATATAAGCCTGGATGGCTGCTTCCAGTTGGGCGGGCAAGGCGTTGCGACTGTTCAGCGCCTGCTCGATCGCCTGGAGCAGGAATGCGGCCGTTTCCTCAAAGAGATGCACGAACAACGTTTCCTTGTCCGGAAAGTAGAAGTAGAACGTACCGATTGCGACGTTGGCCTCGTGGACGATGTCGCGCACGGTCGCCGCGTGATAGCCTTTCTCGGCGAAGACGCGGACGGCGGCTTGCATCATGGCGGTGCGCTTGGCGTCCTTCTTGCGGCGGGTGGTATCGGTACTGCGGTAGGGCATGGCGATTCGAGCTATCATACTGAAATATGAAAGGAGTCGCAACGTGATCGCTTTGCACATCGATCGGGCCGGTCCCGAAGCTGCTTACAGGCAAGTCTATCGCCAGCTCCGCGCGGCCATCCTCGCCGGCGAACTGGCGCCCGGGACGCGTTTGCCTTCCAGTCGGACACTGGCGAGTGAGACCGGGGTTGCGCGGATTACCATTGCTCATGCCATGAAACAACTGGCGGCGGAAGGATTCATCGAAAGTCGCACGGGAGCCGGAACCTTTGTTGCCGCCGATCTGCCGCTCGCCGGCGCAACCCATGGCGAACCCTTTCGCCCGATGCTCACGAGTTGGGGGCAGCGAGCGTTGGCGACGCACCAGGCGACCGGACGAACAAGCAGCGCCCAGCGACCGGAGATCGATTTTGGCTTTGGGCGTTCGTTTGCCGGTAGCTTTCCCTACGATATCTGGCGACAACTGCTGGGGCGCTATCTCTCAACGGACGACGCCATGTTATCGCGCTACGGATCGACCGCGGGCTTCTATCCACTGCGCGAGGCCATTGCCGACTACCTGGCCAGATCGCGGGGCGTTCGCTGTGTGGCCGAAGACGTGGCGATTGTCAGCGGCGCGCAACAAGCGCTCGATATCCTGGCTCGTATGCTCATTAATCCCGGGGACGAGGTGCTGGTTGAATCGCCCGGCTATCGGGATGCCTTTGCGCTGTTCCGGCTGTACCAGGCGCGGCTGGTGGGTGTGGCGGCCGACGACCACGGTTTGCCGGTGGACGACATTCCGGTGGATTGCCGCGCGCGCCTGGCGTTCGTCACGCCATCGCATCAATTTCCCAGAGGCGGCACAATGCCTCTGGCCCGTCGTCAGGCATTGTTGGCATGGGGTCGGGAGCGCGCGGCCGTCATCATCGAGGATGATTATGACGGCGATCTACGATATGAGGGTGGCTCGCTGGCGGCCTTGCAGGGGCTGGACGACGACGGGCGGGTGGTCTATCTGGGGACGTTCTCGAAGGTGTTGTTTCCGGCGCTCCGGTTGGGTTATCTGGTGCTGCCGCGCGCGCTGAATCGGCCATTTGTCCAGGCGAAAGACCTGGTCGATCGCGGCGCATCAACGCTGACGCAGGCCGCTGTGGCGGACTTCCTGACCGAAGGGCATTTCGAGCGTCACTTGCGCCGGCTGCGCCGCCTCTATGGGGAGAAGCGGCGGGTGCTGGTGGGGGCGCTCGACAGCTACCTGGGCGATCGGGTGCGTTATTCGACCGTGGCTGCCGGGTTGCATGTCATGCTCTTCCCGACGACCCACCTGGACGAGGCGCGGCTTGTGGATGAGGCGGCGGCGCGCGGCGTGCGGGTCTATGCGGGCGCGTCCTTCTATCTGGAGAAGCCTGCGCCGCCATCAATCCTGCTCGGTTTCAGCGGGCTGGACGAGGCGGAGATCATAGAGGGTGTCCGGCGATTGGCTGATGCATGGCCCCTCTAGTTTTGGGAACGCGCCTTCAGATCAGCCAACTTCCCTCCAGACGCAGCAGCCAGGCCTTTGTTTCGAGGCCGCCGCGGGCGCCATAGCCGTGCAGTTTGCCGTCCGCGCCGAGGATTCGGTGGCATGGGATGATGATCGGCACGGGATTGGTGGCGTTGGCCTGACCCACGGCGCGAACCGCCCCCGGTCGCCCCAGTTGTCCCGCAATTGCGCCATAGGTGCTGGTGTGACCATATGGCACGGCGCAGACAAGCTCCAGCGCCTGTCGCTGGAACGGCTTTAACGTTGACCAGTCGATGGGTGTGGTGAACTCCTTTAGCTCGCCGCGAAGGTAAGCGTCGAGTTCGGCCAGCGCATGTGAAATGAATGGGCCTGGTTCGGCCACCCGGTCCGGCACAGTCCCGGTCAACCGGGCTACTTCGGCCATGAATCGGCTTTCGTCGTCCCACAAACTGATGGCGACCAGCCCCCGGGGCGAAGCGGCGATCCAGATCGTTCCAACCGGTGTGTTTTCCAATTTGCCGACGGTTGTCACACACACCTCCGCGTTGCGTGCCGGTGTCACTCCGGCGCGACTATAAAAGTTCCAAAGCGGAGATAGTATACCGCAATTCCAAAGGCGACGGCTGCGTTCAACGACGCTTTTTTGCCGATCATCGGCAGCGAAAGGATCGCGTCGCATTGAGTCAGAATTCCCGGATCGACGCCCGCCCGTTCATTACCGACGACCAGAACCAGCGGTTCGCGCGGAAGATCGCGCGCGTAAATGGGAGGCTTGTCCGAAGTCTCCAGTCGTTCGAGCGCCCAGAGCCGATACCCCTGAGCGCGCAGTTGCGCGGCGAGATCGACGCCATTGGGGTTGTAGGACCACGCCACTGTGGTTTGCGCGCCGAGCGCCGCCTTGCTTAGTTTGGGGTGTTCGGGGGTAGCTGTGATGCCGGCCAAGTAGAGGTGGGACAACCCCGCGCCGTCGGCTGATCGAAACATGGAGCCGACATTGTGGATGCTACGAATATTGTCCAGCAGGCCTGCGATCCGGGTAGCGGCAGGCCCGGCCGATTGCGGGCGGGCGTCGGGGACCGGGTTGCCGGCTGCTTCGGCGACGGATACGACCCGACCGCGGCAGCGCGGACAGCGCAGTGTTGCCGCCTCCGCGACCTCGGCCGGGAAGCGGAAGCGGCACTGCTCGTCCGCGCATTGCAGAAAACGATAGGGCAACGGCTGCCTAACCCTCCAGCGCGCTCAATAGCGCCGGGAGCAATTGCTTTTTGCGCGATACGACGCCGGGCGCGCGTAGTGTGCCGTCGGGAAGTTTGGGGTAGGGCAGGCCGCCAAGCCGCGGCACGTCCGAGGTGATCAGCAATCGGCTGGAGCCGCGAACGACGTCCGTGACCATAAGCATGGCGAAATCCAGCCCCTTGGAATCACGCAGCCTGGTCAGCGCGTCCCGCAGTTGCTCGTGGTGTTCGTCCAGTTCAACCAGCGATGTAACTTCGATTTGGGCAACGCCGAATTTCATCCCGGCTTCATCATACAGTTTCAGGTCGGCGCTGACGACATCTTCAGGCGCGCGCGTTGCCAGCCCGGTTCCGGCGGAGATTACCTTTTCGCCATAGGACTGAACGGTTTCACCTGCCAATGGAGAGCCGATTACAAAAGCCCAACGCGCCAACCGCTCGGCCGCTTCGTGGTCACGGGGCGTCGTTGTGGGTGAAGTCAGGATGAGTGTGTCGGACAAAACGCCCGCCAGCAATAAGCCCGCCAACTCCGGCGGCGCGCTCAGGCCCGCGTCGTTGATGCGCTCGGAGATGAGCGTTGAGGTGCTGCCGACGACATCGACCGTGAAGCGAATAGGCGTGCGGGTCGACGGATTCCCGAGGCGGTGGTGGTCGACGATCTCGATAATGTCGGCTTCGTCGATGGAACCGACCGCCTGACCCGGCTCATTGTGGTCGACCAGGATGAGCTGCATCCGGGGTGGGTTGAGCGCCTCGCGATGGCGGCAAATGCCGACGTATCGACCGGCTTCATCGATAACCCAGAAATCGGTGCGCTCCTCGCGAAGGATACGATTCAATGCGTCGCGAACGCGGGTGTTGGCCTGGAATTGGGGCACGGTCTGGTCGCATGCTTCGCGGCCGGGCATGTCCATCAACTCGCCGATGCGCATCTCTTCGCGGCGTGGGTGGGAGCCGACGGTGCGGCTGAGAAAATCAAACAGGCTGATGACCGATACCAGGCCGAACGGCTTGCCTTCGTCGTCGACGATGGGCGCGACGCCGCCGGTGCGATTGGCGATCGACCATACCTCACGCAGCGGATGCTCCGGCGAGGCGGTGTTCAGACGGTGCGAGATAACCGAGAAGCGCGGCGAGGCATCGGTGAGTAACGTTGGCTGCTCGATGCTCAAGTGGTTGAGCACCCACGTCGTCTGCGGGTTGAGGTGACCCGCGCGTGCCGCTATCGCGTTTTGTCCCTGGTCTTGCAGCAACCAGGCATAGCCCATTGCCGAGGCAATGGAATCGGTGTCGGGGTTGACGTGCCCGACAACGTAGATGGCGTTGTTCTTGTTTCCAGTCATTACCTGCTTCCTAAACAATATCCCTGGCGCGATTCATCAGGCGCGCCAATCCCGAATCATAGGCGTTTATTCTTACGGACAGGCTAACAGCATTGATCGTACAAACCGGTCGCGCCAACTTTCCTTTGGAGCGAAGGAATCAGGCAATCGAATCGACCGGTATCATATGTTACACGATGGGCCGACGGCGTGCATCCGATCTGCCGCCGCCAACGGGGTTTTTCAGTAGTTCGAAACAGCGGCCAAACCTGACAGGTGGGCGACAACCCGGCTTGTTGTTATCAGAGTACGCACGGTCGCCCACCTGTCAGGTTTTTGATCAAATGGCGACTACTGAAAAACCCTGCCCCCGCCAAGCAGCAGGAATTTGGAACTGGTGGGGGATACTGTCATAATCCTCAATATGGTCTCGCGCTGTCCACTCAGGTTTACCGTGGCCTTGCTGCTCATCGTGACGCCGTCGGCCGCCCGGCGCAACTTGGGAAAACAGTTGTCCTGGACGAACTATCATTCCCATGACGGATAAAGCGATGATCACTATTCGTCCAATCGATTCGTTTGATCCCGCGCGATTTCAGGCGATTGCATCCGGCTATACAACTTCGGAGATCTATCACGTCTCACGATCGGAGAGCGAGACCCAAGCCAGCTTCGTCCTGACCCTGCAGACACTTTCCGAACCACGGGGATTCCGCTTTACCTTTAACGAGGAAGAGCTGGAGCGCTACAGTGTGCTCATTCCGGCCGAATTTTGTTTCGGTGCTTTCGACGGTGCGATGCCGGTCGGTATCGCGCTGGCCGAACCACAGGCGTGGAATCGAACGCTGTGGGTGTGGGACTTCCACGTGGCGGCTTCGCATCGAGGACAGGGAATCGGCCGCCGGCTTATGGCCGCGCTCGCCGAGCGCGCTGCCGCGGCCGGCCTGCGCGCCGTCATTTGCGAGACGCAGAACACCAATGTCCCCGCCATCCGGTTCTATCGTGCGGTGGGGTTTATGATGGAGGGTGTTGATATCTCCTACTACACCAACGACGATATGCTGCCCGGTGGCACCGTGGCCGTATTCATGAAACTCAGGCTCGAATGACCGCATTGATTCACTTTATCAAACGGCGCCCTGTTCTGTCGGCCGCGCTATTGTTCCTGGGCCTCAGCGTCGCTTTCTTCGCCCATGTTCTCGTTCCGCCCGCCGGTCAGGTGCTGGCCGGCCACGACATGATCGGCAACTACTATATCTACTGGGAAGTCGTGCGCGAAACGCTTCGCCAGGGCCGCCTCCCGTTTTGGGAACCGGCTATTTTTGGCGGTTTTCCATTCCTGGCCCAGCCGCAACAAAATACGTTCTATCCGCCAAACTGGATCAATCTGGTTGTGCCTGTGCGTGTTGGTGTCAGCCTGTATATGGTTTTCCACGTCTGGCTGGCGGGTTTCGGGATGTATCTCTTCGCGCGCTATATGGGCGGTCGCAACCTGCCATCCGTGCTGGCGGGGGTCGGTTTCGCTTTTGGCGGTCTGCTGGCAGGGCGGCTTTGGGCAGGTCATCAGCCGGTGTATGCCGTGTTTATCTGGACGCCTTTGATGCTGCTGGCTCTGGCCTGGGCGGTGGACCGGCGCGGCTGGTTCGCGCCAATCCTGGCCGGAGTTCCGTTTGCCATGTCGATATTGGCCGGGCATATCCCATCGTTTCTCTACGTGGGCATCATTTGGGCGGCCTTTGCGGCCTATCTGTTCATCAGCCGTCCACGCGATCGGATTGCGGTAATTCGAGCGGCGACGATTGCCGGTGTTGCAGGATTAGCCCTTGCCGCGATTCAACTCGTGCCGTTTTTGCAATTCAGCGCAACGTCGGGCCGGGTGGCCGAGGCCGATTTTGCGTTCGCCACCGATTACTCCCTGCCTCCTGCTCACCTGATTACCCTGCTCGTGCCGGAGTTTTTCGGCGAGCCGCTGCGTGTTGGCTACTGGAGTGTGCCGACGTTTGAGGAATTGACCTATTACGCAGGCGTCCTGGCCGTGCTGGGCATTGTCCTGGCTTTGCGGCGGCCGACCCGCCTGTCGTGGTTCTATATCGCTCTGATCGTCGTCGGCCTGGCGTTGGCGCTGGGCCATTATGCCCCCTTCTATGAGTGGGCGTATCGCCTGCTACCGCCGTTTCGTCTGGTGCGCGCGCCGGGGCGGGCAGCTTTTCTCTATCTGTTTGCCGCCTCGGCTCTGCTGGCGCACACGCTCACCGTTTGGCGCGATGCCTCCCCGGCAGAGCGGCGGAGCGGGTTGCAGGTCTATTGGCCTGTGGCGGTTGGAGTTATTGCGATTGCACTGGTCGCTGCGCTGGCTGCCGCCGGAGCGGTGTTCATGTCCGTTCATCCAACGGATACCAGCGGCCGGTTGTGGCATCAGATCGGCGGCTATTCCCTGGCTCTCGTTGCGGTCGTGATGGGCGGTGTGTTGATTTGGGCTTATTTGTTTCGGGGCAGCGCGGAATCACCCGATACAACCGGCACGGCCGGGGATTCCCGGGCGGAACAAAGCGCTCGCAGGCGATCGCTCTTCATTGGGATAGCTCTGATTTTGCTTGTTGTGACCGACACGTGGTGGTTCTCATACAAGATGGCGCGCACGGCTTCAACCGTGCCTGATCCGGTGTGGACCGACGGCCGCGCGCTGGTGGAGGAAGTGACCGGCCGGGTTGTACCGTGGGGTGTGCCGTTGTTTAGCCAGAATGGGGCCATGCAGGTGGATTGGCCCAGTGTGTTTGGCTACGATTCGCTGGAACCTGCCGCGCACATCGCCCTGGCTTCATCAGTTCCTGACCCGCGCTCGACCGCTTATGACATTCTGGGCGCGTCCCACGTCCTGGCCGGTGTGCCGCTGGACGAGCTTACGACGGGCGAACGTCCGCTGACACTTGTGGGGCAGCAGGGAGCAGCATGGGTCTATAGCCGGGCGCGTATCCTGCCTCTTGCCCGGCTGGTCTATGCCGCGGAGGTTATCCCCGACGGCGCTGCGGCCATCGCGCGTATCCACGAGACCGATTTCGATCCGGCGACAACGGCCATTCTTGATGCACCTGTAACCTGTGTGGAGGGGGCTGCTCCGTCCGAAGCCGGTTCGGCCGAAATCGAGTCTCACGAAGCCACACGTTGGGTAATACGAACACACAGCGAGACGCCTGCGCTGCTCGTCCTGGCCGAAAATGCCTACCCCGGCTGGGAAGCGACAATCGACGGCCGGCCGGCCGAAACTGCGATTGCCTACACGTCGCTGCGGGCGGTTTGCGTCCCAGCGGGAGAGCACATTGTGGAGTGGGTCTTTGCCCCGCGGCTTTATTGGCTGGGCGGCGCGGTTAGTGGATTGGCGCTGCTCTTCGTACTTGCCGCGGTTGTCGTGCTCCGCCGTTCCGGTGGGTCGACGGGACACAACGCGTAGTTGTTCACGCGATCCTATTTCAGAATTTTGCCCGCCACGCGGTCGGCCCGTTTGAGCGCCCGCTCCATCTCGAAGACGTCCGGTCCCTTCATGCCCTCTGTCTCCTGGGCGCGAAAGTAGTGGTCCATGGCCGCGCGACCGGCAGCGATCAATCGCTCGCGCCGTTCGTCGGTCATGTCGAATTCAGTGGTTTCATATCCTTTGGCCGGAAGACGACAGACGAATTGCTCAAAGGCTTCGATCACCATTTTGTCGTGGGCCTGGGTGGCTGTGTCGATCAGACCCATGACGCGGGCGGCCGGTGGAATGTCGGCCAGCACTACGCCGGAGCGACCGGGGCCGGTTGGCGCTGCCTCAGACCCGGCAACCACCAGACTTTCATCAATGAGCATCCCCAGGACACCCTGGCTCGTCTTCGGTCCCATCAGAGAGACGACGTAGGGATCGCTGGAGAGAAATAGTTCGATGGGGAAATTGGACAGCAGGCCGCCATCGACGATGCGATGGCCGGCCGGCGAGCGACCGAGATAATCACCCCATTCAGGCTGCCAGATCACCTCCTGCCAGAGAAGCGGGAGGCTCATCGACATACGCATGCCCCAGACGACGGGCAGCCGGGGAGCGGTATGGTGGTTGAGGACGAGCATCCGATGGTCGGTCGTGTCGGCCGCCACGAGGGACAAATCCCGGCCGGTCTGGCGATGAAATTCGGCGAATGTCAGGCTGCTCAGCTTGCGCGCGGTTCCGTCCGGTGCGGGTTGATCGAGTTTGGCGCGCCCCCACTCCAGAAAAGTATCGGCCGAGAACCAACCGCCACGCTCCACGAACGAGAACAGATGGACGAGATCGTCCTGGGTCATCAATCCCAGGACGAAACGGTCAAGTCGATCTTCCAGGAGGTCGGGAATGAAGCGCAGATCAAGGTGTTCAAGGGCCGCGCGGGTGAAGCTGGCGGCGACTTCGTCGGCCGTGAACGGACGCGGGCGACCGAGAAATTGCTTGAAGACGGGCGTCCCCGATTCGTCCTTCTCTCTCAGGGCATCCAGCATCTCGTCAACCGAGAAACCGGCGGCCGTGAAAGTGGCGGTTATGGCCCCCGCCGACGTGCCGAGCAGACGTCCGATTGTGTGGCCGCGTCGCTCCAGCTCCTGCAACGCACCGACAAAGACCATCCCCTTTGCCCCGCCACCTTCGAAGACCAGATCGTATCGCATAAGTTCCTCCACCTTGTCGGAGCCTGTCCAGCTGCCGTGGGTTGTAAGTCGCTTTTATTGTAGCACGCAGCGCAATGGTGTGGGTGCGCTGCCGGGGCATTAGCGGATAAGAGGCTCAATTGCGTGGCGGTGGGGGGTATGCTAAAACTCGTCCGGTGGGCTGCGTCTTGTGCCCGTCATTATGCGTATAGAGTACTTATGAAGATTTTGTCCCCATTTGTTCGGGCCGGTATTGCCCTGCTCTTTTTGGTTGGTCTGCTTCTCGGCGCGAGATCGGCATTTGCCCAGGATGCCGTTGGTGATTTTATCCCCGGTGATTGCATGTTTGAGGGGGTTAAACTGGGGCCGACGGCCCTCACGGGTGAAGCGCTGGGCTTTGAGTGCGGTTACGTGATCGTGCCCGAGCGCCACGCCGCCCCCGATGGCCCGACGATTCGCCTGCCTGTGGCCATCCGGCGGGCTACTTCGGCTAACCCCCTTCCTGACCCGCTCTTGCTTGCCCAGGGCGGCCCCGGAGGGGATGCGTTTGAGGTGTTCACCCTGCTGGCGCCGACCACCTCAATGGCGGCCGAGCGCGACATTGTTATCTTCAACCAGCGCGGTACGCCTTATGCGATTCCTGAGCTTGGTTGCCCGGAGACGAAAGAGGCACTACCGGAAATGCTGGCTGCGACGGAGGAAGAGGGGCAAGGTATTTACGATCAGGCCATTGACGCTTGCTATGCGCGCCTGTTGGGAGAGGGGATCGATCTGTCGGCCTATAATAGTTTGGAGAACGCGGCCGACGTGCCGCTGATCGTCAGGGCGCTGGGCTATGACGAGTACAATTTTTATGGTGTGTCCTATGGGACGCTGCTCGGTCTCCATCTGATGCGGAATCATCCGGAGGGGTTGCGGTCTGTAATCCTGGATAGCGTTGTGGCACCTGACGTCAACTACATCTCCGAGTTACCCGCAAGCGAGGATCGGGTTCTGGACGAGGTATTCGCAGCCTGCGAGGCTGATGTCACCTGTCGCGGGCAGTATCCCGACCTGGAGGAACGGTTCTTCGCCCTTGTTCGTCGGTACGATGAGAACCCGATCACCCTCGCCTTGGTCGACCCGGAAACAGGTGAGGCGCACGACACCTATGTAGACGGGACGGCGTTGCGTTCTCTCCTCTTTCAGTTGCTCTACGTGCCGCGCATGAGCGCCGTCCTGCCCAGGATCGTTGCCGATCTGGAAAATGGGGATACGCGCTATATTGAGAGCATGTGGCCGTTGCTTGTCTTTGATCAATTGGTGGCGGAGGGAATGTATTATTCAGTCGTCTGTGCCGAGGACGCCGACATCGATGTGGATGCCATCCCCGTTGAAACCCTGCGGCCGGAGATTGCCGCTACGGCTCGCGACGACGTTCAGAGCTACGTCGATACCTGTTCGCGCTGGCAAGTGGCGCGGCTCCCGGCATCGGTGGACGATCCGGTCGTCAGCGACATACCGACCCTGCTGCTTTCCGGTCGTTTTGATCCGGTGACGCCGCCGGATTTTGCCCACGCGGCCGCGGCGGGGCTGAGTAATGCAACGGTGCTGGTGGATCCGACCGGCTCGCATGGCGTGGCCTTCAGCAACCCATGCGTCGACGATATTACACAGGCGTTTCTGGATGACCCTCTTTCCGCGCCCGACGCCGGTTGTCTGGAAGTGCAGGCGCCGCTGTCGGCCGTGCCACCGGACGCAGTAACCCTACCGCTATTGGCCAAGGTCAATCGTCTGGACACGAGTATCATGTGGCTGTTCGGCCTCGCGGCTCTGCTGCTTGTGGTAGTTCTCTCACCGTTCCTGGTATGGCCTGTTGTATATGTGATTCGCTCGTTCGGTGATGATCAGGTATCGCGCGCGCCGGAAGATCGGCGATGGCGGTGGTTCAGTCGAGGCGCGGTCTTGCTGTTCGGGGTGATAGCTCTTCTCTTCACAATCGGCTTTATGGGGTTTATCCTGACGACGCTCGTGACCGACCAGACTCTGCTGACAGCGTTGGCGATGCCGCCTTCGTCACGGCCGGTGTTCTGGATGCCGCTCATGCTGGCGATTCTGGCCGGGTGCGCCGTTGTGATGGCCATCGTTCTCTGGCGACGCCGTGGGACGGGATCGACGCCCGGCAAGGTGTATTACACACTGGTGGTCATTGCGGCCGTCGGTTTTGTGTTGCTGCTCGGATCGCAGCAGTTGCTGCTGCCGCCGTTGTAAGGGAACCGATTGCGCCTGTCGTTCGTCCTCCCTGTAGACTCAGAGATGGAGAAACGAGAGGTGAGAGACATGGAGCAACAACAACGACCGCGGTCCAGGCGCTTTCTCCGCGCCGTCATCTTTGTTCTGGCGGCACTGGCGTTAACGCTCTTGTTCTTTGAAAATCTTCGCCCTGTGACCGGTGAACCACCCGCCGCGCGATTATTGCCCGACCTGCCGGCCTATCGGCAGGTGGAGGGGCAGACGATCACCACCTACGTCGGGGCGTTGAGCGAGGGAGCGGCGCTGTTGGCGGGGCAGCCTCAACTGGCTGTCACCGTCGGCGCGCTCGACCAGATGATTGGCTGCTATCAGGAGATAGGCGGGGTTCGGGCCCGCGTCTATAGCCACGCTGAGCGCCCGTTGGCGGCGGGTCTGGTGGCGGTCGTCGACGAGGCGCGGCTGAATGACCCGGATAATCTGTTTCGTTGTGTCACGCCCGCGGCGCTTAACCTGGAGGGGGGCGCAGGTGAGTTCATCGAGCCGTGTACGGGGGCGTTCACGCTGGAGCGCGATGAGGGGACGTTCCATGTCGTTTATGCGGCCTCGGATTATGCCGTCTGCCGCGATTTCTGCGAGGCTATTGCAGGCTGTTCCGTGCACGTCTGGAATGGTTCGCGGTCAACATTGCCGCGTCCGATGTGACTGTTATAATCCACTGGTTTGCTGTCGGGCAGCCATTGCCCGGCGCGACGAGGATGTATGAGACAACGAAGCGATCTCTTATGGTTGGTGCTCATTGTCGCCATTGTTGCGGCGGCCGTATGGGTTATCACCAACCCCCGTTTTCCGGTCCGGTTAGGCCTCGACCTGCAGGGTGGCTTGCAAGTCCTGCTGGAGGCAGACGTGCCTGATGGCCAGGAAATTACCCTCGATTCAATGAACACTGCCCGACAGATCATCGATCGGCGCGTCAACGCCATTGGCGTGTCCGAGCCGCTGGTGCAGGTGGAAGGCGCGCGCCGCATCCTGGTCGAGCTGCCCGGCATCGAGGATCCGCAGGAGGCTCTCTCGCTCATTCAGGAGACGGCCTTGCTGGAGTTTGTCGATACCGGCGACACGCCGCTGCCGGAGGGCATGTGTATTCGCACTAACCTGAACGAAGGCCCATCTCGCTGCGAGCTGGATGAGACAAACGGAGGCACGGGTTCGTTGTCTGAACCGCCGACGTTTAACACAATTTTGACCGGCTCGGGTTTGCGAGAGGCGGGCGTGAACGCGGATCAACTGGGTCAGTATTTCGTCGATTTCGTGTTGACGGAAGAGGGCGGCCGGGTTTTCGCCGAGCATACCCGCCAAAACCAGGGCAGGTTCCTGACGATTGTGCTGGACAAGAAGGTGATCTCCAGCCCAAGCATCAATGCCGTGATTGAGGATGCCGGCACCATTTCCGGTAACTTTACGCTGGAGGAAGCGCAGCAACTCGCCACACAGCTGCAATTCGGCAGCCTGCCCGTGCCACTGCGGATCGAAAGCACCCGTCAGGTCGGCGCTACGCTCGGTGAACAGTCGATTGATGCCAGCATTCGTGCCGGAACTATCGGTGTGTTCGTCGTCCTGCTTTTCATGCTGATTTACTATCGCTTGCCGGGTGTTCTGGCCGACGTGGCGCTTATCATTTACGTACTGTTGAGCTTTGCCGTCTTCAAGGCTGTGGGTGTTACGCTGACCCTGCCGGCTATCACCGGCTTTCTGCTCTCTACCGGCATGGCCGTCGACGCCAACGTGCTGGTGTTTGAGCGTATCAAGGAAGAGATGCGCAAAGGGGCGCATCTGGAGGATGCAATTGACACCGGCTTCTCGCGCGCCTGGGGTTCCATTCGCGATTCCAACGTCGCCACGCTGGTCATTTGCTTCATCCTGTGGACATTCGGACGGAACTTCGGCGCCGGGGCCGTTGAGGGTTTCGCCGTCACGCTGGCGATCGGCGTGTTTATCAGCATGTTTACGGCCGTCCTGGTGACGCGAACACTGGTTCGTGTATTTCTCGGCCGCAGCGCGAACCGCCTGCAAGATCGCAAATGGCTATTGGGCGTCTAACAGACGAAGGCAGAACAGATTATGTCCTTTGTTTTTCATATTATTGAACACCGCCGCCGCTACTTCACCGTTTCCGGTATCCTCATTGCGCTGGGGCTGATCGCCATGATCGCCTCGATGGGCCTCACCGGGTCGCCGTTTCGCGTTGGGGTCGATTTTCGCAGCGGCACGCGATTTGAAATCCAGTTTGAAGAGCCGGTCGACGAGAACGCCATTCGGGATGTATTCGCTCAATTCGGCATCACCAGCCCGTCGGTCATCGCTCTGCGTGGCGAAGGGTTAGAAAATGCGTGGCAAGTCCGCGGGGAGTTTGTTTCGCCGGAGACGGCGCAGTTGATTCTGGCGGCGCTGAATGAGGTCGCGCCCTTGCGGCCGGATGCTTCTCAGGTGACGAGCGTCAGCGCGGCCATCGGCAACGAGGTGACGCGCTCGGCCATTATTGCCGTCATCATCTCGGCGATCGCCATTCTCTTCTATATCGTCATCGTGTTTCGCCAGGTCCCGAATACTTTTCGCTACGGCACGACGGCCGTTGTGGCGCTGGTACATGATCTGGTGATTATTCTCGGCTTTGCAGCGATTACCGGCTTGCTCCTGGGCTGGGAGATCGACGCGCTGTTCCTGACGGCTGTGTTGACTATTGCCGGATTTTCGCTCCAGGACACAATCGTTCTGTTCGACCGGATGCGGGAGAATATCGCCCGCCGCCCGTTCGAGAAGATCGACCTCATTGCCAACCGCTCTATTGTTGAGACGATCCATCGCTCACTGGTAACCCAACTCAATGCGATGTTCGTGATGGTGGCGATTCTGTTGTTCGGCGGCGTCTCGATGCGCCCGTTCATCGCCACCCTGTTCGTTGGTTTGCTGTTGGGTACGTATAGCTCGATCTTCATTGCCGTGCCGCTCCTTGTCACCTGGGAGGAGCGGATTAGCACACGCTCGCGAGCAGCTTAACCGTGGAGACCGAATGCAAGCCCTGACGCTGGAAGGCGGCCGGTTGGTCTTTCGCGACGACCAGCCGATCCCCGAACCCAAACCCGACGAGGCGCTCATTCGTGTCACCCTGACCGGCATCTGTTCAACCGATCTGGAGATGGTGAAGGGGTATGTGCCGGGGTTCCGTGGCGTGCTGGGGCATGAGTTTGTGGGTGTCGTAGAGCAGGTTGGCGCGGCCGATGCGGCCGAATGGCTCGGCCGGCGCGTTGTCGGCGCGATTAATATCGGTTGCCGCCGCTGTTCCGTCTGCCTGGGCGAGGGGCCGGAGCATTGCCTGAATCGCACCGTGCTGGGGATCCATGACCGCGATGGGGTGTTTGCCGACTATCTGACGTTGCCAATCGTCAATCTCCTGCCGGTCCCGGACGCTATCGCCGACGAGGAAGCTGTATTCACTGAACCCCTGGCCGCCGCCGTGCGTATCCGCGAGCAGATCGCGGTTCGGCCGACGGCGCGTGTTGCGGTTGTCGGCCCCGGCCGGCTGGGCTTGCTCGTGGCGCAGGTGATGGCGCTTGGTGCAAGTGACGTGACCGTGCTGGGTCGCCGTCCCGAGACGCTGGCACTACCTGCCGAACTGGGCCTGAAGACCGGGCTGGTTGACGAGCAACCCGACAACTCATGCGATCTGGTCGTTGAGGCCACGGGAAGTGACGCCGGGTTGGCCCACTCCTTGCGCATCGTCCGGCCGCAGGGGACGCTCGTGCTCAAAAGCACTTTCCAC
>JACDJA010000973.1_pt1 | contig 26865 bp, 17 predicted proteins | sample 7449241 | NCBI WGS metagenome assembly JACDJA01 (sample SAMN14253289, study PRJNA609438) | sludge metagenome | isolation source: initial anaerobic sludge | collected 2018-12-20 | reverse complement strand
GCTAAAGCGTTTTAAGCGCAAGTTTGACAGAACCGGCACCATGCGCCAGCTTCGTGCAAGACAGCAGTTTACCAAACCTTCCGTTAGGAAGAGAGCGCAAATGCAAAAAGCACAATATATTCAGAGACTTAGAGATCAGGAGGATATTTAAGGTAAAGCTTTCCTGAACAGTACATCAATCCGTAGGACCCGTGTTCCTGCGGATTTTTTTATTTTCCGAATTTTCTTCCCCCTCGGAATTTTTCATTATTTTTAAACTTCCCATAACTTTGGAGATGTGAGCAATTTCATTTTCCGCCACCTACTCCCCAATCAATGCCCGCCATGTCTTTTTCTTCCTTTGTAGATTATCTTCGCCTGGAAAAAAAATATTCTCCCCACACGGTCGATGCCTATATAAATGACCTAAAAGGTTTTGAATCTTTCCTCGCTACTGCGTACGATGAATGTTCGCCGGAAAGCGTGAGCTATGGCATCATTAGAAACTGGATTATCCACTTGGTAGATTCGGGAATTTCAAACAGAACGGTAAACCGCAAGGTTTCAACCCTAAAAACCTACTATAAATTTCTTTTGAAAACGGGCACTATCGAGAGCAATCCGTTGTCCCTTCACAAAGCCTTGAAGACCCCCAAAAAAATACAAGTCCCCTTTTCCCAGGTAGAAATTGAAGAAGTTTTGGAAGTGATGGAAGCAGGGAAGGGGTTTGAAAATGTTCGCGATCGCTTGATGGTCGAGCTGTTTTATTCCACGGGAATAAGAAGGGCAGAGCTTATCAATATAAGGTTAAACGATATTTCCTTTCCCCGGAAAACGTTGAAAATCTTGGGAAAGAGGAATAAGGAACGGATAATACCGGTCTTGCCCCGGGTTTTTAAGATTTTGGAAGAGTATATGCCCTTGCGCGATGCCCTGCCGAGGATGGTTGATGGCGACTTTCTTTTTGTTACGGCCAAGGGAGTTAAAGTATATGAAAACCTTGTCTATAGAACTATAAATTCCTATTTTGGTCAAGTGTCGGCCAAGGCAAAAAAAAGTCCGCATATTCTGCGGCACACCTTTGCCACACATTTGCTGAACGAGGGTGCGGATATCAGTTCGGTTAAGGAATTATTGGGCCATTCCAGTCTTGCATCCACCCAGGTTTACACCGGCAATAGTATAGAAAAATTAAAAGAAGCCTATGGGAAGGCGCATCCGCGAACGTAATTTTAAATTTCACCTATGGTATAAAACTACATATTATTAACCCCTTAAAATAAAATAATATGAAGGTTAACATTCAAACTCCCAATTTTTCTGCCAAGGAAGAACTTCTGGATTTTGTGGAAAAAAGACTGTCCAAGCTCGAACAATTTTACGACCGCATTATTTATGCAAACGTGTATTTAAAGCTCTTGCCCGCTAGCGAAAAGGCAAATAAATGCGTGGAGGTATTGTTGGGCATACCGGGCGATGACATCATGGTAAAAAAGGAGGCGAAAACCTTTGAGGAAGCCTTGGACGAAAACGTGAGGGCTTTGGAGCGACAGCTTAAAAAGCGCAAACAAAAAGAAAAGGTGTACCTGTAGTCCTGAATTAGTATTTATTGATAATCCGCAGTTTCCCAAAGATGCAGCAAACACGGTATCTGAGGGAAACTGCTGTTTTTTGGGAATCCTCCCCATTCCTTTTAGGGCCCTTTTGTAAAATATCAAACACCATTTTCCGAGGTACTACGGCAAAGTGCCGATGGCCATCTGACTTTTTAGGGAAGAAGGGATGAAATTTTTGTAAAAAAGTTTTGTGGAAAAAATAATTTCTCTACATTTGCAGTCCGTTAGAAATAGCGGACTTTTTTATGCCCTCCTTCGGTGCTCTTCCGGACGGGTAAATGGGGATAAAAGAGAGGTCTAAAAGCCGATATAGCTCAGCTGGCCAGAGCACGTGATTTGTAATCTCGGGGTCGTGGGTTCGAATCCCTCTATCGGCTCTTGATTTTTTGAAAGTGTGAATTAGGGATGAGAAGTTTATCCCGAGCGGAGTCGAGGGGAATCCCTCTATCGGCTCTAGATTTTTTGAAAGTTCTGAAAAAAAATAAAAAGGGGAGATACTCAAGCGGCCAACGAGGACAGACTGTAAATCTGTTGGTTTTCACCTTCGCAGGTTCGAATCCTGCTCTCCCCACACCATTCCTGCGCAAGCGGGAATCTTGGAGCCTTGATAAGGTTTGCGGTTCATTAAAATATTGAAAATAAATCCATAGTTCTGAATTTTCAGAATTAAAAAACGCGGGAGTAGCTCAGTTGGTAGAGCGTCAGCCTTCCAAGCTGAATGTCGCCGGTTCGAACCCGGTCTCCCGCTCAAAGAAATGAGTTACAAGTTGTAAAGTTGCAGTTTGCTGTGAAAATAAAAGAAACTTGAAACTTCAAACCTGCAACATAAAAGCCGATGTAGCTCAGGGGTAGAGCGTTTCCTTGGTAAGGAAGAGGTCATGGGTTCAATTCCCATCATTGGCTCGATTGGAATTTTACCAATGTCTTGAATATATTTTGCTTTGGGCGAAATTTGTTCGGGACATTGGATAATCGCAAATAATTTGGAACCGTCGGTTCGAAATTGAATACAGTTGAACACTAATATATAACAAAGATTAAAACAGTACAAAATGGCAAAAGAAACATTCGATAGGTCAAAACCGCACCTTAACATAGGTACAATTGGACACGTGGATCACGGTAAAACAACATTAACCGCAGCTATCACCAAGGTAATGGCCGATGCGGGTTATTCAGAAGCCAGATCATTTGACCAAATTGACAACGCTCCCGAAGAAAAAGAAAGAGGTATCACCATCAACTCTTCACACGTAGAATATCAAACGGCCAACCGTCACTACGCACACGTAGATTGTCCTGGTCACGCCGATTACGTAAAAAACATGGTTACGGGTGCTGCCCAAATGGACGGTGCTATTCTTGTGGTTGCTGCCACAGATGGTCCTATGCCGCAAACACGTGAGCACATCCTCCTTGGTCGCCAGGTAGGTATTCCACGCATTGTTGTGTTTATGAATAAGGTGGACATGGTAGATGACGAAGAATTGCTTGAGTTGGTAGAAATGGAGATCCGCGATCTTTTGAACTTCTACGAATACGATGGCGACAACGGTCCTGTTGTTCAAGGTTCTGCTCTTGGAGCGCTTAACGGCGAGCAAAAATGGGTAGATACCGTACTTAAGCTTATGGAAGAGGTGGATAGCTGGATTGAACTTCCAACTCGTGATGTTGACAAGCCATTCCTAATGCCGGTAGAAGACGTATTCTCCATTACCGGGCGTGGTACAGTTGCTACCGGCCGTATTGAAACTGGTGTTGCCAATACTGGCGATGTGGTTGATATTATCGGTATGGGTGCTGAAAAATTGACATCTACCATTACTGGAGTTGAAATGTTCCGCAAGATCCTCGATAGAGGTGAAGCTGGTGACAACGTTGGTCTTCTTCTAAGAGGTATAGAAAAAACCGATATCCGTCGTGGTATGGTTATCTGTAAAAAAGGATCTGTAACCCCTCACGCCAAATTCAAGGCAGAGGTGTATATCCTTAAAAAAGAAGAAGGTGGCCGTCACACTCCATTCCATAACAACTACCGTCCTCAGTTTTACGTCCGTACTACCGACGTGACCGGAACGATCATGCTTCCTGATGGAGTTGAAATGGTAATGCCTGGAGATAACCTTTCCATTACTGTAGAATTGCTTCAGCCAATTGCGATGAACGTAGGTCTTCGTTTCGCCATTCGCGAAGGAGGTCGTACAGTAGGTGCCGGTCAAGTTACCGAAATCTTAGAATAATCTTTTAGATAGCAAAGCAAAAGGTATCCGCTGCGGCGGATACCTTGGGCTTTAAATAATACCAAACAAATTTCGCTATCCCGTTACCGGGTGTGGGAAATAAAAAATCTTGACGGTTTTTTACGGTCAAGAATTTATACGGGTGTAGCTCAGTTGGTAGAGCACTGGTCTCCAAAACCAGGTGTCGGGAGTTCGAGTCTCTCCTCCCGTGCGTAAATTGAAATAGAAACGGCATGAAAATTGCTAATCCTTGTCGCTTGTTCGTTTGGTGTGAAATTTTTTCCGCCTTCCCAAGAACCTGGATTTTCCAAATATGCCCAAATTGAAATTTTGAATTGTAGAGCAAGAACACACCCCCGAGGGTGGGTTTGCGCTAAATTCCAAAAAACATCTATTCTTCAACAGGTTTCCTTTACGGGAATATCCGAAATCTATTATACGGCCAATATGGTAAATTATATTACAGAATCTTATAAGGAATTAAAGAACCACGTTAGCTGGCCTACATGGGCCGAGGCTCAAAAACTCACTGTTATCGTAGCGGTGTTCTCCGTATTATTGGCTCTTGCTGTATGGGGAGTAGATACCGTGTTTAGCAAAATAGTGGGTCTTTATTTTGAATGGATCAAGTCGTAAAAAATGACTGAAACAACAGAAGCAAAAAAGTGGTACGTAGTCCGTTCCGTCAGTGGACAGGAAAACAAGATCAAATCGTATATCGAAAATGAGATAAAGCGCTTTGAGCTTGATGACTATATAGAACAAGTACTCGTTCCTACGGAAAAGGTAATACAGATCCGCAATGGAAAGAAAATAAACAAGGAGAGGGTTTACTTTCCCGGTTATATCATGATATTGGCCAATTTGGGAGGAGAAATCCCCCATATCATTAAATCCATCAACGGTGTCATTGGCTTTTTAGGGGAAACCAAGGGCGGAGATCCCGTGCCCCTGCGCCAGTCTGAGGTGAACCGAATGCTGGGCAAGGTCGATGAGCTTTCCGTAAAAGACGATAGCGTGAACATTCCCTTTGTTATAGGGGAAACCGTAAAGGTTATCGATGGACCGTTCAACGGCTTTAACGGAACCGTAGAAAAGATAAATGAAGAAAAGCGAAAGCTGGAGGTAATGGTAAAGATTTTCGGAAGAAAGACACCGTTGGAACTCAGCTATATGCAAGTAGAAAAAGTTTAAAATTGTTACGCCTTAATAGGTTTTTTCTTAGGCTTCCACTTTAGAAAAACCGCATTAAAAATTGAAAAATGGCAAAAGAAGTCAGTAAAGTAGTTAAGTTGCAAGTCCGCGGGGGTGCTGCCAATCCATCGCCACCAGTAGGGCCTGCCCTTGGTGCTGCCGGTGTCAACATCATGGAGTTCTGCAAGCAGTTTAATGCCAGGACCCAGGATAAGGCAGGAAAAGTATTGCCAGTAGCGATCACGGTTTATAAAGACAAATCGTTTGATTTTGTCATCAAGACCCCACCCGCTGCCGTTCAGATACTAGAAGCCGCCAAATCTAAAAAAGGCTCGGGAGAACCACATGCAAAAAAGGTTGCGACCATATCTTGGGAACAAGTTAAGGCAATTGCCGAAGACAAAATGCCCGATCTCAATGCGTTTTCCGTAGAGTCTGCCATGAAAATGGTAGCCGGTACAGCGCGTTCCATGGGAGTAAAAATCAAAGGTGATGCACCTTTTTAATCTGAAAAACGAATCTAGAAAATGGCACGATTAACTAAAAAGCAAAAGGAAGCCCGTACCAAGATAGAGCCCAACAAGGCCTATTCGGTTGCCGAAGCTTCTGCTTTAATAAAAGAAATCACCAGCGTAAATTTTGATGCTTCCGTAGACCTCGCCGTTCGCCTTAACGTAGATCCACGTAAAGCGAACCAAATGGTGAGAGGCGTTGTTACCCTTCCTCATGGAACCGGTAAGGACGTAAAGGTTCTGGCTCTGGTAACCCCAGACAAAGAAGCCGAAGCCCAAGAGGCAGGAGCAGATTATGTTGGACTTGATGAGTACCTTGATAAGATCAAAGGAGGATGGACCGATGTGGACGTAATAGTCACCATGCCCAGTGTAATGGGGAAATTGGGACCCCTCGGACGTATTTTAGGGCCTCGGGGCCTTATGCCCAACCCCAAGACCGGTACCGTTACCATGGATGTTGCCAAGGCAGTATCTGATGTAAAGGCCGGTAAGATTGATTTTAAGGTAGACAAGACCGGAATTGTACACGCTGCAATTGGAAAAGCATCTTTTGATGCCGAAAAAATTGCCGGCAATGCAAGAGAATTATTAACAACCCTCGTAAAGCTGAAGCCGCAGGCGGCAAAAGGTGTTTACATTAAAAGTATCTATATGTCGAGCACAATGAGCCCTGGGGTGGAAATAGACACCAAAAGGTTTACTGAGCAGTAAAAACTGGAAATTATGACAAGAGAAGAAAAATCACAAGTAATTGAAACGTTGACTGCGCAGTTGTCTGATAATGCCAATATCTATTTGGCCGATATCTCAGGCCTTGACGCAGGGAGCACCACCAACCTTCGACGGGCTTGTTTTAAAGCAGGAGTCCAGTTGGCAGTGGTTAAGAACACGTTGCTTAAAAAAGCAATGGAAAGTTCCGACAAGGACTTTGGCGAATTGACCGGTATTCTTAAAGGAAATACTTCCCTTATGTTTTCCGAAACGGGCAATGCACCGGCCAGGGTCATTAAGGAGTTCAGAAAAAAATCTGACAAGCCTCTTTTGAAGGGAGCCTACATCCAAGAGTCAATTTATGTTGGCGACAATCAGTTGGATAGTTTGGTAGAGCTCAAATCCAAAGATGAACTAGTTGGAGAAATCATCGGGTTGTTGCAATCACCTGCCAAGAATGTTATCTCTGCTCTTAAGAGCGGCGGAAGCACCATCGCAGGCCTTGTCAAGACCTTATCCGAAAGAGAAGGATAAAACGCTATGTGCTTCCTCTTGGGGAAGTGCAATGGCCACAAACAAAGCACTAATTATTTTATATAAACACAATTATTTTTAAAAACGATAGAAATGGCAGATTTGAAAGATTTCGCAGAACAATTGGTTAACCTAACTGTAAAAGAAGTTAATGAGTTAGCTACAATACTAAAAGACGAGTACGGCATTGAGCCTGCTGCCGCAGCCGTTGCTGTTGCCGCTGGTGGTGGTGCCGCCGCTGGTGAAGCCGCTGAAGAGCAATCAGAATTCGACGTAATTTTGAAAGCAGCCGGTGCTTCTAAACTTGCAGTGGTAAAACTGGTTAAAGAATTAACCGGTGCTGGTCTTAAAGATGCAAAAGAATTGGTAGACAATGCCCCTTCACCTATTAAAGAAGGTGTTTCTAAAGACGAGGCTGAATCGTTGAAAGCCCAATTAGAAGAAGCTGGAGCTGAGGTTGAGCTTAAGTAAGCTTTTACCATTCAAACCCAAAGGTTTAGGTCTTCCAACCCGATAGCTATCGCGGTCGAGAAAGGCCTAAACCATTTTGCGTATATATCGGTTAACACCTTTTTTATACGATTTTCATTTTCATTTTAATTAAAATTCCGTCCATAGATGTCAGCAACGCAAACTGAAAGATTGAATTTTTCCTCTGTAAAAAACAAGCCGGCTTATCCCGACTTTTTGGACATCCAGATAAAATCCTTTCAGGATTTTTTCCAGTTGGAGACAAAATCAGAAGAAAGAGGCCAAGAAGGATTGTACAAAACCTTTTTGGAAAATTTTCCCATTACCGACACCAGGAACCAATTTGTATTGGAATTCCTGGATTACTTTGTGGACCCACCAAGGTATTCCATCCAGGAATGTATTGAGCGCGGTCTTACCTACAGCGTTCCGCTGAAGGCCCGCCTTAAACTGTACTGTACCGACGCTGAGCACGAAGATTTTGAGACTATCGTGCAGGACGTGTATCTGGGCACCATTCCCTATATGACCCCAAGCGGCACCTTTTGTATAAATGGAGCCGAGCGCGTGGTGGTATCGCAACTTCACCGATCGCCCGGGGTTTTCTTTGGGCAGTCATTCCACGCCAATGGCACCAAACTGTATTCTGCCCGTGTAATCCCTTTCAAAGGATCGTGGATTGAATTTGCTACCGATATCAATAGCGTTATGTACGCGTATATCGACAGAAAGAAAAAGTTGCCGGTTACTACCTTGTTCCGGGCCATAGGTTTTGAAAGAGACAAAGATATCCTTGAAATCTTTGATCTTGCCGAAGAGGTTAAGGCCACCAAAACGGGACTTAAAAAATACATAGGCCGAAAATTGGCCGCGCGTGTGCTGAAAACTTGGCACGAGGATTTTGTTGACGAAGATACAGGTGAAGTGGTTTCCATTGAGCGAAACGAAATTGTCCTGGACCGCGACACGGTGCTGGAAAAGGAACATATTGACGAAATTTTGGACTCGGGCACAAAGGCTATCCTCTTGCATAAGGAAGACAACCAATTGGCCGACTATGCCATTATCCACAATACCTTGCAAAAAGACCCTACCAACTCTGAAAAGGAAGCGGTGGAGCATATCTATAGACAACTTCGTAATGCCGAGCCGCCAGATGAGGAAACCGCCCGTGGTATTATCCACAAACTTTTCTTTAGCGACCAACGGTACAACCTGGGAGAGGTAGGGCGTTACAGAATGAACAAAAAACTTGGTCTGGATATCCCCATGGAAAAGCAAGTGCTTACCAAAGAGGATATCATTACCATTGTAAAGTATTTGATAGAATTGATCAATTCCAAGGCGGAGATTGACGATATTGACCACTTGAGCAATCGCCGGGTGCGAACTGTGGGCGAACAATTGTCGCAGCAGTTTGGTGTAGGTCTGGCCCGTATGGCCCGTACCATCCGCGAACGGATGAACGTTCGGGACAATGAGGTGTTTACGCCCATTGACTTGATCAACGCCAAGACCCTGTCTTCTGTGATCAACTCGTTTTTTGGTACCAACCAGCTTTCACAGTTTATGGACCAAACCAATCCACTGGCAGAAATTACGCACAAGCGTAGGCTTTCCGCCCTTGGGCCTGGTGGTCTTTCCAGAGAGAGAGCCGGCTTTGAGGTTCGAGACGTGCACTACACCCACTACGGAAGGCTGTGCCCCATTGAAACTCCCGAGGGTCCAAACATTGGTCTTATCTCTTCTCTTTCTGTTTATGCCAAGGTGAACAACCTCGGTTTTATAGAAACACCTTATAGAAAAGTTACCGATGGTAAAATTGATTTGGTGAACGAACCTGTGTATCTCTCGGCCGAGGAGGAAGAAGATATGCACATTGCCCAGGCCAATATTCCGTTGACCGATGCCGGTGAGATTGATACCGACAAGGTAATTGCCCGCATGGAAGGCGATTTCCCCTTGGTGGAGCCCACAGTGCTGGATTATGCCGACGTGGCTCCCAATCAAATAGCCTCTATTTCGGCTTCTTTGGTTCCCTTTTTGGAACACGATGATGCCAACAGGGCCTTGATGGGATCAAACATGATGCGCCAGGCGGTACCCCTTCTTATTGCCGATTCTCCTATTGTGGGAACTGGCCTTGAAAGACAAGTGGCCTCAGACAGTAGGGTGCTTATTAATGCCGAAGGCGATGGAGTAGTGGAATATGTGGATGCAAAGGAAATCACCATAAAATACGATCGTTCTGAAAAAGAGCGAATGGTGAGTTTTGACAGCGACTCAAAAACCTATCAGCTCATTAAATTCAGAAAGACCAACCAGAGTACTTCCATTAACCTAAAACCCATTGTTCGCAAGGGAGATAGGGTTAAAAAGGGACAAGTGCTCTGCCAAGGCTACGCCACCGAAAAAGGCGAATTGGCCTTGGGCAGAAACATGAAAGTGGCATTTATGCCCTGGAAAGGATACAATTTTGAGGATGCTATCGTAATTTCAGAAAAAGTGGTTCGCGAGGATATTTTTACCTCTATCCATATAGATGAATATTCTTTGGAAGTACGCGACACCAAGTTGGGGAATGAAGAGTTGACCAATGATATTCCAAACGTTTCAGAGGAAGCGACAAAAGATTTGGACGAATTCGGAATGATCCGCATCGGTGCCGAAGTAAAACCGGGCGATATTCTTATCGGAAAGATTACTCCTAAGGGAGAAAGCGATCCTACTCCAGAAGAAAAACTTCTGCGCGCTATTTTTGGCGATAAGGCCGGTGACGTAAAGGATGCCTCGTTAAAGGCTTCCCCTTCTCTTAACGGAGTGGTGATAGACAAAAAATTGTTTGCCCGCGCCATTAAGGATAAGCGGAAACGCGCCAAGGACAAAGAGGATATCGCAGAATTGGAAGCTAAATACGAAGCCAAATTTGTGGCCCTTCAAGATGTTTTGATCGAAAAGCTCTTTGCCATAGTAGGCGGAAAGACGGCCCAAGGCGTTAACAACGATCTTGGCGAAGTGGTCTTCCCAAAAGGCAAAAAGTTTACTCTGAAAATGCTCAACGCCGTTGACGATTATACCCACTTAACTGGGGGTACTTGGACCACGGATGAGGAAACCAATATGTTGGTGGCCGATTTGATGCACAATTATAAAATAAAGGAAAACGACCTGCAAGGAAACCTGCGTCGTGAAAAATTCACCATATCTGTGGGAGATGAACTTCCCTCCGGTATTTTAAAACTGGCCAAAGTTTATATCGCCAAAAAGCGAAAACTTAAGGTTGGGGACAAAATGGCCGGACGTCACGGAAACAAGGGTATCGTAGCCCGAATCGTGCGTGAGGAGGACATGCCCTTCCTCGACGACGGAACTCCTGTTGATATAGTGTTGAACCCATTGGGTGTACCTTCTCGTATGAACATTGGTCAGATTTATGAAACTGTTCTTGGATGGGCCGGACAAAAATTGGGTCGCAAATTTGCCACTCCTATTTTTGATGGCGCCGAAATAGACCAGATCAATGAATTGACCGATGAAGCGGGAATTCCACGATATGGACATACCTATCTCTACGATGGTGGTACAGGAAAACGCTTTGATCAGCCTGCCACGGTTGGGGTTATCTATATGCTGAAACTCGGGCACATGGTGGACGACAAGATGCACGCGCGATCTATTGGACCATACTCCCTTATCACCCAGCAGCCATTGGGAGGTAAAGCCCAATTTGGAGGCCAGCGTTTTGGAGAGATGGAAGTGTGGGCCTTGGAAGCTTACGGTGCCTCAAGTACCTTGAGGGAAATATTGACTGTGAAATCTGATGATGTTATCGGTAGGGCAAAAACCTACGAAGCAATCGTAAAAGGCGAGAATATGCCAGAGCCGGGTCTGCCCGAATCCTTCAACGTGTTGATGCACGAGCTGAAAGGACTAGGTTTGGACATCAGATTAGAGGAATAAGAATTTCGCTCCTGTCTGCCTGCAGATGGGAACAGGAATCTCTAAATTCTTTTCGAAATCATTTTAAGTGATTTCAATAACAACAAAGATTATTTTAAATCATGATGAACAGAAATAAAGAAAACACAGTACAGAAATTCAATCAGATTTCTATTGGTTTGGCGTCCCCCGAATCCATTTTGGCCGAATCACGGGGCGAGGTTTTAAAACCCGAAACAATCAACTACCGTACGCACAAGCCGGAGCGCGACGGTCTTTTCTGTGAGCGCATTTTTGGCCCTGTCAAGGACTATGAATGTGCCTGTGGCAAATATAAAAGAATACGCTATAAAGGTATTGTATGCGACCGTTGTGGTGTAGAGGTAACCGAAAAGAAAGTTCGTCGCGACCGGGTGGGCCATATCAACCTTGTGGTTCCCGTGGCGCATATCTGGTATTTTAGGAGCCTTCCCAATAAGATAGGTTATCTGCTGGGTCTGCCGTCCAAGAAACTGGATATGATCATTTATTACGAACGATATGTGGTTATTCAGCCAGGCCTTGCAAAATACGAAGGTGGCGAAAATGTGAAAAAGATGGACTTCCTTACGGAAGAGGAATACTTGGCCATTCTCGATTCCCTTCCGCAGGACAACCAGTATTTGGAAGAGAGCGACCCGAATAAATTCATCGCCAAAATGGGGGCAGAATGTCTTATTGACCTGCTTCAGAGAATCGATCTAGATCAACTGTCGTATAATCTAAGACACAAGGCAAATAACGAGACCTCAAAACAACGTAAGACCGAGGCCCTAAAACGCCTTCAAGTGGTGGAGGCCCTTCGGGAGGCCAATGCCAACAGAGAAAACAAGCCAGAGTGGATGATCATGAAGGTTATTCCTGTAATTCCGCCAGAACTTCGGCCATTGGTGCCGCTGGATGGGGGTAGGTTTGCAACTTCAGATCTAAACGACCTTTACCGCAGGGTTATTATTCGCAACAACCGTTTAAAGCGTTTGATGGAAATTAAGGCCCCAGAAGTGATCCTTCGAAATGAGAAGCGGATGCTCCAGGAGTCGGTAGATTCGTTGTTTGACAACACCCGGAAGTCTTCCGCGGTTAAGACCGACAGCAACCGTCCTCTAAAATCGCTTTCCGATTCGCTTAAGGGAAAACAAGGGCGATTCCGCCAAAACCTGCTCGGAAAACGTGTGGATTACTCCGCTCGTTCAGTAATTGTGGTAGGTCCCGAATTGAAATTGTTTGAGTGTGGACTGCCCAAAGATATGGCAGCAGAGCTTTACAAACCGTTTGTCATCAGAAAATTGATCGAGAGAGGAATTGTAAAGACAGTAAAATCTGCCAAGAAAATTATAGATAAAAAAGAGCCGGTAGTATGGGATATTTTGGAAAATGTTCTAAAAGGTCATCCGGTGCTGCTCAACCGTGCCCCAACGCTTCACCGTTTGGGAATCCAGGCCTTTCAACCAAAATTGATTGAAGGAAAAGCCATTCAGCTTCACCCATTGGTCTGTACCGCGTTTAACGCCGATTTTGATGGCGACCAGATGGCGGTGCACTTGCCACTTGGGCCCGAGGCTATATTGGAATCACAGTTGTTGATGCTCGCTTCCCATAATATTTTGAACCCTGCAAACGGTTCGCCCGTTGCGGTGCCTTCACAAGATATGGTGTTGGGTCTTTACTATATGACCAAACTTAAAAAGACCATGGAAGATACCGTGGTCAAAGGAGAAGGATTGACATTTTACTCTGCCGAGGAGGCCATCATAGCCTATAACGAAGGCAAGGTAGATCTCAATGCGGAAATAAAAATAAGAACAGACGATTTTAACAAGGAGGGTCAGTTGGTAAAACAAATTATCACCACCACCCTTGGAAGAGTGATCTTTAATGAGAAAGTGCCGGTAGAGGCTGGGTTTGTCAATGAAGTATTGACAAAAAAATCGCTCCGCGACATTATCGGAAAAATCTTAAAGGTTACCGATGTACCGACGACCTCTGCTTTCTTGGATGAAATAAAAACCCTGGGATATAAATTTGCCTTTGAAGGTGGATTGTCCTTCAGTTTGGGCGATATTATTATTCCGGAAGAAAAGAAAAGCCTAATTGACAGTGCCAATGAACAAGTGGATGGCATTATCAACAGCTATAACATGGGGCTTATTACCAACAATGAGCGCTACAATCAGGTTATCGACATCTGGACTGCAACCAACGCCGAATTGACCGAGCTCTCCATGAAGCGCATTCGTGAAGACAAGCAAGGATTCAACTCTGTGTATATGATGCTCGATTCTGGTGCAAGGGGTTCCAAGGAACAGATTCGCCAGTTGACCGGAATGCGCGGTTTGATGGCCAAGCCAAAGAAGTCCAGTGCAGGGGGAGGGGAAATTATCGAAAACCCTATTCTCTCCAACTTTAAGGAAGGACTTTCCATTTTGGAATACTTTATCTCTACCCACGGGGCGCGGAAAGGACTTGCCGATACGGCACTTAAGACTGCCGATGCCGGATACCTTACCCGTAGGCTGGTCGATGTTTCACAAGATGTTATCATCAATATTGAAGATTGTGGTACCCTTCGTGGAATTGAAGTTTCTGCCCTTAAGAAGAATGAGGAAGTGGTAGAAACCTTGGGGGCCCGTATTATTGGTCGTACTGCCTTGAACGATGTGGTAAATCCATTGACCAAGGAATTGTTGGTAGCCTCGGGTGACCATATTTCGGAAGAAGTGGCAGAAGCCATTGAGGCATCCCCATTGGAGTCCATCGAAGTGCGATCTGCCCTTACCTGCGAGGCGAAGCACGGAATTTGTTCGCAGTGTTACGGTAGAAACCTGGCCACCAATAAAATGGTGCAGCGCGGGGAGGCCGTTGGTGTTGTGGCAGCACAATCCATCGGGGAACCGGGTACACAGCTTACCCTTCGAACCTTCCACGTAGGTGGTATTGCCGGAAACATTTCCGAAGAAAATAAATTGACAGTGAAATTTGACGGACGCGCAGAAATTGAGGATCTTAAAACCGTAAAAGGAGAAGACAATCAAGGCCGCCCTGCCGATATCGTGATCTCGCGTACCTCTGAAATTAAATTGGTAGACAAGAAAACGGGGATTACCCTTAGTACCAACAACATTCCTTATGGTTCCACCCTATATGTGAAAAACGGCGATTCCTTGAATGCCGGGGATATTGTTTGTACTTGGGACCCTTATAACGGGGTTATCATTTCTGAATTTGCCGGAAAGATAAAATACGAAAACGTGGTTCAAGGGGTTACCTATCAAGTGGAAATAGACGAACAGACAGGTTTCCAGGAGAAGGTAATTTCAGAATCCCGCGACAAAAAACGGATTCCTACCTTGCAGATTCTCGGTAAAAAGGACGAAGTAATCCGTTCTTATAACTTACCTGTTGGTGCCCACATTATGGTAGACGACGATGAGAAGATAAAAGTAGGAAGGGTGTTGGTAAAAATTCCGCGTAAATCTGCAAAGGCTGGTGATATTACCGGTGGTTTGCCACGTGTTACCGAACTTTTTGAAGCCCGTAATCCATCCAATCCCGCAGTAGTAAGTGAGATTGATGGTGTGGTTTCCTTCGGAAAAATAAAACGCGGAAACAGGGAGATTATCGTGGAGTCTAAACTGGGAGATGTGAAAAAGTATTTGGTGAAACTTTCAAACCAGATTCTCGTTCAGGAAAACGACTACGTGCGTGCCGGAATGCCACTTTCAGATGGTTCCATTACTCCAGAAGATATCCTGAGGATTAAAGGTCCTTCTGCCGTACAGCAGTATCTTGTTAATGAGGTGCAGGAGGTTTACCGTCTGCAAGGGGTTAAGATCAACGACAAGCACTTTGAGGTGGTCGTACGCCAGATGATGCGCAAGGTACAAATCCAGGATCCGGGAGATACCGCTTTCTTGGAAGACCAACTGGTTCATAAAGATGATTTCATTGAAGAAAACGATAAAATCTTCGGAATGAAAGTAGTGGTAAGTGCCGGAGATTCAGAAAACCTGAAGGAAGGTCAGATTCTTTCCGCGCGGGCGCTTCGGGATGAAAATTCACTGTTGAGAAGAAACGACAAGGAATTGGTGGAAGCACGGGAGGCAGTACCTGCCACGGCCACGCCAATTTTGCAGGGAATTACCCGGGCATCGCTTCAGACCAAGTCGTTTATTTCGGCTGCCTCTTTCCAAGAGACTACCAAAGTGTTGAACGAAGCGGCGGTTGCCGGCAAGGTTGACACGCTGGAAGGCTTAAAGGAAAACGTTATCGTGGGCCATAAGATACCTGCCGGAACGGGCATGCGTAGATATGATACCATTATCGTAGGCTCTAAGCAGGAGCTCGAGGAAATGAATCGAATGAAGCAAGAAGTAAACTATAATTAATCTTGAAAAGGTGCGTTGCAAAACGCACCTTTTCATTTATAAACGCGATATTTGGACTGAGGATTTTTATTTGGCCTTATCGTCAATAGATTCTTTCCAACTATTTTAACAGCAAATACTACAACCATGTCAGACCAAAAGAAACAACCCAATAAACCCGGTCAAATCAATATAGAATTGGACGAGAGTGTGGCCCAGGGCATTTACAGCAATTTGGCCATTATCAACCATTCGGTTTCGGAATTTGTGGTGGATTTTGTGACCATCATGCCGGGCATTCCCAAAAGCAAGGTTAAGTCGAGGATAATTCTCACTCCCCAACACGCCAAACGATTTTTAAAGGCGTTGGGCGACAATGTAAAGCGATTTGAACAGGCCCACGGCGAAATCAAGGATTACGAGCAACCGCCACTTCCGTTAAACTTTGGCCCAACGGGAGAAGCGTGAAAATAATTTATAGAAAACCTGATGAAATTCAGGTTTTTTTATTTTCAGAGGAGAATTATTTTATGGTTTTTTTATATTTATCTCCTCATTCCTCACATTACTTATATGAAGAAAATACTCTTTTTCCTCACCTTCACCCCTGTTTTTTGCGGCTTCGGCCAAGTGGGAATCGGTACTACCCACCCCAATGAAAATGCCGCTCTCGAAATTTTATCCAGCAGTCAGGGTCTGCTCTTGCCCAGGCTTGCCCTTAGCGGGACAGCCTCACCATCTCCCTTGTCAACCCATGTTAGCGGGATGCTTATTTACAATACCGCAACCGCAGGAACCGGCCAGACAGAAGTAATTCCAGGTCTTTACGTCAATGATGGCAGCAAGTGGATACGGTTGGCCGATCAACTTTTGCTCATGAATATGGACAACACCAAGGATGAGTGGGTCAATACCACCGGAGCAGTGGTACTCGGCAAGTTAAGTGATGGCATAACCAACCGTCCCCCTGGTACCGAGTTTGTTGCCAGCGATTCGGGCAATGTGGGAATAGGATTGTCAACCCCCACTGAAACCCTTCAGGTAAAGGGCACTTTCAACTCTATCTTTAAATTCTTGGCTCCCGATAACAATACCTATCACACCGGCTTTTACTCGGGATTAAACGCTTTTGGCAGCGGCAATGCGGGAACCATCATGGCAACCTTGAAGGGGGATGAGATATTGGATCTTTTAACCGATTCTTTTACGGCCATAAACGTGACCAATGAGATAAACTTGGTTTCTTTTACTGACGGTGTAATCGGCACTTCGGGGGCAGCGACCACCATGGCTATTCGCGAAAATTCCACGGATATTGATGTACAAAATAGAACGGATGGTTTTAAGGCCAACCTAAGTCTTGATGCCTTCCCCCATGGTAAGGCATATCTTTCTGCCAATGATATAACCTCAAACATCAATTCCCGTCTTTCTTTGGAAACCAATAATGGAGGTATTGCGAATATTTCTGCAAGTAACGATGGGACGGGAGTCTATTCGCGTTTGAATATGGAAACGGGGGCGGCCGAAAGCGTAAATTTATCGGCAAGCAACAATAGGGATATTCATACGGGTGTGGATTTTAACACGCGGAATGACGGATATCTAAATCTATACACCCACAACAATACCTCGCAACAATCTGCCAGGATAACTCTCGATAATTCTAATCGGGGACAGATAGAGCTTTATAGCGGCAATCCCGCCACTAATGATTACGGCAGCATAAACTGGGATTCTACCGCCCCTATAGAATTCAGTTTCAATACCGGGGGCACTGGCGGCACCTACCGCTTTCCCCGTACCGATGGTTCCGCCGGAGATGTATTGGTCAACGATGGGTCGGGAAATCTTAATTGGGAGTCCACTACAGCCCGCGAGCCTTGGCGCAACCCAGATAGCACACCTGCTTCCAATGTTTCTGGCGATATCGTTTACATGAATGGAAATATAGGGGTGGGAACAACAACCCCGACAGAAAAGCTGGAGGTCGCAGGCGGCTTGAACACCGTAACGCAGATGGCACCCGGGAGTTATGGTGGCTTTTATTCGGGATCCAACGCCTTGGGCATTGGATATCCAGCAACGGCGATGTTCTCCCATCCAAATTCCAGTTTTAATCCGGCAACGGACCATTATACCTATGTGGCCATAAACAACGACTTTGCCCGAATGGGCAGAAATGATAATATCACAGGAAGCGGAAAAGTAAGTTTATTTGAAGCTTCCCAGGATGAAGTCAAGATTTTAGGTTTGGATAATGCCACAGGTATTCTAACAGGTATAGGATTTAACAATAATTCGGGTCTGGTGGAACTAGGTTCCGAAATGAATGCGACCAATGACCGCACGAAAATAGAATTCAAGGCCAACAGTGCCATAGAGTTTTCTTTTTCGTCCAATGGAACGGGTACATCCTACCGGTTTCCCCGCACCGGTGGTGCCGCGGGGGATATTTTGGTCAATGATGGTTCGGGCAACCTGAGTTGGGCTCCGGTTCCGGCAAGTTTGGATACAACCATTGACGCGTGGATTGATCAGGCTGCGCAGAACAGGGTGGTACTCGGTACGCAGAGCGATGGTGCAACGACACGGCCCGATGGCACCCAGTTTTATGTGCAGGATGATGGACATGTTTCCATTGGATCCTCAACGGCATTTGATAAATTAACAATTAATATAGGTTCTGAAGCGGGGAAGGGAATTACCTTAAGAGGTGGCAATCACATTCACCGTGCCATTACCTTTGATGAACTGGCCAATAATGGGGGTGGAGAATTAAATTGGAGGAAAAGCGGAGGTGGAGCTATTGCGGCTTCCATCCGAAGCTTGGATCTAGGTAGTTACTCAAAAAAAGGTTTGGGATTCTTTACAGGAGATTTTAGTGATGCAACTACTGATGCCCTTGAAAGAATGCGTATTGACCTTAAAGGCAATGTTGGTGTCGGGACTACTTCACCAAAGGAAAAAGTAGAAATAGACGGTGCAATAAAAATAGGGGATGGCGGCTATACAGGCATTGTTGATAATGCTACGACCCCTGTGCCGACGGGAGGAGCCGGAACATTGGTTTTTTTAAACGGACATTTTTTCGGGTGGACGGGTTCGGCCTGGAAACAACTGGATAATTAATTTTTTCAAAAAAAAATCGTGAATCCCTTCCGCGGAATTCATATCCGCCGAACTTCGGATATATAAAACTGCTGCCTTTACTTTGCTTCTTTAAGCGAAAGGGGCAATTCAGAATGTTGGATGAATCTTTTATTTTGAACCAAGAGAACGCTCCGGCGAAGAATAGACAACTATTTCATTCGCAGCACCTGGAAGGAATAGTTCGCTCAAAAATATTTTCCAATCTTCTTAAAAATAATACCTTTAGCCCTTTAAGTTTTTTTAATTACTCTTTATGGCTCCAATTATGAACAAACCTACGCTTTTCCTGCTACTGTTTCTTATAGCTAATTTTACCTACGCTCAAGTTGGTATTGGAACTACCAATCCGGATCCTAACGCCCAATTGGAATTATCCTCCACTGATAAAGGCCTTCTCATGCCGCGGATGGCCTTAACCGCAACAAATAGCCCCGCACCCTTAACCGCACATGTGGAAGGGATGACCGTCTATAACACTGCGACTTCCGCACCCGGGCCCAATCAAGTAACTCCCGGTTTTTATATAAACGATGGAAATAAATGGGTAAAAACCTCCAGTGAAGGCTGGACCTTATCGGGAAATGCCGGCACCAATAGTTCCAATTTTTTGGGAACTACGGACAATGTCCCTATAAGGTTCAAGGTGAACAATTTATCATCCGGAATTATAGATCCCATTGGAAAGAATAGTTTCTATGGATATCAGGCAGGGGCATCTGGTTCCGGAAGCCTTAACGTGGGTATGGGGGAAAACGTTCTAAAGAATAATACTTCCGGTGGAAACGATGTGGCGGTGGGTTATAATGCGCTACTGTACAATACTACGGGATCGCACACAGTCGCCATAGGGGCCAATGCCCTTAAAAGCAATACTACAGGTGGAGGCAATACCGCTGTAGGATCTGAGAATCTTGAAAATAATAGTTCTGGTTCCAACAATACGGCGGTGGGATTTAAATCAATGAAAAGCAACACCACCGGAAGCAGCAATATAGCTATGGGCAACAGTGCACTTTCGAATAACACTTCTGGTACAGGAAATACGGCACTTGGTAACGCTGCGCTCTCCTCCAATACAATAGGCACTAGCAATACGGCTATAGGCGGTGGTGCTCTTGCCAACGCTACTGCCACTGGAAATACTTCGGTGGGATATAATTCCTCCGGATTAAATACCACTGGAGGGCAAAATACCGCCGTGGGCTATAATCTTTTTTTCAAGAATACCACGGGAAGTTTTAATTCCGCTTATGGTGCTTCCGCTTTATATAATAACACTATTGGAGGAGGAAACGTGGCGGTGGGCGGCTCTGCATTGATTGATAATATTACTGGTAGCAACAATACAGGAATTGGTTATTTATCGAAAGTGGGTGCGGGAAATTTAAACAACGCCACGGCTATTGGCTATAAAGCAGAAGTGAATGCCAATAACAGCTTGGTGCTGGGTTCCATTGCCCCTGCCGTGAATGTCGGTATCGGTGTGAGTACGCCCGCCCATGCCTTACATATTGTGGCGGCAGCTAATCCACTGCGGATGGAAGGTCTTCAAAATGCCGCCACAACCGAAAATTTTTTAACCGTTGATGCTTCCGGTGTCGTCCACAGAAGTACGAATACAGTTGGCAGAATGGATACCTCTGAAGATGGTTGGATAAATGATGTTGCAACTTCCAGTATTAAACTTTTCACAACCAGTGATGGAATTACCACGCGCTCCAGCAGTAATATGGTAGCAATAAGCGACGGGGGATATATGACCATTGGTTCTTCCACTTTGGACCCCAGCAATAAGGGTCTGTTAATAATTGGAAGGGAATTGGCGGGAACGGTAAACCCGCCCCGGTACATACTAAATGCATCCGCTACGCCGACCAGTTCCAACGAATTCAGCATTTATAAAGGGAGTGGAGCTTCAACTTTTAGTGGTTCTAAAGTTTATGGGCTTAATTTGGACCTCTCAGGGGGGAGTGGCAGTAATCACTATGGCCTTTATATTGTAGGCGAGGACAAAAACTATTTTTCCGGTGCCGTGGGCATTGGCACCAATGTCACTACTAATACCTTACACGTTGTTGCGGCTGCCGACCCCATCCGTATGGAGGGCCTGCAATCGGGGGATAGTGGTAATAAGATTTTAACAGTTGCTGGCAACGGAGTAGTAAAAAAAGCAAATGCAACTGGCGCGGTGCAGATGCCCGTGGGTACCACTGCAGAAAGGCCCACAGCCCCACAATTTGGTATGATACGCTACAACAGCGACATTGGCCGGGGCGAGATGTACGTGAACGACGTGAACGGCGACGGCACCTTAGGCGATGCCGGATGGAGACCCATATAATCTGTCTTTATAATTTAAAAGTGAATCCAGAAAATTTTACTTTTCCTGTTTGTTATTTCCCATTTTTTCAAACTCGCTCACAAAATGCAGTTTCACATTTGGGTATTTTGACTGGGTCATTTGTAGGGTAAAGGCAGAATCGGCAAAAAATACCAATTGCCCGCGTTTGTCCTTTGCCAAAAACTTTGCTTTTACCCGTTTAAAATCGGCAAATTCTTCGCTTTTTGGATCCACCGGATCTACCCAACAGGCTTTGTGCACATTGAGATTTTCATAAGAACACTTGGCTCCGTACTCGTGTTCCAGTCTGTATTGGATTACCTCAAACTGTAGGGCTCCAACGGTACCGATCACTTTTCGTCCGTTGAGTTCCAAGGTGAAAAGTTGCGCCACCCCCTCATCCATCAATTGGTCGATTCCTTTTTCCAACTGTTTGCTCTTCATTGGGTCGGCATTGTTGATGTACTTAAAATGCTCGGGCGAAAAACTTGGGATTCCCTTGTAGAGCATCTCTTCCCCTTCCGTAAGGGTATCGCCAATTTTGAAATTGCCCGTGTCGTGCAAACCCACTATATCACCAGGGTAGGATACATCTACAATCTGCTTCTTTTCCGCAAAAAAGGCATTGGGGCTGGAGAATTTTAATTTTTTACCGTGGCGTACGTGGAGATAAGGAGTATTGCGCTCAAAAATTCCGGAAACAATCTTGACAAAGGCTAGTCTATCCCTGTGTTTGGGGTCCATGTTTGCATGGATTTTGAATACAAATCCGGAAAATTCCTTTTCTTCTGGCTTCACGAGTCGGGTATTGCTTTCCTTGGGTCGGGGAGTGGGAGCTATTTCCACAAAGCAATCGAGCAATTCACGCACCCCAAAGTTGTTGAGGGCAGAGCCGAAGAATACGGGTTGTAATTTTCCTTCCAGATATTCTTCCCGGTTAAAATCGGGATATACTTCATGGACCAATTCCAGTTCCTCACGGAGGGTTTCCGCGGCTTTGTTGCCGATCAGTGCTTCCAATTCCGCACTGTTGAGGTCTTCAATCTCTATGGTCTCCTCAATGTTTTTTCGGCTATCGCCGCTAAAGAGGTTGATGTTTTTTTCCCACACATTGTATATGCCCTTAAAATCATAACCCATACCTATGGGGAAACTCAAAGGGGTTACTCGCAGTTGCAATTTCTGCTCTATTTCGTCCAATAACTCAAAGGCGTCCCTGCCTTCCCGGTCCAATTTATTGATAAAGACTATCATGGGAATATTTCTCATACGGCAAACCTCTACCAGTTTTTCCGTTTGTTCCTCCACGCCTTTTGCCACGTCTACTACCACAATCACGCTATCGACCGCCGTTAAGGTGCGAAAGGTATCTTCTGCGAAATCTTTGTGACCGGGGGTATCGAGGATATTTATTTTTATCCCTTCGTATTCAAAGGCGAGAACCGATGTGGCAACCGATATTCCCCTCTGTCTTTCAATTTCCATAAAATCGCTGGTAGCGCCTTTCTTGATCTTATTGCTTTTTACCGCCCCCGCTTCCTGAATGGCCCCGCCAAAAAGAAGAAGTTTTTCGGTAAGCGTGGTTTTTCCCGCATCGGGGTGGGCGATAATGCCGAAAGTTCTACGGCGGTTTATTTCTTTTGCTAGTGACATGCTTCCCTACTAAATATTAAATGAGCGCAAAGATAAAGGTTGTAGTTGTCAATTTTGCTTTCCTATTAATATTATCCCTTTTTTCTTTGTGAGAATTTTTTTCAAAATAAATATCTATAATATCACATCGGTTGTTTGAAGAGTGGGGAAATTAATTTCAAAATTGACCGCGTTTCTGCTTCTCTGGCGTTATTCTTACTTTTTGAGCCTTCTCAACTCCCTAAAAATGGCGATATACGTACATACACGTAGATAAAATTCCTACAATAAATTGACCCAAAATGATAGAAATATGTAGTTAAACGACATTTTTTTACAGTTGGACTAATAGTTCTTCAATCATATTATCAACTTCACTTTCCACTTTATATTTGAACTATCCAAATGACCTTTGGAAACCGATCGACAATTGTTTCACCGAAATAATAAAAAAATGAAGTTTACGGAATTTAAATTAAAGCCAAGAATTTTCACCGACTCTCCGGTTGTTTCCCGAGGGTTTGTGCTTTGCGTGTTATGCATGCTCTTTGTAGGTTTTTCCACCTTCGGACAGAATGTGATTTCTGAGTCCGATCTGAAGAATTCTTCCAGCTCATTCACGCGGGGAGGTGACAATTTGGAAAGGTTGCGCTCCTTGGTGTACGATGCCAATGACGCCGCTTATTTCCGCGATGGGAGCACAAACTATTACGGGTCGAACATCGCCGTATTATATGTAGACCTTGATCAGCTTTCTACAATTGCGCGAAATGCCCCAAAACTCGGCAAGGTAGAATTGGTAAAGATTTATACCCAGGGAAATTCTCTTGGCAAAATCGATCAGGCGGCACTTAAAGGGTTGCCCGCTCTAAAGTACATTTATTTGGTCTGCGATACCTGTGGTCCTGCCGAAATAACAAAGGTGTTTTCCGCCAATCGCGATTCTGGCCAGAATGAGCTCACTATTGTTTATAGCAAGGAATTACAAAACTAATATCCCATAATTTGAAATTTTAAGAGGATGGAACAAAAATACTTTTCTACATTTAGACGAAATACCCTGCTTGCTCTAGGGTTTCTTGTGGTTTTATTGTTGGGGTCAAACGCAGATGTTTCTGCCCAGGTTGTAAAACCGTTTACGCAACGCACTTCCCAACAAACGCCCAACAAAAAAATATACAACGTAAAGGGTGATTTTACCTTGTTGGGGAACACTAACCTGACAATGCAAAATTATACCACGGGAGGTAGCAACAACTACACCTCCATGGTTTATGTAGATGTGGATGGTGACACAAACACCCTGAACTCGTCTACGGCAGAGCTACAGCTTTCCCAGGAAAATGGAGCCGACCCCTCTTGTTCAAATCTCATTTATGCCGGCCTGTATTGGACGGGAAGAACCCATGACGGTGGAAACAGTCCCATGTCTTTTACGGTGACCAAGGGCAGCACTACCAAAAATTTCAACAAAAGAGAGGTAAAGATAAAAGGCCCTGGGGCGGGGAACTACCAAACCATTACGGCCAACAGCAATGATATCTATTATCCAACCTCCGACCATGGACAGATGTATTCGGCCTATGCCGAGGTTACCGATTATGTGAAGCAGCACGGAATTGGAAATTATACCGTGGCAGACATTGCCTTAAGAGAAGGAAATGGCGGTAGTGCCGGTTATTACGGAGGCTGGGCCATGATTGTGGTATATGAAAACAGCAAACTGCCGCTTCGCGATGTTACCATTTTTGATGGCCATGCATACGTAAGAGGAGGAGTAGCAAGTTATGAACTACCGGTTTCCGGATTTAGCGCCGTTCAAAATGGACCGGTCAACGTAAAATTGGGGATGATTGCCGGAGAAGGAGACAGAAGTATTTCCGGCGACTATTTTCAAATGTTGGATCAGAATAACCAATGGGTTACCCTGAGCCACAGCGGCAACCAAGGCAACAACTTTTTCAATTCGTCCATTTTTACTGGGGGTAATGCCCGTGTTCCCAATCTCTTGAACAATACCGGGATGGACATCAGTATGTTCGACCTGAACAATTCTTCAAAAAACTTGATCACCAATGGGCAGACCAGTACCAAATTTAAATATGGTTCCACCCAAGACACCTATATAATACCACTTATTGCCATGGCCATTGATGCCTACAGGCCAGAGCCTGAAGGAATAGATCAGGTAGTAACCATCAATGGGCAGCCAGCGGGATCTAATCCTGTAATTCTTCCAGGTCAGGAAATGGAAGTTAGTGTGGAAATAAGAAATAAAGGCGACGAGGATATTACCAATGCCGTTGTTACCATTCCTATTCCTTTTGCTTCTTCCTTTGCCAGTGCTTCTGGGGTTTTCTACCAAGGCCTGAACGGTCCCCAGCCCTATTTTGATCCCAATGTGGGAGCAAATGGAAGTATTGTATGGAATGTTGGTAACCTACCTGCCATTTCAGGATTTCCCCTGCTCGCAAAATTGACCTATAAATTAAAAGCTACAACCGACTGCCTTATCTTAAGTACCCCTGGATGTGCTCTAAATATTCCCATTACGGGAACTATGAGTGGGCAAGGAGCCCTTTCCGGAGTTGTGTTTACTGATTATCAGCTCATCCAAGGTTACCAAAATAACGGTACTTGTCAAGGCCAACCCATCACTGATCCTATCAATGTGGAAATTGATGCAGCCCATTATGTACAGGCAAATTGTGGAGGAGTGGATCCGGTACAGGTATTTACTTTTTGCAACGTTCCGGGAGGAAACATTCCCTTCACCGATATCAGTGGATTTTTTCCTGCTGGCTCGCGTTTCTATAATGAATATCCTATAGACAACAACTCTATTGAATACACCATTGCCAGTGGATTTCCCGCCACTCCGGGATCGCATACTTATTATGCCATTCCTCCAGGTTCCACAACTTGTTATTTTAAGTTTAAAATTGATGTTACCGTCTTTAACTCTGTTCCGGATCCGCAGGATGTTGAGTATTGTTTGAATGATCAGGCGGTGCCTCTTTCTGCCGTTCCTTCAGATCCATCCTACAATCTCTACTTTTATACACAACAAAGTGGAGGTTCTACCCAAACAACCATAACACCTTCTACGGCTACTGTTGGTACTACTGTTTACTATGTAGCAGAAGGTATCTCTGCCCAGTGTGTAGGTCCACGTGTGCCACTTGAGGTTATTGTCCACGACCTGCCTCAAGCCCCTACCAGCACGGGCGATATTATTGAGTGCGAGGCAGATCCTATTCAAACTTTGGATGCCAATAGTGCAATTGCTCCCGTTAGCGGTCAGACTATTATATGGTATGATATGGCATCTGGTGGAACTCCCGTCGCAAATCCTATTTTGAATACCGTAGGTTCCCAAACTTATTATGCTGAAGCAATATCCGACAATGGAAATTGTTCCAGTAGCTCAAGAACGCCTGTTGTTCTTACCATTATCGAGTCTCCAGAAGTTGATGATCCGGCGGACGTAACAGCCTGCGACAGCTACACGCTGCCGTCCCTTGCCAACGGAAACTACTTCACCGGCAGCGGTGGCACCGGCACTCCGTTGTTTGCCGGCGACAACATCACGTCCACCCAGACTATCTATGTCTATGCCCAGACCGGCACGACGCCTAACTGTTCTGCGGAAAACAGCTTTGTGGTGACCATCAATGATACTCCGGTCGTGGATGATCCCGCGGACGTAACGGCCTGCGACAGCTACACGCTACTGGCCCTTGCCAACGGAAACTATTTCACCGGCAGCGGTGGCACCGGCACTCCGTTGTTTGCCGGCGACAACATCACGTCCACCCAGACCATCTATGTCTATGCCCAGACCGGCACGACGCCCAACTGTTCTGCGGAGAACAGCTTTGTGGTGACCATCAATGAAACTCCGGTCGTGGATGATCCGGCGGACGTAACGGCCTGCGACAGCTACACGCTACCGGCCCTTGCCAACGGAAACTATTTCACCGGCAGCGGTGGCACCGGCACTCAGTTAAATGCCGGCGACAACATCACGTCCACCCAGACCATCTATGTCTATGCCCAGACCGGCACGAGAACGTAATAGCGTCGTGTAGTGAAAGAGTTTTTGACGATCTTTTTTCCGGGGGGGTTGGTTGGTGG
>JACDJA010000971.1_pt1 | contig 26903 bp, 21 predicted proteins | sample 7449241 | NCBI WGS metagenome assembly JACDJA01 (sample SAMN14253289, study PRJNA609438) | sludge metagenome | isolation source: initial anaerobic sludge | collected 2018-12-20 | reverse complement strand
GCGGAGAAAACCTCAAGTGGAAACCGCACGTTCTCTTCCACGGTCATTGAGTCGAAAAGGGCAGAGCCCTGAAACAACATTCCCATCTCTTTACGAATGGCCTTACGTTGGCGCGTATTCATCTTTGTAAAGCTTCGGTTGTCGTAAATTACCTCTCCTTTATCTACCTCATATAGTCCTACGATGGATTTAAGCAAAACCGTTTTCCCCGATCCGCTTTGCCCGATAATAAGATTGGTTTTCCCGGCCTCGAACACCGCCGAAATATTGTTTAGAACAAGATTATCCTCAAACGATTTTGAAATGTTATTAATTTCTATCATGCCAGTAGCAGTTGGGTAAGAATGAGATTAAACAACAGTATTTGGATGCTGCTCATCACCACCGCCCTGGTACTCGAGCGGCCCACTTCCAATGAACCCCCGGATGTATAATAACCCCAATATCCTGATATTGTTGCAATTAAAAACCCAAATACCACTGCCTTAATGAGCGAATAGGTGACATAAAAAGGGATAAAAGCATATTGTATGCCATAGATAAACTCGCCAGAGGGAACTTCGCCGGTTGTGAAACCTGCTATCCAGCCGCCCCCAATCCCAATACCCATGCTGATGGCCACCAAAAAAGGAGTGATTAATACCATTGCCACCACTTTGGGCAACACCAGATAGTTGGCTGAATTAACACCCATTACATCCAGCGCATCAATTTGTTCGGTAACCCGCATGGTGCCAATTTCGGAGGCGATGTGCGAACCAACCTTGCCCGCCAGAATAAGGCAAACAATGGTAGATGAAAATTCGAGCAGGATGGAATCGCGTGCTGCAACCCCCACGGTATAACGCGGAATGAGGGGCATCACAATATTGTAAGCCGTTTGAAGTGTGATAACCGCTCCCATAAATACTGAAATAATAACCACGATGCCCAGGGAACCAATTCCCAAAAGCTCCAACTCGTCCAGCACCTGTTTGAAAAACAAGCGATGCCTGACCGGTCTTCCAAAAACTTTTTTAAGAAAAAGAGAATATCTTCCCACATGAAACAGAATAGTCATAGCATAAATTTTTTTTTTAAAAATAGTAACTAATTTAGAGGATTGAAACAACCTTTGTAAGAAGAGTGCGTTATAATTTATACACGCGAACAACATCTTATTAATAATCAAAACAATAGCATATAATGAAAGACAACACCTTTTGCATTATCATGGCTGGCGGAATTGGCAGCCGGTTTTGGCCACTGAGCAGAACCGAAACCCCTAAGCAATTTCTGGATATTCTTGGAACCGGTAAAAGCCTTTTACGACAGACCTACGAAAGATTTCTCCCTTTGTGCCCCAACGAAAACTTTATTGTAGTTACCAGTCAGCAATACCGCGACCAGGTATTGGAGCAGATACCCGAGATAAAATCGGGGCAGGTGCTTTTAGAACCATTCAGACGCAACACAGCCCCATGCATTGCCTTTGCCAACAGCCGGATTAAGGCGCTTAATCCGGATGCAAACATTGTAGTTACCCCGGCTGACCATCTGATTATTAACGAAACAGAATTTCATCAGGCTATAAAAAACGGGCTTGAATTTGTGGAGAGCCGGGAGGCCCTGCTCACGCTGGGCATTAAACCTCACCGTCCCGAAACAGGCTACGGCTACATTCAGGCGGGCGCTGAAGTGGAAGACCATCCTGCTTTTAAAAAGGTAAAAACATTTACTGAAAAGCCCAATGCCGAACTGGCAAAGGTGTTTTTTGAAAGTGGGGAGTTCTTTTGGAACTCGGGCATATTCATGTGGACGCTCAACGCCATTGAATCGGCTTTTGCCACCCATTTAAACGATGTGAACCAATTGTTTACCACACTTACATTCAAAAGCCCCGAAAAGGAGTTTCAAAAACAAGTTGAAGAGGTTTATATCGACTGTAAAAACATATCCATAGACTATGGCATTATGGAGAAGGCCGATAATGTATATATGGAAACGGTTAACTTTGGCTGGTCTGACCTGGGAACCTGGTCGTCGCTGTATGAATACAGTGCGCAGGATAAAGATGGTAATTCTATCATCAAAGGCCGGGTACTACCCTACGATACAACAGGTTCGATAATCAATATTCCCAACAACAAAGTAGCGGTTGTGCAGGGACTAACCGATTATATTGTTGTAGACTCAGGCGATGCACTGCTGATTTGCCCCAAGGACAATGAGCAACAAATAAGGCAGTTCACCAGTGATTTAAAAACGGAGTTTGGGATAGATTGAGCTAAAACCTGACAGCTGTTTAAAAAATACCCCGTAAGTGGTTCATACTACTTACGGGGTATTTGGTTTTAAAACTTATACACAAAGCCTATGGATGTATTCAGCAGATAGTCCTGAATATTATAGCCATCGTTGACACCAAAATATACGGAGGAGTTGTCGTTGCTGCTGCTGGCAAAGGAAAAAACCGAAGGCATCAACATATTGAAACCCCATCTCTCATTAAAATCGAATGAGAGGCCGGGACGAACACGCAAACCTATGGAATTGTTGTTGCTCTTTGATGAGCCGTCTGCATTTTCTCCTCCCGAAAAGCTAAGCGGAAGTTCGCCTTGTCCGAAAAATTTAAACCTACCGGCCTCCGCAAAATAATAACGGGCAAATGGTACGATGGAGGTCGTATTGGACTTATCTGTTCCTCCTCCTCCATCGGTTTTTCGGAAGGTAAATCCAATCCTTCCACCGGCTGCCCAGCCATTGCCCAGGTGAAATCCCAGCTCGGGCGCCAGGGTAGTGGTTGAGCGGGTGGTACTTCCACTTTCGGAACTTGACAACAGCAGCGTGCCGCCAATCCACTTGTCTCCTTTTTCCTGAGCTGTGCCGGCAAACACAAACACGAAGAGCATTAATGTTGAAATAAATAATTTGTTCATGGTTAATGGTTTAAAATAATTTTAAAAAAGGCACACTAAAAAACCCGCACCGCAACGGATGTGGGTTTTTTGTAATGCAACGTAAGTGTTTTTGCCTGGAAATCCCGGCTTTTAGAACTCCCAGACATCGTGTTCCCAGGTAAATATCTCATCTTTTATGCGCTGAGATTCGAGGATGGCCTGTTTACCGGCGGCATATTGATCGATGCTGCGATTGTCGTAAACATTGGCTTCCTGCACGATGTAACTATCGAAGTAGCGTTTAATAAAGATGTCGTCGAAGCTGCGACGCTGGGCATCGTTGGCGGGATTAAATACCTCGTGACGGGCCAACAGGTCGCGGGCTTCGGGAAAATATATCCAAAAAACCTGCTGCTTCAGCACTTCGCCCTGACCGGATTCGCCGCCTTCGCGCACAAACTCGCGAATGGGGCAAACGCCGAGGATGCGCACATCGAGCCGCGAATAATTACGGTCGAAAAACCATATCTCCTTCACCAGCAACTGTTTTACTTCATCGGTCTTGGGTTCAGATGTCACCCGCTTCCTTTCATACTGTAAGGTTTCAGGGTTTTGAACCTCTATGGTGTCCACACCGGCACCCATGGCTTCCAATGCATCTTCCAACGAAAGGGGCACTTCAAACTCATCTTCGGTTTTTGAAGAATAAGCTGTAAGGCCTTCGTTTTCGATTCCGTAAAGCAACAGGCTGATCAAGCTGTAACGGTCGTCGCGGGGTGTGGTGGGATAATACAACGGAAGGTTCATCTTTTCACGCAGGTCGATAACCCGCCACACTTTTTTGGCCCACAATACATCGGCTTCTCTCACATAGGGGTAGGCTATGGGTTTACGGTTGGCCACATGCTCGTTCGCATACAATCCGTCCAACACGTTCTGGGCAACTGAGCTGTTGCTGCCAAGGCCCAATGCCAGAAGCAAAACAAGGATAAAGAGCTGTTTTCTCATCGTATCTAAATTTATTTTTTTCATTTTCCTGTTTAATCAAGCGTCAGGTTAATGGAACCCAACTTACGGATAGAACCATCGGGGCCTGCTGCCCTGATATTTTCAATCATGACACGTCCACCGCGATTCACACTCTGCATTAAATCACGCTGTGCCTGGGTAAAGAGGTTACTCTCACTGGTCTCTTCCACAAAATAACCGCTGCGCACTGTGGAGACCGAAAAGCGGCTGACTTTAAAGTTCAAATCAAAGTCGAAGTTTTCCATCTCGGCAATTACACCACCCTGGGCCAGCAATAATGCTTTATTGATTTTACCCTCGCGAAGTCCACCCACCTTAGCCACGGGGTCGGGCACCCGCTTGATGCGGAAATTCTGATTACCCAGGTTTTGGGTTTTTTCGTTCACAGAAGCACTCACCGAAACCACCGATTCGCGACCTGCAGACCCTCTGTTGGGTGTCACGATAAATTGGCCGCCTCTTTTAACAAAACGCACATTCGACATTCGCACGCTCAGGTTCTCGCTGGGAATGCCCGGAACGGAGACTTCCACGGGATTTTCAACTCCTTCGTAAAACACATTCATCTTCACCGGTGATATCACCACGTTGGGCTGAGACACCAGGAATTCGCCCGATATATTGTGCCGGCGATAAGTACCATCGGGGCCCATCACCGCTATTTCTCCACTCCAACGCTTGTCGCCTACGCTGCTTGCCGGAATTTTTAAGATGCCACGGCCACCCTCTACACGCAACCTCTGCCCGTTTACCGTAACGATGGGAGGTTGGGTAGTATCCCGGGCCGCCATCATAATTTCGGCATAATACTCGTCGCCTCTAAGTACATAATCGGAGCGCGGTATAACCAGGGGTTCAATGCTGTTGAACTTAAAAGCCCCTTCATCAATCTTTGTATAAAGATACCGGATGACATCGGACTCCATGTTTCTCACTTCACTTTGCAGCTGACTCATCAGTGCAATGGAGGCTGACAGGGGTAAATGCTCAAACTTCTCACTCTCCCACGACCTTGCAGCGCCCTCTTTTACAGGCGGATTTCTGGGAGTCAATGTTCGCTCAATGGTTTCCCGAAGAGCTGAATCACTCTCCTCCACCATGCTCAACAAAAGGTCCCGGAAGTGTACGAGCCTCTCTTTAAGCACCTTACTGCGCTCCCCGCCTTTGGCTGTAATCATCACCTGTGCTGCCACATCCTGATTATCCTTACTTTTATAATCGGTAGGTGTAGCCTCGGGACCATCTGCAGTTTGCACCATCCGCACTTTTAAGTCCTGGATGTGATTAAAAAGGCTGTCGGCTTCTTCCTTAATGGTGAGCGCCCTGTTGTACTTAGGGCTCACTTTGGTTTCATTGGTTGCATTAGCACTCTCAAAATCAGCATATAACAAGCTGTTTTTCTTCTCTATTGTGTCAATAGTTTTAAGAATACTATCATCCACCAGGATGAAAGCGTTCAGCAATTCACCCGAAACATTCAGAGCCAGCATCGCCGTCAGAAAGAGATACATCATCCCTATCAGTTTTTGCCTCGGCGTTTCCGGACAGTTACCACCACTCATATTATACTTTCTTCAATGAAAATTTCAAAAAACTAATTCAACTATCTATGATTGCTACTCATGCTCATAGCATTCAGCATATTTCCATAAATGGTATTTAATTCGCCTATAGTCTGGCTCAGTTTACTCATCTCGGCTTTATAGGCCTTTGTATCCTGCACCGATTGGTTCAGCTCCTGATGAATTTCGCCGAAACCTTTGGTCACGTTTTGTGATGCTTCCATCTGAGCATTAAAGGTCTTTATTTGCAGTTCGTAAACCGCATTAATGGCGGCCAAATGTTCATTGGCAGCAGAGAGTTGCTTACTGTAAGCATCGGTGTGTCCGGTTAGTTGTCCTACCTGCGCATTCATGGCTTCTCCCAGGTTTTTGTAGGAGGAACTCAACGCTTTGCCGGAATTTTGAAGCTCGGCCACCATGCTTTGACCTGTACCGGCCAAATCGCCGGCAAATTTCTCACCGCTTTGACTCACCGCCCTGGCGGCTGAGGTGTAGCTGGTGGTCAGCTGCTCCAACCCCTGAACGCTCTTCTTCTGCGATTCGGAAAAGGAGCTTACCGATTGTGAGGCTGCTTTAATGCTTTGCAGATAACTTTCGGTGGCAAACGAGGCATCCGTTAAATCGGACAACTGTCCCGTTGTGGTTGAGAGTTTTTTAATTCCCTCGCTCAACTTCTCAACAACCTGCGCATCCAGATGTCCGCTTTGAACCAGCATGGCCAGGTCACTCCCTCCGCCTCCACCACCGCCATGGCTTTTTCCACCGGCAGGCTCGAGGCCTACCAGCTCAGGATAAACCAGGCTCCAGTCGGGCATTTCGTGCGGCGGCTCAAAGGCCGACAAAAAGAAGATAATTACCTCTGTGCCCATCCCAACAATGAGCATGATGCTTGCTCCCGGGTAGTGCTGTATTTTAAATAAGGCACCGGCCAAAACCAGGGCTGCTCCCCATCCATACACTTTACCCATCATTTTTTTATAGGTGGAGCTCTGAACAAAACTTGAAAAACCCATATATCTATCTATTAATTATATGTTATATAAAAATCTCGAAATAAAAATGTCTAACCTCCAATATAATCGCGCACACAGCGGAAACCTATGTATGATTTGGCAGAATCCTGATACTCGTATGTACGAATGCCATTCTGAAGATAATAGCCAATATCTTTCCATGATCCGCCCCGGATAACTTTACGTTTCATCACGGCAGGGTCGTCGGCCTTAGCGTTGTATTTGAAGTTGGGGCTCATATCGTGCATAAACCCATACGAGGATTCATCAAAAGCACTGGAGGTCCACTCGGCCACATTGCCGGCCATGTCGTACAGGCCAAAATCGTTGGGCGCAAAGCTGGCCACCGACATGGAATACATGCCGCCATCGTCGCCATACCGGCCTCGCAGAGGTTTAAAATTGGCCAGAAAACAGCCCTGCTCATTACGGGTATAAAAGCCACCCCAGGGATAGAGGTTCTGCTCCAGTCCGCCACGTGCGGCATATTCCCATTCCGACTCACTGGGCAATCGATAAGGCATTACATCGGGCTCTCCCCTGCTGCGCAGGTGGTTGTTGAGCAATTGGGTGCGCCAGATGGCAAAGGCAGTGGCCTGTTTCCAGGTAACGCCTACCACCGGATACTGGTCGAAACCGGGGTGCCAGAAATATTTCTCTGTCCAGGGTTCATTAAAGGAGTAGGTAAAATCGGCAATCCAGCACAAAGTGTCGGGGTACACATTTACATTGTCCTTCATAATAAAGGCTGAACGGTCGTTAAGTTCACGACGGTTTCCTTCCTGGTCAAACACTTCTCCCTCGTATTGTTGTGTTTCAAAGTTGTACCGGTTGCTTTTTTTGGCAGCCTGCTGAAGGTCAACCCACTCGTAATCGTAGTTGAGTTTGCGCGTATCAATTTCTTTCCGCCGAAAAAAGCGTTCATTCTCCTTAAGATACATGGCCTCCAGTATCTCGGCATACTCTTCATCGTTCCACTTCAGTGGCTCCTTCCAATTGAGGAAAGGCGGATTAATTTCATTGCCAAATTGATCCTCGGAGATAAAAAACTCCTCAAACTGTTCACCCAACATGCGGCGGGCAATGGAATCGCGCACCCAATACACAAACTGTCGGTATTCGGTGTTGGTGATTTCTGTTTCATCCATCCAAAATGAGGGCACCGAAACTGTTCTTGTTTGCGAGTTCATGGCATGGGCAATATTCTCATCGTTGGGGCCCATGTTAAAACTTCCCTGGGGGATGAATAACATACCATAGGGGTCGGGCTCGTAAAAGGATCCTTTTCCTGAAACCCCGACAAGTTCACCGTTTCCGGATTTTCCGCATCCGATTAAAACAGTAACCAAAATGACACTTAGGGCAAGTACTTTCTTCATAATATTTGAAATAATCAATAATAATTCCCGAAAAAACGGGACAAGCTCTGAATTTTACAGGTATCTGACACTCTTATATCGTCTCTCTCGTTTCATAAAATCAAGGTCGAAAGAGTAACCAATTACAATTTCGTGAGAGCCATTGCTGACTTTTGCCAATTTCGAGGTGGTTAAATCGTAACTGTATCCGGCGCGTATGCCGTTGGCCAATTCTATGCCGGCCAAAAAAACGATGGCATCCTGATACCGCCAGGTTAACCCTCCCCAATATTTTTCGCGAACCCGCACATTCATGTTCACATCCACCTGCCATGACCCTGTGCTCTGCTTCAGGTAAAGCGAAGGCATCAACTCAATGGGCCGTTCCCAAAAAGCGTAGGTATAACCCGCGGTGGCATGAACGGTTCGGGGAACATATACGCTAAATGCATCCTTAAAGTTTGGTTCCGGCTCAAATAAATGTTGAACCGACAATCCTGCGTACCAGCCGGGCCCCCTGTAGAAGGCCCCCAACCCGAAATCGGGTACCGTGCCGTTCACCTTTCCCTGGGCCACCGCATTGTCGTCGGGCTGATGATAATCGCTCTCGGGAATATAGATGTTGGTACCATCGAATGCCTGATTCACAATCCCTGCCGAAACACCTATACCCAACTCACCATCGCCTAAAAAATAGAGGCGCGAAAAAGAGAACTGCATATACAGGTTGTTGAAAAACCCAACTTCATCGTTCATTATCTGAATGCCTACACCTGCTTTACGTCCAAAAACATTTAAGGTTGCATCGGCCCCCAAAACCGTTGTTATGGGTGCCCCTTCAAATCCTGTCCATTGTTGCCGGTTGCCCAACACTACATTGGCCCGTCCGCTGGTGCCTGCAAAACCGGGATTACCGTTTAACAGGTTAAACATGTTTTGACTAAAAGCGGGCTCATATTGTGCCGTAGCAAAAGGAACGGTGCAAAATAAGAGAAAAAAAACAATATTGATGGTTATACTTTTGTTAAAAACAAAAAGAACATCCGTTTTCTTCATTATTTTATGTGCCGGCGATCGCTCTGCCGGCACTAACATTCCTTCACAACAAGGTAAAGAGCGTTGGTGTTTTTGTAAAATAGCTAAGTGCATATACTTAAAACCGATGGTAAAGGTTTCATCCCATTAAAAAAAACTGTACTTCAAAGGTGACTCCACTGGCACAAATTCAAAAAATATCATATCCAATTCGCATGAAAAACAGTCCAACGCAATTATGATGGTCCATTTTTTACCGGCTCCTTCTTCGATCGGAGAAAGTACCGCCACCACTTTTGGGGCAACTCATTTTTAAGAGCCGTTTTATAATCGTCTTCATGACAAGGAACTACTTTGGTTTTTTCGTAAAAAGGCACTTCCAGCCACCACCGGTTGTTCATCTGGTTGTGGTAAAAATGCAAAGTTTCGTCCAACTCCGCCACCGGCACCACCAAATATTTATAGACCTCTAACGGCTTAAACGGGTAGTCGCCACAGCGGGCACCCATGCCCTCTAAAAAATGCCAGATAAGCTGCGCCGATAAGGGCCCATTGGCCGATGTGTGGTCACTGACCACGGGCACTTCAAACAAACCTGCCACCTTCATAAGATCGGCAGCACCGGCATACCACATAATGCGGCAGGCATCTGCTGCACTTAACCCGTTGGGCGACAATGCACCCGGCAAACTATGAGGTTGATTCTCTAAAGCCCCAAAATCAAAACTCAAAAAGGAAGAGTCTCTTAGAACAACTTCAGCATAATCGATGTTGGGCGAACGCAACTCTCTGAGCCGCAACATTGAAAAATAGCGCTCCTTCAAAAACTTCTCCTGAGCCGGTGAACAAAAATAGTATTGGCAGCCCATAATCGAAAGCTCGTCCACGATGCTGTGATCTGCACCAACCAGGTGGTTTAAAAAAGCCCGCGACGAAAAATCGGTGTGGGTCACATCCAGGTCAATACCGGCATCTACTATGGCAATGGCGCCCGCATGGCTACATTCCTTCAAGGCTTTAACTACCGGAACGGACAAGTCCTGAGAGCCGCCCACAAGCACCACTTTAATCTCCTTGTGGATTAATATTTTTACAACCTGTTGTAAGGCTGCATATCTATCGTTTAAAGTTTTTCCCCGCACATCCCCCGCATCGCCAATACGTAGCCCGGAGGTGGTTTTTCGCATGCCGTAAAGCCAGTGGCGCAGCAATTCAGGGGCAGCGGCAGTGGTGGGGTTATCGGGACTGTTGCGCGCTTCGGGTACACCCACCAACATCACATCGCAATGCAGATTCTCAAACCACCGGGGATTCCCGTTGTTAAAATCAACCTGGTCTCCCAGCATCTCCCCACTACGGATGCCGGAATAGAGGGCCCACGAGGTTTTAACGGGCTCCAGAAAATGATGCAGTTCCAAATCGGTCACCTTATCTCTTTTTTCCCTTCGGTTTAGGAGCAGTGCGCTTCACTTTTTTATTTTTGGGCGATTTATCCGCCTCCTTAATGAGCTCCATACACGCTTCATAGGTCAATTGGCCGGCCTCTGTATCTTTGGGGATTTTATAATTTTTCTTTTGATGCTTTATATAAGGTCCCCAGCGACCACTGAGCACAGCGAGTTCAGCATCTTCTTTAAACGTTTTGATGGTCTTTTTATTGTCTTTTTCACGCTTTTCCTCAATCAGCTCAATGGCCCTTTCCAGGGTGATGGTCAATGGGTCATCAACGTCTTTGTGCAGCGATGCGAATTTGCCATCGTGACGCACATAGGGCCCAAACCGTCCAATAGCCACCACCACTTTTTTATCCTCGAACAACCCCAATTCACGCGGCAAATCAAAGAGCTTAAGCGCCTCCTCAAAGGTAATGGTTTCGATGTGCTGATCGCGGGTAAGCGAAGCGAACCGGGGTTTTTCTTCCTCATTGGCGGGGTCGCTCAACTGTGCCAAGGGGCCAAAGCGCCCTATACGTACGCTTAACGTCTTACCTGTTTTAGGGTCGGTGCCCAAAATACGTTCTCCGGTATTGCGGTCCGATTTTTCCAGCGTCTCCTCCACCAGCTGATGAAAAGGCTTGTAAAAACTATCTATGGCTTTTCGCCACTCCATTTTGCCCAGTGCTATGTCGTCGAACTCCTTCTCCACATTGGCCGTAAAGTCGTAGCTCATAATTTTGGGAAAGTATTTCACCAAAAAATCGTTCACCACCATCCCAATGTCGGTAGGGAACAGCTTGTTGCGTTCGGCGTTGGCAACTTCCGTTTTTTCGGCCTGCATTACTTCCCCCCGCTTTAGCCAAAGGTGCTTATATTGTCGTTGAGAGCCTGGACGGTCTTCTTTTACCACATAACCGCGTTGCTGAATGGTGCTGATGGTAGGGGCATAGGTTGACGGACGACCGATGCCCAGTTCTTCTAATTTTCGCACCAGGCTGGCTTCGGAGTACCGGTAAGGCTTTTGGGTAAAACGCTCCCTGGCTTCCAGTGTTTTTAAATCGAGGTGTTGTTGCTCCTTCATCGGCGGAAGAAATGAGGCCGACTCCTCCTCCTCCTGATCGGTTGATTCGATGTAAACCTTAAGAAATCCATCGAACTTAATCACTTCGCCGGAAGCCACAAAATTATATTGGCTGCTGCTCACATCAATGGTGGCAGTGGTTTTTTCGATGAGCGCATTGCTCATCTGCGAAGCCATGGTGCGCTTGTAAATAAGGTCGTAAAGCCGTTGTTCGGCACCCGACCCTGAAATAGAATCCTGCCCGGGACTGGTGGGACGAATGGCCTCGTGAGCTTCCTGAGCCCCCTTGGCTTTGGTTTTATATTGCCGTACCTGTACATATTTGTCGCCCATGCGTGAGCGAATGTGAGCGACCACCGCATCCACGGCCGATGAGGCCAGATTAACCGAGTCGGTACGCATGTAAGTAATTTTCCCGGCCTCGTAAAGCTTTTGAGCCACCGCCATGGTTTGCGCCACGCTGAAACTCAGTTTACGCGAAGCCTCCTGCTGAAGCGTAGAAGTGGTGAAAGGAGGCGCGGGACTTTTTGTGGTTGGCTTAACCTCCACCCGGGCCACGTTAAACGCGGCTGAAGCACAAGCCTTTAGGAATTCAAAAGCATCCTCTTCATTTTTAAACCGATGATTCAGCTCTGCACGTACTTCGGCCATCTTTCCTCCCTCTCCCGTAGAGAAGAGCGCCGTAACGCGAAATGCCGATTCGGCAGCAAAGGCAAAAATTTCCCGTTCGCGTTCCACCAGCAGCCTTACTGCCACCGACTGAACACGGCCCGCCGAGAGCGAGGGTTTAATTTTTTTCCACAATATGGGAGAGAGCTCAAAGCCTACCAAACGGTCCAACACCCTGCGGGCTTGCTGGGCATCCACCAAATTTAAGTCGATGCTGCGCGGGTTTTTAATCGCCTTTGAAATAGCCTCTTTGGTAATTTCATGAAACACAATGCGGCGCGTCTTATCCTCCGACAACCCTAACACTTCGTAAAGATGCCATGCTATGGCCTCTCCCTCACGGTCCTCATCGGAAGCGAGCCACACGGTAGATGCCTTTTTTGCCAGTGCGGTGAGTTCCTTCACCACCCCAGCTTTATCTTCCGAAACAATATACTGAGGTTCGTAATTGCGGGTTAAATCCACGCCAAAGTCCTTTTTTGCCAAATCACGAATGTGACCATAACTCGATTTCACCACGAAATCGTCACCCAAAAATTTTTCAATGGTCCTGGCCTTAGCCGGAGACTCAACAATCACCAGGTTATCCCTGGTTTCTTTCTCTTTTTTCGCCATTGCTTGTTTTATGTTTTTATTAAATGGAGAAATTCTCCATTTGAGGGGCCAAATTTATAAAATAATGTTAAGCACCATCAAATCTTTAAGCACTTCTTATTTTTTTACTCCTTTTCTCTTCCATGAATTTTAGTATTTTTACCGCGCAAATGAATACTTTAGAAAGATGGAACAGGATGTATTAAAAAAATATCTGCGCTGGTTATATGGCCTCTTTTTTGGCCTTATTGCCTTTGTTTTACTGCTTTTCTTCCTCATTTCGAAGGGCGTTCTCGGTTTTATGCCAAGCTTTGAAGAGCTGGAAAACCCCCAGAGCAGCCTGGCTACAGAAATTTACTCTTCGGACCAAAAGATATTGGGTAAATTCTTCAATGAAAACAGAAGTCGTATAGCCTACAACGAGATACCCCCATCGGTTGTTCAAGCCCTGGTATCCACCGAAGACATCCGATTCAGGAAACATTCGGGCATCGATGCCCGCGGCCTGGCCAGGGTACTTTTCCAAACCATTCTGTTGGGGAAAGAAAGTTCGGGTGGCGGCAGCACCATTACCCAACAATTGGCCAAACTGCTGTTTCACGATCCCGCCAACAATATCTGGGAACGCAGCCTGCAAAAGCTCAAGGAGTGGGTCATTGCAGTTAAGCTGGAGCGCAGCTACACCAAGGATGAAATACTCACCATGTATCTGAATAAAGCGCCCTTTATTTACGGTGCTTATGGTATAAAGTCGGCTGCCAACACCTTTTTCAGCAAAGCACCCGACTCTCTTAAAACAGAAGAATCGGCCATGCTGATAGGCATGCTAAAAAATCCTTCACTTTACAATCCGCTGAGGCGTCCCGAGTTGACCCAGAATCGCCGCAATGTAGTGCTTTCGCAGATGCTTAAGGCCGGTCATCTCACCAGGGAAACCTTCGACAGCCTGAAGCTGGAGCCTATGCACCTCGATTTTAACCGCGCCGACCACATACATGGTCCTGCACCCTATTTCCGGGAGTATCTAAGGCTCACCCTCACCGCTTCGGAACCCCTTAGGGAAAATTATCCGGCCTGGATGAAGCAACGGTTTATTGAAGACAGCACCCAGTGGATAAACAATCCGCTGTTTGGCTGGATTAACAAAAACCTTAAAGCCGATGGCACCAAATACAATATTTACAACGACGGATTGCGTATTTACACTACCATTGACAGCCGAATGCAGCAATATGCCGAAGAGGCCTTGAAACAACATCTGGGAGAGGATTTACAACCCCAGTTTTTCAGAGAGAAGAAAGGCCGCCCGCGGGCTCCTTTCACCAGTCATATTACGCAGGAACAGTATGAGGGAATCATTAAAAGGGCCATGCAAAACAGCGACAGATATTACTACCTGAAGCAAAACCAAATGCCCGACGACTCGATTGAAATGAGTTTTAGAGAACCCACCGAGATGAGGGTATTTACCTGGGAGGGTGAAAAGGACACCGTTATGACTCCACTCGACTCCATTCACTATTTCAAGTCGTTTTTAAGAGGCAGCCTCTTTTCCATGGACCCTCAATCGGGCCATGTAAAAGCCTACGTGGGCGGCCCCGATTACGAACACTTTAAATACGATATGGCCACCATGGGTAAACGGCAGGTGGGCTCAACCATAAAACCCTTTGTTTATACACTGGCCATGCAGGAGGGGCACACACCCTGCGATATGGTGCCCAATATACCACAAACTTTTTATCTGCCCACGGGCAAAACCTGGACGCCTCAAAACGCCGGTTCCGAGCGGGCAGGCGAGATGGTTTCTTTAAAGTGGGGATTGGCCAACTCGAACAACAACATCACCGCGTGGGTGATGAAACAATACAATCCTGAGGCGGTGGCCAACATGATTCATGCCCTGGGCATAAAAAGCCCCATCGACCCGGTGCCCTCACTGGCCCTGGGCACCCCCGACTTTAAACTTGACGAAATGGTGGCCGCCTATTGCACCTATGCCAACAAAGGGGTACACATTGAGCCGCTGATGGTTACCCGCATAGAGGATCGCTACCGCAATGTGGTTGCCAGCTTCAGCCCGCAGAAAAAGGAAGTTTTGAGTGAGGAGACTGCTTTCTTGATGATCAACCTGTTGGAAGGTGTGGTAAAACAGGGCACCGGCATCAGGTTAAGATCTAAATACCAGCTTTATGGACAAATAGGGGGAAAAACCGGTACAACCCAGAACCACTCCGACGGGTGGTTTATCGGCCTAACCCCCAATCTGGTTACAGGCATCTGGGTGGGTGGAGAAGACCGCGATATACACTTCGACAACCTGCGCATCGGGCAAGGCGCCAATATGGCGCTTCCCGTATGGGCACTCTATATGCTGAAGGTGTATAGCAATCCAGAAGTTCCGGTAACACCTGAGGATACATTTGAAGAGCCCGTCAACTTTAATATTGATCTCAATTGTGCCGATGAAAGACGAATAAGCAGTGAATCGGCTGAAGAGTATAGAGTTAAGGAGGAGTTTTATTAATAAACCCAAAACCAGTGAGATAACCACTCACTGCTCCTTCAAAGCCGCTCGCTCCGCGGCCGAAAGGCCCTTTACCACCATGTTGTAGGAGTGCCGGATCCATTCGCGGATCAGATTGTCAGATACCGATTCATCCAACATCACCGTGTTCCAGTGTTTTTTGTTCATGTGATAACCGGGTTGAACAGCAGGGTATCTCTCTCTTAATTCCACAGCCAGGTGGGGATCACATTTGAGATTAATGGAAAAGGGTCGCTCCAGTCCGGCGAGTGCAAATATCTTATTGCGTACTTTAAACACAAGGGTAGAATCGCCAAAGGGAAAGGATTCAGAACTTCCTTTTAACGACAGGCAGTAGAGTCTGATCTCTTCGATGTTCATAATTGCTGTTATTAAGATACCTATGCCAGGGGATGAAACGCCTCTACAATGTGTTCCATCTCCCATTGGTCATCATTGTAATGCGGCAACCAGCAAATCAAATCGAAACGCGTTTGGCAGTCCAGCCCGTGATTGAAAATAAAAGCTTCGGCCACCTCGGCCAATGCACGGATTTTTCCAGTGGTGATGGTATCGCGCGGATGCTCAAACAGTTCGGAGGCACGGGTTCGTACCTCCACTATCACCAGCACCGCCCCGTCCCAGGCTATAATGTCGATCTCCTTTTTTCCATACCGATAGTTCCTGGCAATGATACGATAACCTTGCTCTAATAAATAAAGGGCTGCTTTATCCTCTCCTTTTTTTCCGAGTTCGTTATGCGATGCCATAATTGCACTATTTATAAGCCAAGTTTGTTGGTATCCACTTCTCAAGCTCTTCCGGGGTCATATTCTTCTTTTGGGCTACCAGCTCCACCTGGTCGCGCTGCAACTTACCCACACCAAAGTAGATGGCTTCAGGGTGGGCGAGGTAAATGCCGCTCACCGATGCGTTGGGATACATGCTGAAGTGCTCGGTGAGGGTGATACCTGCATTTTTTTCAGCCTCCAGGAGGTCGAACAACAGGCGTTTCTCGCTGTGGTCGGGGCAGGCCGGATACCCTATGGCAGGCCGGATACCCCGGTAACGTTCGCGTACCAGGTCGGCGTGATTGAATGCTTCGCCGGGATTGTAGCCCCAAAACTCCCGGCGTACCCTGAAGTGAATCAGCTCGGCAAAAGCCTCGGCCAGCCGGTCGGCCAGTGACTTTAGCAGGATGGCGTTGTAATCGTCCTGTTGCTTTTCAAAATGTTCTATCCAGGGCTCAATGCCCTCTCCTGCTGTAACGGCAAATCCCCCCACGTAATCGGTGATACCGCTCTCTTTGGGTGCCACAAAGTCAGCCAGACAATAAAAGTGTTCCTTCCCCTGCTTTATTTGCTGTTCGCGCAAAAAGTGAAAGGTTGTTCTTAACCCATTGTTCTGCGTTTCGTGGTATATCTCAATGTCGTTTCCATGACTGTTGGCAGGAAATAGCCCGATAACTGCATTTGCCTTAAGCATATGCTCTTTTTCAATTCTCCCGAGCATAGCATTAGCGTCCCTAAACAGGTTTAGTGCCTCCCGCGCTTTGTTTTTCGAGTCGGGTGTGGAGAAGGTTTTCAACCAGCTATTTTCCGAAACTGAATCGGTTACCGTTTCTATGCCGCGGAAGTTGCCGGTGAGGCGCCAGGCATGAAAGAAGAAGGTCCAATCGATGAAGGGGACAATCTCACGCACCGGATAATCTTTAAATGATTTGATGCCCAGAAAGTTGGGCTTTGCAATTGAAGTCTGCTCCCAGTTGGTGGTCCACTTTCTTTTTTGTGCCTCGCCGATGGGCAGGAATTTTCTTTCTTTTTTATTCTGGTTAGCCTGGCGCAAAGCTTCGTACTCTTCGCTGATACCACGGGTATAGTTTTGTTTCTCTTTTTCGGAAACCAGAGCACCCACCACCTGTGCGCTGGTGGAGGCATCTTTCACATGAACCACCGGGCCGGGATAAAAAGGGTCTATCTTCACGGCAGTATGTACTTTAGAGGTGGTGGCGCCCCCTATGAGCAGCGGCAGGGTCATCTCCCGCAGGGTCATTTCGCGGGCCACGTTGGCCATCTCCTCCAGCGAAGGAGTAATGAGCCCGCTCAGACCGATGATATCGGCTTTCTGATTTATGGCTTCGTTCAGTATTTTTTCGGCAGGCACCATCACCCCCAGGTCCACCACATCGTAGTTGTTGCAGGCCAGTATTACACCTACAATATTCTTCCCTATGTCGTGTACATCGCCTTTTACGGTGGCCATCAAAACTTTTTTCTTTTTAGAAACAGGCATACCCGAGGCACTCTTCTCCTTCTCAATAGAGGGCTGAAGCCATGCCACTGCTTTTTTCATGACGCGTGCCGTCTTAACCACCTGTGGCAAAAACATCTTACCCGACCCAAACAGGTCGCCCACGATGTTCATGCCGTCCATGAGCGGCCCTTCAATGATGTCGATGGAATAGGGGTATTTGGTTTGAGCTTCGGCCAGGTCTTCTTCCAAAAAATCATGAATGCCTCTTACCAGGCTGTGGTGCAGCCGCTTTTCCAAAGGGAGTTCGCGCCATTCGAGTTTCTTTTCAGGAGCTTCGGAATCGTCTTGTCCTTTAAGTTGTTCGGCCGCATCAATCAGACGTTCGGTGGCATCGGGCCGGCGGTTCAGCACCAGGTCCTCCACCAACTCCAATAAATCGGGAGGAATCTCGTCGTATATTTGCAACATACCCGGGTTTACAATACCCATATCCATGCCTGCTGCTATGGCATGATAAAGAAAAACGGCATGAATGGCTTCACGCACCTGGTTGTTGCCTCTGAAGGAAAAGGAGAGATTGCTGACACCACCGCTTACTTTGGCAAAAGGAAGATTCTCCTTGATCCACCTGGTGGCATTTATGTAATCTACCGCATAGTTGTTGTGTGCCTCTATGCCGGTGCCAATGGCCAGAACATTGGGGTCGAAGATGATATCCTGCGGTGGCAAACCTGCTTTTTGAGTGAGCAGGTTGTAGGCTCTTTGGCATATCTCCAGTCGCCGTTCGTAGGTGTCTGCCTGTCCCTTTTCGTCGAAAGCCATCACCACCACCATAGCACCATACTCTTTGATGGCAGAGGCCTGTTGCAAAAACGCCTCTTCTCCCTCCTTGAGGCTGATGGAGTTAACAACCGATTTCCCCTGAACGCATTTTAGTCCTGCTTCCAAAACCTCCCATTTGGAGGAGTCTATCATCACGGGCAGCCTGGCGATGTCGGGTTCGGCGCCCATGAGATTCAGAAAGGTGACCATCTCCTTTTTTGCATCCAACATGGCGTCGTCCATGTTCACATCGATTATTTGAGCACCACCCTCCACCTGGTCATGGGCCACCGATAGAGCTTCTTCGTATTGCTCCTCCCGAATGAGCCGGGCAAACTTGCGTGAGCCGGCCACGTTGGTGCGCTCACCGATATTCACAAAATTGGTCAGTTTGTCTATGACCAGTGGCTCCAGACCACTCAGTACCGATTTGGGCCTGAGCAAGGGAGGTTTTCGCGGGGTGCTCTCTTTTATATAGCCTGCAAATGCTTTGATGTGCCCGGGGGTGGTTCCGCAGCAGCCACCAATTATATTTACCAATCCGCCGCTCAAATACTTCAATATCTGAGGAGCCATCTCTTCGGGTGTTTCATCGTATTCGCCAAACTGATTGGGCAGCCCTGCATTGGGATAGGCGCTGATGAAGAGAGGTGTTTGACGGCCCAGGGATGTTACGTACGAGCGCAGGTCTTCGGCCCCAAAGGAGCAGTTAAGGCCTATGGAAAAGAGGGGGAAATGAGAAACCGAGATGAGAAAAGCCTCCAGCGTTTGGCCCGAGAGGGTACGCCCGCTGGCGTCGGCCACGGTTACGGACACCATCACCGGGAAGTTACCGGGTTCTCTCCCTTTAAGTTCCTGCGCAATGCCAAAGAGAGCCGCCTTGGCGTTGAGAGTGTCAAAGATGGTCTCCAGCAACAAAATGTCGGCGCCTCCGTCAATGAGGCCGGCGGCCTGTTCGCTGTAAACGGCGGCCAGCTCGTCGAAGGTAACCGCCCTGAAACCGGGGTTGTTCACATCGGGTGAGAGGGAGGCTGTTTTGTTGGTGGGGCCCATGGAGCCCGCTACGAATCGGGGCTTTTCAGATGTAGAATATTTTTGGGCAGCTTTAGAAGCCAGCCGGGCAGCCTGCAGGTTGATGGCATACACCTGCTCTTCCATACCATAGTCGGCCTGCGATATGCGGTTGGCATTAAAGGTGTTGGTTTCAATGATGTCTGCCCCTGCTTCCAGATATTGTTCATGAATGGAACCGATGATGTCGGGCCGCGTGAGGGTAAGCAGATCGTTGTTTCCCTTTTGAGAGCGGGGATGATTTTCAAAAGCTTCACCCCTGTAATCTTCCTCCGTGAGTTGATATTGCTGAATAAGACTGCCCATAGCACCATCTAAAAGCAGCACCCGCTCCTGCACCAGTTTCCTTAGTAGTTCTGTTTTATTCATTCCTGCTGATTGACAATGAAATACAAACATCAAGGAAACTTGCTTTAGATTGCGGAATAGGCCATTTTATCTTCTTCGAAATGCTTATAATCTAAGCCATCCACCTGTCTGTAAGCCCCGTGTTTGTGCTGTAAAGGTAAGAAATAAATAGTAATTGACTGGATGAGAAATTTATGATTATCTTTGGAACTGAAATGCCTGTAGTATTAAAAATAAGAGGTTACCGTTTTAGTTTCTTCAGCAATGAAGGGATGGAACCAAAACACGTGCATATAGAAAAGGCTGAAGCAAATGGTAAAGTTTGGTTGGAGCCATCCATTCGAATAGAGTATTTGTATGGATTTACCGTAAGTGAGCAAAAAGAAGTCATTAAAATCATCAATGACCATGTAGAACTATTAAGAAACAGATGGAATGAATACTTCGGAAAACAATTCTGAAAACATAAGAGCAAAAGACCCCATTGATGTATTGATTTTTGAAAAGGGTTTGCGAATAAAAAATGTAATTATCGACAAAGAGTTAGACTTGATAGGAGTTGTTTTGAACAATGGGAAAATATTAGAAACGAAAATCTCACAATATCCCCGCCTGAAAAATGCAACAAGCAAGGAACTTGAAGAATGGCAGCTGATTAACAAGGGGATAGGGCTTAGGTGGGAAAATTTAGACGAAGACCTCTCCGCGAAGGGTTTTATCCATACAGCAGCAATCAATGACATGCTGGAACATCTGCAAGTTGTTCCAGGTGTTTAAACTTCTATTGCCCCCTCAATTTATTAAGCTCGTTGAGATGATTGCGGGCCATCACCTTCTCTCTTTCAAGTGACCTTTTCCGGTGATCATCAAACTCCTTTTGCAGATCGGCATACATGGTTTTGGTTTGCGCCGTTACAATATTGCTTCGCTTAAAGAGAAGTATAAAAACTACCAGTCCGGTAGCCAGAATCACAACCAGCCCCCACATAAACGATTGATAGCCACCCTTGGAAATCTGTGCGCCCATAAAGGAGAAACTGTTCTTTTCCTTTACCGCCTTCTCTAATTGCGTGTTTAGTTTGCCTATCTGATTGTTCAACGAGTCAATACGCTGCTGGTGGCTGTTCATCTGTTTTTGATTACCAGCTATTTGCCTGTGCAGAACCTTGAGTGTATCCGATACATTCGATTTAAGTTTATTGAGCCAGGCAATGCGCACCACCCGGAACTGTTCGTAACGGTTGGATTTTTCGATGGTATAATTAAACTGCTCTAAAATGGGAGCCTCTTCCAACGGATCGGATGATTGGGTGTCCTGACCAAAAGATGGCACCAGCGGAAAGATAAATGCAAGAGTGATGAAAAGTAAAAGTACGCGAATCATGGTTCTTTGATTTTCTAAATTTATATGTATTCAACGTCGATAACGGATGAGTGTTTAAAAAATTATGACCAACTGCTTGTTTTCGGGGGCGAAAGATACAAAAAAAACCGTCCCGATGTACATCCGGACGGTTTTTTTGAATTAAATTGACCGATTATCAGAGTGTTCCGGTCATTTTATGCGGGTCCACCCATTTGTCGAACTCTTCGGCGGTAAGATGGCCCAGCGCTAAAGCGGCCTCTTTCAGGGTAGTTCCCTCCTTGTGTGCCTTCTTGGCAATTTCGGCCGACTTGTAATAGCCGATGTGGGTATTAAGCGCCGTTACGAGCATCAGGGAGTTGTCGAGATGCATTTTAATGCGCTCATGGTTTGGCTCAATACCCATGGCACAGTTGTCGTTAAAGGCCACGCAGCCATCGCCCAGCAGCTCAGCACTTTGCAGGAAGTTGTAAATCATCATGGGCTTAAACACGTTGAGCTCAAAATGGCCGTTGGAGCCCCCCACTGAAATGGCTACATCGTTGCCCATTACCTGCGCACATATCATTGTAAGGGCTTCGGCCTGGGTAGGATTCACTTTCCCGGGCATGATGGACGAGCCGGGCTCATTCTCCGGAATGAGTATCTCCCCAATGCCGGAACGGGGCCCGGAGGCCAGAAGCCGTATGTCGTTGGCAATCTTCATCAAACTTACGGCAATCTGTTTCAGGGCGCCATGGCTCTCCACGATGGCGTCGTGAGCTGCCAGTGATTCAAATTTGTTTTCGGCGGTCACAAAAGGCAGTCCGGTAAATTGGGCGATGTATTTGGCCACGGTCACATCGTACCCTTTGGGAGCATTGAGTCCGGTACCTACAGCAGTTCCACCCAGTGCCAGTTCCGACAGATGAGCCAATGTAGCTTTGAGTGCCTTAAGACCATAGCTGAGCTGATAGGCGTAGCCCGAAAACTCCTGTCCCAGCGTGAGCGGTGTGGCATCCATCAGGTGCGTACGGCCAATCTTAACCACATCAATCATCTCTTTGCTCTTGGAGGCCAGTGTTTTTTGCAGCTTATCGATGCCGGGAATGGTCTTTTCTATCAGCATCTTATAAGCTGCAATGTGCATGGCCGTGGGAAAGGTGTCGTTCGACGACTGCGACTTGTTCACATCGTCGTTGGGGTGAATGGGCATCTCGCCCTCACCCAGTTTGCCTCCGTTGAGCACATGCGCACGATTGGCCACTACTTCGTTGCAGTTCATGTTCGACTGTGTACCGCTTCCGGTTTGCCATATCACCAGCGGAAACTGATCATTGAGCTTGCCTTCGATGATCTCATCACAGGCTTTGGAGATGAGGTCGCGCTTTTCACCGGGCAATACCCCGTGCTCTTCGTTGGCATAGGCTGCCGCCTTTTTAAGATAACCAAAGGCCTGAATGATCTCGGTGGGCATAGAGGCTGCCGGGCCAATGGGAAAGTTCATCACCGAACGTTGCGTTTGGGCTGCCCAGTACTTATCGGCAGGTACTTTCACCTCGCCCATGGTGTCTTTTTCGATTCTGTAGTCCATAAATAGTAGATATAAGTTATGTGGTTAATACGCATGCTTTGAAATAACAAAAAGCAAATCACAAAAAACAAATAATTCCCAATTCGTAAATATCAAATATCGAAACTGGTTCAAACAATTGGTGGGCATTTAATTGGCAAAATATACAAATTCAAAAAGTTCATTATTTTGACTTTTCAATAATGGCTGAAAAAATCTTTTTCAATTGAACTGCCTCATCCTGTAAGCCGATTCCTTCCTTTTCGAATCCCAATGGGTTGGTTTCATGGATAAGGCGTAAAAAATAAGCACTCTCCTTTGCTTCCCTCCGACAAATTTTTATTCTCATTAAAAAGTCTTTTCTACCCAGAGCCTCATTGGCCTCGATTTAATTTGCTCCTACCGACCCTGAAGCTCTTATCACCTGTTTACCATCTTCAATGTTTCCGTTATTCACGGGAAGTTTTCGCACATAAAGTCGAACTCTTTTTGCAAATTGAAAAGTCCTCTCTTCTAAATCATATACAGGTTTATTGATTGTCATTTAAAAACTTTGAATTTTCTTTCATGGTTTGATATTTGTATTATTTGATGCTTGGTTATTATTTGAATTTTGTTATTTGTTATTTGTCATTTGCTATTTGTCATTTGTTTTCAAATATTTCCTTTGCCCCAAACTCCATCAGGTAGGCTTTTATAAAACCCTCCAGATCGCCATCAAGCACATCCTGAACGTTTGAAGTCTCATAACCGGTGCGCACATCCTTCACCAGCTTATAGGGTTGAAGCACATAAGAGCGGATTTGCGATCCCCACTCAATTTTCTTCTTTTGTGCCTCTATTTTGTTTTGCTCTTCCATTTTTTTGTTCAGCTCTATCTCGTAAAGCTGCGATTTAAGCATGCGAAGGGCATTCTCCTTATTGCCGCCCTGCGAACGCGATTCTGTATTTTCAATCACAATTCCCGACGGAGCATGACGCAGCCGGACCCCGGTCTCAACCTTGTTCACATTTTGCCCGCCCGCCCCGCTGGATCGAAAGGTGTCCCAGGTGATGTCGGAGGGGTTGATCTCTATCTCAATGGTGTCGTCGATCAGCGGGGTTACAAACACCGATGTAAAGGAGGTCATTCGCTTGTTGGCTGAATTAAAAGGTGAAAGCCGCACCAGACGGTGAACGCCATTTTCACTCTTAAGATAGCCATAAGCATAGTCGCCTTCAAACTGAAGGGTAACCGTTTTGATCCCTGCCTCGTCGCCCGGCTGAAAGTTGGTTTCGGTAACTTTGTAGTCGTTCTGTTCGCCCCAGCGGATATACATGCGCATAAGCATCTCGGCCCAATCCTGGCTCTCGGTACCTCCGGCGCCGGCATTAATACGCAGTATGGCCCCCAGTTTATCCTCCTCTTTCCGCAGCATGTTGCGCAACTCCAAATCCTCAATGAGTTTAACCGTTTTCAGATATTGGGTTTCCACATCCTGCAATTCAGCTTCGCCCTCATGGAAGAAATCAAAGAGCACCACGGTATCGTCCACGCTGGTCTTAACCTTGTCGTAAGAGGAGACCCAGCTTTTCAGCTCTTTTAATTTCTTCATTTGAACCTCTGCTTTGACAGAATCGTCCCAAAAATCGGGCGCCTGGGTGCGGATTTCCTCTTCTTCTATCTCTATTTTTTTCCGGTCGATGTCAAAGATACCTCCTTAACGCCAGCTCGCGTCCCGACAAATCTTTTATCATATCTGAGGTAATCATGGTATTGTGTTTTGATTGTGGGTGTAAAGGTAGTAAAATCATCTGCTATACTCTCACCGGTTCTGCAAAAACCCTTTGCGTACTTCGGAGCAATGCCGCGACAGCAATTTAAAAGCCTGCGACATTCCGGCTTTGCCGGCACTCTCCCAGTCTTTGCAGGCATTTTCCTTCATGCCCACATTGTACCAGGCCAATCCGCGGTTCATATAGGCATGTCCGTCTCCGGGGTCCACAACAAGTGCTTTGTTAAAATCGCGGATGGCATCCAGGTAGTCATGGGCATTTACCTTTATGATGCCAATTAAAGAAAAAACACCGGGTAGGTAAGGATTTAGCCGGGCGGCAGTTTGCAACTCCCTGATACCGGTGGTTTGGTCGGCTGAGTATTGCTGCGAAAGCCTGGCCTTTTCATACCAGGCTTCTGCCAGCAGAGAATCGGCCTCTATGGCTTTTGAAAAGCTGAAGTAAGCCTCCTCTATTTTATCCGAAGCCAGCTGCAACTTTCCCAGCTCCAAAAATGCAGGTGCGAACTGCGGATTGGTACCCAACGACAGTTTAAGCTGATCCTCGGCCTGGCCAACCGATTTATTTTTTAGATGGTACAGGGCATTGGCATAGGCCGCCAGGTAAGAGGCCGGGTCGATGTAAAAAGCACGCTCAATGTCGTCGCGACACCCCGCTGTATTGTCGTAGTTTAGCCGGCTAATAGCCCGCAGTGCATAAAGATCAGACCGTACCGATACATCTTTAAGGTACCGGCTGAAGGCTTTGGCCGATTCCACCCATTGCCCGGTACTTTGATAGAGAAGACCCTGAACAATACCCTGATGTGCATAAAGAATCCTTTGCGGGCTTTGCAAAAATTCCTCATAGGTTTGATCCACACTTACCCACAGGGTGTCGGCCAAAACAGTAAGTGGCAGCACCAGCGCGTTCTCAAAGGCAGGAAGGTAATGAAGGATGCCCGAAAACCGGCCACCCTCATTAATCACCGGAGTCCCATGAAAGGCTCTTTGGACTTTGGAAGAGATAAGGGTGCCCCTGCCTATAAACATTTGAAAAAAAGAACTCTCTATACTGGAGTAAAACAGTCCGTTATCATTGCCTTGTGGCATACCAAAAGCCAGGATGTTATCTTTAACGGCAACGATGGGATTGGAAGGTATAAGATAGCTGTGTTTTTGATCGCTGAAATTAGACATTTGAATCATCACCAATCCCGCATAAGGATGTATGGCAACGATTTTTTTTAACCTGAGCCGGCTTCCACTGTGATCTCGAAATTGCACCAATTCACCCGTATGCAACAACGAGGATGGAATGATGGCCAGACCGTCGGCACTGATAAAAAACCCCATGGAACTGTCGGCAGGCACCCCTTCGGCACCATAAGCAACGCCCTGAATAACAGCCCTCTCGGTTTGATTTATAATCTCTACCAGACCCTGCGAAGCAGCAGACACCGTTAATAGGAAAAACAAACCGGTGAAGAAAAAAAAGTGCCATGAACCGCGAACGAAGACTGGCCCCTGCGCCCGCGAATGGTTAGAGGAACGTTTGGTGTGGGATACTATGGCGTTGTAAATAGTCAAAATGCCTGGTTGTTTTTTAGATTTGGCCACCTGAACAATGCGGTGATGCCTCTTTACAAAAGTGCTGAAAGATAGATAAAACAGCGCGAAAATCCCAGAGAAACTTTTTTTTGCAACTCTTTTTGGGACAGAATAGCTGAAATAAAAAAATAACTCATCCCCAAATCTGCTCCAAACACAAAGCGCACAAACAGATGATAATCATCTACTTGTGCGCTTTTAGGGTGAAAGACCGGATTTGAACCGGCGGCCTCCAGATCCACAATCTGGCGCTCTAACCAACTGAGCTACAATCACCATATTTAATCCGGCACAAAGGTAAAAAATTTTTCCGTAATTTTGCAAATGTTTCTTGAAAAAGGGGGCTTTCAGACACCCTCCAAAAAAATTGATAAACCGGCTTCACCCAATGGAATTATTCTTTCCCAACCCGCGCATTGACAATGAAATAAGTGTCTTGCTCGCGAAGATAAAACATTTGAGAAATGGAGACACCTCTCAACTGATTTCCCGGGCAGGGGCCTCGTATTTAAAAAATTACGGAGTAATGCTGGTGCATTTGCGCGAGATGGCACAAAAGAGTTTTCGGGATAATGAGCTGGCACGCCGGCTTTGGCTTCGTGAAATAAGGGAAACGATGATTCTGGCTACCTTGTTGACCGAGCCTGAAAAATTGGACGATAAAGAATTAAATCAGTGGGGGGCTATGATCACCACTGTTGAACTCGCCGAACAAATGGCCATAAACCTGTTGGGAAAGCGACCCGACTCCGAAACACTGTTGACAGCGTGGCTCAACAGCTCCAATCCCCTTCAATGTCACACGGCAGCTATGTCGATAGGCTGGCAGTACCGGTTTCTGGGTGAAAACGGATTTGCCGGCCTTGAAGATTGCATGGAACGCCTCGAAGAGATGTCATCCCACAAACAGTTTATCCGGCCTGTGGGACATGCCCTGAAAATGGCG
>JACDJA010000967.1_pt1 | contig 26941 bp, 28 predicted proteins | sample 7449241 | NCBI WGS metagenome assembly JACDJA01 (sample SAMN14253289, study PRJNA609438) | sludge metagenome | isolation source: initial anaerobic sludge | collected 2018-12-20 | reverse complement strand
ATAAAACGAAGTGACAAGATGAGCAATGATGCGCTTCTCTCTCGTCTCTACCCCTATATCTCAAAAGATAAAGAGGTCGAAGCGCTTGTGAGAGAGCTTTATGCGAAAAAGGCAGGAGATAAGAGTATTAAGATAGACAAAAAGAGGATACAGCAAGTGCTTGCTAGCCTCAAAAAGTATCAGTAGTGAGTGTTATGAATCGCACTCAAAAAGCTCTTTTAGATTGGTATGAAAAAAACGGCAGGCATGATTTGCTTTGGCGCAATACCGATGATATTTACCACATCTATCTAAGCGAGATTATGTTACAGCAGACACAAGTGGATCGTGTTGAAAAAGAGTATTATCCGCGTTTTCTAGAGAAGTTTCCGACGCTCAAAGCGCTTGCTTGCGCTCCGCTTGATGATGTATTGGCAGTTTGGAGCGGTCTTGGATACTATACAAGAGCGCGAAATCTGCATAAAAGTGCTCAGTTATGTCAAGAGGGTATGCCTAAGAGCCTTGAGGAACTTTTGGAACTTCCGGGGGTCGGCAGATACACAGCAAGTGCCGTATGTAGCTTTGGCTACAATCAAAGTGTAGGTGTCGTTGATACCAATATCGCGAGGGTAATCAAAAGACTCTATGCTTTGCAAGGTATATCCGAAAAAATTATTCATCAAAAGGCAGAGGAGTTTCTCAATGCTCAAAAACCAAGAGAGCACAATCTAGCCCTTATGGATCTAGGCGCCATGATCTGTCTGCCACAAAATCCAAAATGCAATCTTTGTCCGCTAGCAGATATGTGCCAAGGGAAAACAAACCCTGAGCACTACACAAAAACAAAAAAGAAAGAGTATGAGGCGCTCGATCTTTTCTACGGTGTGTTTATAGAAGATGAGAAGATAGCGCTAGTAGAGGCACAAGGAGGTATGTATAAGGGTATGCTTGAGCTTCCAAGTGTTGATCCGATTGATGAGCTTTTTCTTGGGAGTTTCAAGCATTCCTATACAAAGTATCGGCTTAGTGTCCATCTCTATAGTATGCAGAGTGTACCCGATGAGGTCATCTGGATAAGAGTTGATGATTTTGATAAAGCACCTATCTCTTCACTCACTAAAAAAGCAAAGCAATTTTGTTGAAATCAGTCTAAAATGTCGTGAAGCTTGTTTGCTTCTTGCATCCACTGTTGGAGTGCTTCCCACTCTTCATTTTTGACTAATGTTTCGCATTTTTCAAGCTCGTTTTTAAACGACTTGATGGACTCGAGGATATGCTCTTTATTTCTTTTAAATATGCCACTCCACATTTTTGGTGAACTTTTGGCAATCCTACTCATATCTCGAAACCCTCCACCTGCTAGAGCGACGATACTCTTAGGGTCTTCTTGTTTCATAACGGAATTTGCAAGTGCATAACTGATAGCATGGGGCATATGAGAGATATAAGCAGCGTGTCTATCGTGCTCTTTGGACTCCATATAGACGATCTTCATGCCAATATCCGCAAATATCTTTTTGGCTTGTTTTTGTTGATACTCTCCACTTTTACCCATATCGCAGAGAACAACAGTTTTATCTGTATAAAGTCCTTCAAGTGATGCGGTCGGACCGCTTTTTTCCGTTCCGGTCATAGGGTGTGCTGCTACAAAGTTTTCTCTTATCTCATCAGGAGTCCTATTTGATATAAGAGCTTTTGTACTCCCAAGGTCTATAATCGTTGTCTCTTTTTTTATATTGGAGAGATTTTGTAAAATTTCGATACTGCCATCAATCGGTGTTGCTAGAAATAGAATATCACATCCGTTTAATTTTCGATAATCATCCACAATGCTATCTACAAGTTGAAGCTCCAGTGCTTCTTTGGCGTGCTCGCTATTGTGATCATAACCATAGAGTGTTATATCTTTATACTCTTTTCTTAGGGCTATTGCAAGAGAGCCGCCCATAAGTCCAAGCCCTGCAATTCCAATAATTTTCGCGTCCATAGGTCTCTTTTTTGTAACATTTGTTGTCGCATTATAGCATAGAGAGCATTATGAGATTCTATTTATGCTTTTTTTAGTCAAAAAAAGATAAACTATTGTCACTATTAATTTAAAAAAAACAAAAAGGTTATCTCCTATGTTTAAAAAAGTATCATTAGCTTGTTTGGTGTTGGGCTCTTTTGCTTATGCTGAGCAATTAAAACAGATAAAATTTGAAGGGCTCAATACCCTCTCAGATAAAACGGCAACAGATATATCGGGGTTAAAAATAGGTGAAAATATTACAAGTGATAAGATCACAAACTCTATAGCAAATTTTTATAGAGAGGGGTATTTTAAAGATGTGTGGGTCGAGAAGCCTTCAAGTGGCGTGTTGGTATTTCATTTTGATGAGAAGCTAGCTATCTCAAATGTGGAGATCAACGGATATGGCAGTGGTGATGATGCAAAAAGACTTCTTGAGAGTGCGGGGGTAAAAAAAGGTGACTTTTATGACTCCAAGAAGATTCAAGTAGCAAAAAGATCCATCCTAGAGTCAGTTCAAAGCGAAGGATTTTACGATACTGTTGTTGAGGTGACGACAACGCCTGTAAGTGATAGTAGTGTAGCTGTTACTTTTGATGTCAATAAAGGCGAGAAGATTAAGATCAAAAAACTCAACCTCAACGGAGCAAAAGAGCTTGATGAATCTGATTTTGATGAATTGCTTGCCAACAAAGAAGAAGAATTTTTAGGATGGCTTCCTATGAGAAACAGCGGTGTTGCTAATGTTGAGCAGCTTGAGCTCGATCCACTGAGAATCAAAGATGTCTATATGAGAAAAGGCTTTTTGGATGCCCAGGTGAGCAAGCCGTTTATGCGAGTTGATTTTAGCTCATATGAAGCAGAAGTCAACTATAACATCGTTGAAGGTGAGCAGTATAAAGTTGGCCAGGTTGTCGTCTCCGGAATACCTAGTGGCGTAAATGTCAAAGATATGAAAGACGATTTTAAGCTTATCAGTGGAAAAGTCTTCAATATCGAAAAGATGAGAAAAGATATAGCAAATATCAAAGAGGAAGTAGGCAACCTCGGCTATGCATTTGCTGATGTATCACCTCAAATAAACAAAGATGAAGAGAAGAAAATCGTCAATATCAGCTATATGGTTCATCCGGGCTCAAAAGTTACTATCAATGATGTTATCATCGCGGGGAATGATACGACAAAAGATAGAGTTGTGAGACGCTACATCTATCTCGCACCCGGCGATACCTATAGTTCTGTAGATATGAAAGATAGCAAAAATGCACTCGGGAGAACAGGTTTCTTTGAAAAATATGATATAAAATCGCAAAGAGTTTCTGAAGACAAGATGGATCTCATCGTTGATCTCAAAGAGGCACCGACAGGCACTATCTCTTTGGGTGGTGGGTATGGAAGTTATGAAGGTTTTATGGTCAACGGCTCTGTCTCTGATAGAAACCTTTTTGGAACAGGAATCGGAGCAAGTGTAAGTGCCGACCTCTCTAAGATCACAACAAATTTCAATCTCAACTTCACCAACCCGAGACTTTGGGATAGTGAATATAGCTTAGGCGTCAATCTCTTTAAAAGAGATTATGAGTATACAAACTATGATCTCGATCAATTTGGTGGTTCCGTTACTCTAGGGAAACAATTTATGAGAAATTTCTATGTATCTACAGGAGTCTCTTACATCGATAATGAGTCAGAAGCGAATTCAGACTCTACAAGCACAACTTATAAACTCCTCTATTCTGATAAGTATAAGAAGCTCTCAGGACTCCTTGGTGTGACTTTTGATAATACAGATGATTATTATGTGCCAAGAGAAGGATTCATGGCAAGTGCAAATCTTGAGTATGCTATGATTGACGGTGATATAGATGCAGGTAAAGCAACGGAATACGGCTATAGCGATTTTTCCGATTTTGCAAAACTGAGTTTAAAATTTGGCGCTTTCTACGGGCTTGAAGATCTTATAGATTATGATCTTATTTTGCGCTATAAGGCTCGATATACTCTTTTAGAAGCCGCAGATGATGATAAGTATGTGCCGATTGCTGAGCGACTCTATCTTGGTGGTATCGGAAGTGTGAGGGGGTATGATGCTTACTCAATCTCTCCTATATATTATGATACCGATGATGTTGCCAATAGAGTGGGCGGTACGCAGACATTTTCAAACTCTATTGAAGCGAGTATTCCGATTTCCGAAGAGGCAAAGATGCGTCTGACTTTCTTTGCAGATTATGGTATCGTAAAATCTGATCACTTTATCGAAAATTTTGATACGATTGATAGAAGCTCTGTAGGTGCTGCGATCGAATGGAACTCTCCGTTTGGACCGATTAATTTCGTATTTGCTAAAGCAATCAGCCCGGAACCTGAAGATGAAACATCAAGCTTTGAGTTTACAATGGGGACGAAATTTTAATTAGAGGCTGGTTTTAGGAATAGCCGTCTTGTCTTTGATGTTTATTGCAAAACTTTTTGGTTTTTTAAGCAATTTTATAGACTCTTTAGCAAGATAGAGACTTCCATCGGTCTCTATCGTTAAAGTTTGATTTTCATAGCTGAAATTACAGTATGTTTTTTGTGTTTTCTCCCCCAAGATTAGAGATAATTTGTAGATAAATGAGTACCAATGCAGTATCTCTTTTTTTGGAAGTAACTCTTTATATTTTTCATAAACAAACTTTTTTGTCTTCCCATTCTTTTTTGTCGCTAGGAGTGTTGATATGAGGATTATCTGATCATGCGTAAAACCATAATTAAGCTCAGCCGAGGCGATATAAAAAGAGTGTTTATGCGATCCATATACGGAGATATCTCTCCCGATATTACTGATGTTGAGTGCATTTTGTATCTCGCTCAGATGTGTGAGTTTGAGATCAAATTTATCTTCAAAGAGTTCAAAAAGTCTCTTAGCGTATGATCTTTTATCTTGGAGTGTTTTTTTGATGAGTATGTTGCTAAATCTATCCATGATGTTAACAATGCTTGGATTGATGTGTGTTGGAAATTTATAATTTGAGCTTTTTAGAAAAGAGTTCAAAAAAACTCCCTCTCTCACCCCTACACCGCTTGTAATGATATTTTCCGCGTTGACATACTCTGTAATCTCCAAAAATATAAGCGCACCCTCTCTGATGGTGTCATATCTGCTTGGATTAATATCTAGTTTTTTAAGTGTTTTTATATTGCCGCTAATCAACTGTTTGATAAGCTCTTTTTGCTCTGCAGTCTTATAGGTAAATCCATGCAGCTGATCCAAAGGATAGGCGAGTGTTTTCATAATCACTTCGCCGATAGATCGGACACTGCCTCCGATACCTATGATATCTTTACCCTTAAAATTTTCAGGCAAACCTTGCAGCTCTTTGTGAATAAATGCTTTCGCTTGCTCGCTCTCTTTTGTGTCATCAAAAAAGAGCTCTTTAAGGCGTACGGTTCCAAGATCAAGCGAATGTGTTTGCGTGACCCTCCCATTTTCTATAAGCGCGATATCACTAGAACCTCCGCCTATATCAACAGTTATTGCATCGGTAATTGGCAGGAGATTTGAAGCGGCAAGACCACCATACAAGGCTTCACTTTTACCATCTATTATCTTGATTTGGATCCCTAGGGTCTTTTTGATCCACCTAGTAAATTCTTTGCCGTTTGGGGCATCTCTAAGTGCAGATGTTGCAACGCAGAGTATCTTGTTTGCGCCATAACTTTCTGCCGTATTTTTAAAAGATTGGAGTGCTAAAAAGGCTCTATTGATACTAAGAGGCTGAAGATACCCCTCATTTTTATATGCCCCTTGTGCTACTCTTACATTGCTTTTTTCTTCGCAAATAAGCGAAAATCCATATCGACTGCTTCTCTCAAAGATGACTATTCTAGCAGAGTTGGAACCGATATCGATAATCGCTGTTCTTTTTGCCATAACAAAAAGAACTACAGCTCTTTTTGAAGCTGCTCAAATTTAAACATAAGTTCTTCAACATTTTCTACATTGTTAACATCGGGTATGATGCAATCAACCGGGCACACAGCTATACATGAGGGCTCATCATAATATCCGACACACTCTGTGCATCTATCGGAATCGATGATGTAAACAGGCTCATTTTCTTCTATTGCTTCGTTTGGACACTCTTCGCGACAAGCATCGCAAGCTATACATTCATCACTTATAAATAGAGCCATTTTTTTAATCCTTAAAATTAAAATTTTAAGAGTTATAACCCATTAAAGCTTATTATTTATTGAATTTTTTATATTTTTATATTTTTTTTATTTTTTTATATCTTACTTTGGAGTGTTAGTCTTGCTATCGCACCCTTTTTATCGTCTCTATTTTTAAGCTCTATCTTCGCTCTGAGCGCACTTGCAGCACTTTGTGCCAAAAAAAGTCCAAGCCCGACTCCTTGAGAATCCTTACTTCTGACAAATGGTGCAAAATAGTCTTTATTTTCATCAACACCGCTTCCCTCATCTATCACTTCTATGATAAGATCATTCTCTTGCGCATAACTTCTAAGGAGTACACGCTTTCCTTTCGGCGTAAATCGAATGGCATTTTGTACAAAATTTTGCAATATTTGCGTCAAAAGGATTGTTTGTATCTTGGCTATATATTTTGCCGGAGAGAGATCATAGGTAAAACTTACTTCTTGTGTTTTAGCATAAACGCTAAACTCTTGTGCTTTTGTTTTAAGATATTTCATTACATCAACTTCTTGGGAAGACTCAAGTTGCGCGCCCTCAGCTCTGCCGTATTCTAAGATATAGGTAACTATCTTGTTCATCTCGTCAATCGATTTTACATTTTGCTCTATCGCTTCTCTAAGATCATCAATATTTTGATTTTTTTTCAATAGTGTTACCTGATTTTTTGTCTTCATTACCGCCAAAGGAGTTTTAAGCTCGTGTGCACTTCCTATGAAGAGCTCTTTTTTGTATTGGATAAAGTTGTTTATTCGAAGCAAGAGGTTATTGAGCGTTTTCCCTAGTACTTCAAACTCTTTTGGTAGTTTTGAGGTATCAAGCGTATCAATCATCGTCTCATCAATCTTTGATAATTTTTTGTTTAACACTTTTATGGGCGTTGTGAGCATACCCGATATAAAAAATGCATAGACTATGATAATGCCCATACTTAAGATATTGACAAAGATAAAACCATTATATATCTGCGATTGTATCTTTTGTAAATCACTTATATCTTTTCTGATGGAGATATAGCTTCTTTTGCCTTCATCTTTGAGCACTCTATAGGGAAGCTGCATCTCTATATAGTATTTGTCGTGTTTTTTATATTTGTATATTTTTGTTTGAAAGGGCATATCGATAGGAATATATCCTATATAGGCATCTATATTGAGTGTCTCTTTAAGAACACCTCTTTGTTCTTCTATCGCTTTTTGCACATCATCATAGGTAGCAAAGAGATAATTGGCTTGCTCTATGATATTGTTTTTAGATTGTCTATCAACATTGTAGGTGATATATGTATAGAGTATAGTAGAGAAAAAAACTAAGAGTATCGCCATCGCGATACTAAGTTTTAGTAGAAACTGAACCCTTATGCTTTTTTGGGAAAGCAAAACCTATAACCTCTTCTTCTAACCGTCTCTATCGTTGTGATGTTAAGAGGTTTGTCCATCTTTTGTCTTATTTGGTTGATTGCAACCTCTATAACATTTGGAGTAACAAGCTCAGGCTCTTCCCATATAGCATCAAGGAGTTGCTCTTTTGAGATGATCTGATCTTTGTGGAGTGCGAGGTGAGTAAGCACTTCAAACGGTTTTCCTTTGAGCTCTATCTCTTCGCCGTCATAGATGATCTTTTCCTCTTCAGGATTGATAATGAGGTTTTCAACTTCTATGATGTTCGTTCCGCCAAATCTGAGTTTTGCTTCGATTCTTACAAGAAGAATTTCAAAGTCAAACGGTTTTTTGATATAGTCATCAGCGCCTGCTCTGAGTGCCTCGATCTCACTCTCTTTATCGTCTCTTGCCGAGAGCATAATGATAGATGTTTTCGGAGCATTTGATTTAATATCTTGGATGATATCAATGCCGTTACCATCAGGAAGCATCCAGTCTAAAAGCACTAAATCGTAGTTTCTAATTTCAAGAAAGTATTTTCCGTCGCTAAGATTTTCTGCTACATCATTTTGGTAGCCAAAGCTTTTAAGCCCGTCAGACAGCGTTTTACTTAATGTAACTTCATCCTCTATAATCAATATTCTCATCGTTGGCTCCAAATCGTTGTTTTTTAAGATTTGTTTAATTATAGCAAAAAAATAGAGAGTTTGGAAAGTAAATTGTTAAAATTTCCACTTTTTACTTACGCCAACTTGGCAATTTGGGATAATATCCGGCTTTATAAGTCTGATTTCAAGCTTTTTGATATTTGGATAGCTCTTTTTGATGATGGATTTTAATCCCGTAAGGGCATTTTCAAGAAGCTTATATTTTTGCTTTGCGATATCCGCTTCTATCTTAGCGATGATTTCTGCATAGTCTATAAAATCATTTTTATTTTTTTGTTTGTAGTCTATTGTTATATCAGCAATAATTTTTTGGGGAGTTGTTCTCTCTTTTTTGAGTATCCCTATGATAGCATCAATCTTTAGATTGTTGATATGAATTCTCATCAAATCACTCTTGCCTCTTCTTTTTTAAGAAGCTTTTTGATGTTTGGAATGTGTTTATAAAGGACAACCCAAGCGATAATCCAAAGTGGTGCATGTGCCATATGTGGCATCAATATATAACTTGCTATGATTAAAACACTGAGCGCAACAAGTGATGAGACGGAGGATACTTTGAGTGCTTTTGCACTAACAAACCATGCAACAAACGCTATAAGAGTCGGTAAGGGCAATAGAATGATAAGTACTCCAAATGCAGTCGCCACTCCTTTGCCGCCTTCAAAAGCGAGATAAGGTGAAAAGCAGTGTCCTAGCACACTCAGTACCGCTATCGTCCAAAGTGTATCTTCTCCTGATCCTAAAAGCATCGCCACAAGAAGAATGAGAGCGCCTTTAAGGGCATCAAGAAGGAGCGTGATGACACCTAATCTTTTAGCCAATGAGGCATCTTTTTCTTTGACAACTCTAAGCACATTGGTTGCCCCTATATTGCCGCTTCCTGCTTGTTTGATGTCCACTCTCGCATAGAATTTTGCGAGCAGATTACCAAACGGGATACCGCCTATAAGGTATGCTGCAACATAAAGAACTAAATTTTGATTTAAAAATTCCATTGTCTCTCCTTGGTGCAATTTTATCCTATTTTTGATAAAATAGTTTCACTATAAAAGGATTGAGAGAAGTTTTAAGGGTAAGAATGGACTATAAAAAAGAGATAGAAAGACTTAAAAAAGAGCTCAGCGTAACCGTGGTGGCACACTATTATCAAAAAGATGAGGTCTTTGAAGTAGCAGATATCACAGGCGATTCGCTTGAACTTGCTAGAAAATGTAAAGAGGATGCAAGTGATTGGATTGTCTTTTGTGGTGTTGGGTTTATGGGGCAAAGCGTGAAGGTCGTAGCCCCTGAGAAAAGAGTATTGATGCCTCGCATTGCATGCTGTGCTATGGCTAGAATGATCGATGGAACTTGCTTTGATGATAGTGTTGCTTATATGATAGAACACGGCATAAAAAAGGAAGACATCTTTCCTATAACTTATATCAACTCTGATGTTAGTGTTAAGGCAAAAGTCGGCGAGATGGGTGGACTTGTCTGCACAAGTTCAAATGCGTATAAAATCATAGAACACGCACTTGAGAGTAACAAGAAGATTCTCTTTGTGCCCGATAGATGTCTAGGGCAAAATTTTGCTATCTCTATGGAGCTTCGAAGCTGTGTTATAGGCGAGGGTGAGTGTGATGTCCAAAACAGTGATATCATCTGTTTCAACGGCTTCTGTTCGGTGCATCAGCTTTTTACCCCCAAAGATGTTGTGTTTTTCAGACAAAAGTATCCCGACATCAAGATAGCGGTACATCCGGAGTGTGACCCGAGTGTCACGGCACTTGCTGATTTTGTCGGCTCAACCTCACAGCTTATCACTTATGTCAACTCACTTGATGTGGATCAAAAAGTAGCCGTGGGTACGGAGTATAATCTCGTGCATAGAATGCGAGAGAAAAATACCTATGTTCTCTCTTCTACAAAGCCGGAATGTCCGACGATGAATGAGACAACGCTTGAAGATCTCTATAAAACACTCAAATCCATAGAAGATAATGCACCAATCAATGAGATTGAAGTTGATGCACATACAAGAGAGTATGCCAAGTTAGCATTGGATAGAATGTTAGCAATCAAATAGGAGAATCATATGCACAAAGAGAGTTTTATTCGTCATGTTGTGGGTGAAGATATAGGTAGGGGTGATCTCTTCTCTTTTTTTGGCAAATCCAAAGAGACAAAAGCCTATGTTTTAGCAAAAAGTAGCGGTGTGTTTGCTTCAAGAGAATATGTGAGTGTTTTTGAGGAGCTCTATCCCGTAAAAATCACATGGCACATAGAGGATAGCGAGCATTTTAAAGCAGGCGATAAGTTACTCCATATAACAGGCGATAGCAAGACACTCCTCTCTTTGGAGCGTTCGATTCTCAATATCATCTTGCATGCAAGCGGGATCGCGACTTTGACAAATGCGTATTGTAAGGCGATTGAAGGGAGTGGCGTCAAGCTTTTAGATACTAGAAAGACAAGACCGCTTTTGAGAGTCTTTGAAAAGTATGCCGTAAGATGTGGTGGCGGGATCAATCATCGCATGGGGCTTGATGATGCGTTGATGCTTAAAGATACACACCTTGCGACCATTGATGATCTTGAATCCTACATCAAAGAAGCAAGAAAAAGTATCCCTTTCACGACGGCTATCGAGATAGAGTGTGAGAGTGTAGAGATGGCACAAATGGCTATGAAATCAGGTGCTGATATCGTGATGTGTGACAATATGGATATTGATGATATGAAAAAAGTAGTTCACTATAAAAACGCCAACTATCCTCATATACTCATTGAAGCAAGCGGTAATGTTACCCTTGACACTATAGGCGAGATAGCAAAGTGCGGCGTTGATGCACTTTCGACAGGAAGTATCATTCATCAGGCAACTTGGGTAGATGTCTCTATGAAGATAGATATCTAATTTTACTTCCGATAAAGTTCATTTTTGGCATCATTACACTCTAAATCTCATCGATAATAAAGGGCTTTTTGTGAAAAAATTTATAACGATACTTTTGCTGTTATTACTTATAGGTGGTGGCGGTTTTATATATCTCTCGCCACAATTTGAGAGAAATGCACCCGAGATTGATATCGCCGATGTGATTGATTGGAACACCAAAGAACCCATAAGAGTAACCGTAAAAGATGATATGGCACTTAAAAGTTATGAGCTTATAGCGAGTGACGGTAAGACACAAGTACTCCTTTCTCAGGGTGGATTTGCTCCAAATAGTCGTAGTGGAGATCTTAATGTTGTTTATCCAAAAGGTGCATTAGACGCAGAGGCAAAGCATCTAAAATTGAAGATTATTGTAAGAGATGCAAGTTTTTGGAACTTCTTTGGTGGCAATGAGAGTGTAAAGATTATCGATATCAATGTCGATAAAAAAAGACCTCTTATAGAGTTGCTATCAAATTCGTACTCCATCACCCAAGGAGGCAGCGCGCTTGTTGTTTTTAAAGCAAGTGATGAAAACTTAGAGAGTGTTTATGTTGATATAGGAGTTAAGCAGTTTAAAGCTACGCCTTATAAAAAAGAGGGTTATTATGCAGCCTTGGTCGCTTGGCCCTTTTTAGAGAAGGATTTCAAAGCAGATATCATTGCGAAAGATAGAGCAAAAAATATCTCTCAAAGTCATATTTCCTTTTACCTGAAAAGTAAAGAGTATGCCGTCTCTTGGATCAAAGCAAGTGATGGTTTTATCGACGGTAAGATAGCCGAACTTGCATCTCAAAGCGAAGAGGCAGATGCGATTAGTGATAGATTTGATCGACTTCGATTTGTCAATGAGACGATGCGGATAGCCAATGAAGAGCTTATAGAAAAAAAGACATCAAATATTCCTCAAGAGATGATAAGCAAGTGGAGTATCAAACCTTTTTATCCTCTCAAAAATGGAGCAAAAGTTGCAAGCTTTGGTGACACAAGACACTACTACTATGATCCCGAAACAAAAAAAGAGATATCACTTTCATACCATGTAGGGATCGATCTTGCGAGTATTAAAAACGCTCCGATAGTATCGACAAATGGAGGGAAAATCGTTTTTGCCGATAACAATGGGATATATGGCAATATGCCGGCACTTGACCATGGAATGGGGCTCTATACGATATATGGCCATTGTAATGAGATATTTTATAAAGATGGAGATATACTAAAAGCAGGCGATACCATAGCAACTACAGGAATGAGTGGTTTGGCACTTGGAGATCATCTTCATTTTGGAGTTTTAGTTCAAGGTGTTGAAGTAAGACCGGAGGAGTGGATGGATGAAAATTGGATCAAACTCAATATCGATAATGTATTTGAGAAGGCAGGCGTACGATAAGGTTTCCACACTTTTTTCACAAATGTTTGTTAATATCTTTGTAAAAATAATAAAAATATACTATAATTAAACAATTTTACTTGAAAAGCCTCTCGGGGTAAAGTATTTCAAGGGCATTAATGAAACAAAGAACTATTAATAAACCTGTTGAAGCTGTTGGGATTGGATTGCACAAGGGTGAGCCTATTAGATTGAGGTTGGAGCCTTTGCAAGCAGATAGCGGTATCGTATTTTATAGAGAAGATATAGCTTTGTCTATCCCTCTGAGCCCTTCTAGCGTCATCGATACAAGAATGGCAACGGTCATAGGCAATGAAAAAGGCTTCATCTCTACGATTGAACATTTCCTCTCTGCACTCTATGCGTATGGGATTGATAATCTCAGAGTTATTGTTGATGGCAATGAGATGCCTATTATGGACGGCTCAGCTATATCATTTTGTCTTCTTTTGGATGAAGCAGGCATAAAAGTACTCGACGAGCCTAAAAAAGTAATCAAAATAAAAAAAGCTATTGAGATCGTTGATGGCGATAAATTTGTGAGACTCATTCCTGCTGAGAGTGCAACCTTTGATTTTGAGATAGATTTTGCGCATCCTGCTATCGGACGCCAATCGCATAGTTTTGATTTTGACACTAAAACATTTGTAGAGGAGATATCAAGAGCGCGTACATTTGGATTTGCGAAAGATATCCAGTATCTACAGAGTCAAAACCTAGCTCTTGGAGCAAACCTTCAAAACGCTATAGGTTTAGATGACCATAAGATACTCAACCCCGAAGGACTTCGTTTTGAGAATGAGTTTGTGCGCCATAAGATACTCGATGCGATGGGCGATATGATGGTAAGCGGACATAACATTTTAGGAAAATACGAATCATTTGCAGGAAGTCACAATCTCAATTATCAACTGACTTCAAAACTTCTTGCGCAGAGCGACTCTTTTGATTTTGTCGTTATGGACAGCGAGTCAAAAAGTAGAGAGTTTGCAAAAAGTTTCGCCTAGATACGATATCGTCGTCGTTGCTATATCTTCTCCAATTTTAGTAGGATTGTACCTTGAAGATGAACTCGTTGAGAGTGTGTCGCGTGAGGGGATGTGCTCGGATGTGTTGCTTCCTATGCTCAAAGATTTGATAGAGAGATACGAGATAAACTCTATCATCTATGCTAGAGGTCCGGGAAGTTATATGGCGATAAAGATAGCGTATGTTACGCTCAAAACCATAGGACTAGCAAAAGATATAGAGATAAAAGGATGCAGCGCTTTTTTGTTTAATGAGAATAATCCCATAAAAGCAATGGGAAATCTGTACTTTGTCAAAGAAAAAGAGACTATAATTACAAAAAAAATAGATGAAGTAAAAAAGAGAAGTTTTACTTTGTTAAAAAGTATTAAGAAGCTAGATATAGATGATGATGCAACTCCACTATATCTATTGCCGGCTGTTTGAAGGATGATTGGTGTTTATAAGTGTTCCAGCTACAAGTGCAAATCTAGGACCGGGTTTTGATGCTTTAGGTCTTGCTATTGATTTGAGAAATGAGATCATTGTTAAGCCCTCACAATTTTTAAGTGTAGCAACACATGGAGAGGGTGCTGATAACCCAAAGATAAAAAAGAACAGCCTCTTCCTAGATATTTTCATGACAACCTACAAGAGACTTACGGATAGAGAAGATTATTTTAGATTTGAATTTTACAACAATATACCGATCTCAAGAGGATTGGGAAGCTCATCGGCCGTGATTGTTTCATCACTAGCAGCCGCCCATGCCGCCGCAGGCGTTCGTTATAGGAAAAGAGATATCCTCAATCAGGCATTAGTCTATGAGCACCATCCTGATAATATCACTTCGGCCGTAATGGGTGGATTTAATGTCTCTTTTGTCGAAGAGAAGCGAGTATATAGTAAAAAAAAGAGCCTTCCAAAGTATCTTAAGGCAGTCTTGGTGGTTCCCGATAGAACCATCTCTACATCAAGATCGAGAACAGCACTTCCTAAAGTTTACAAAAAAGAAGAGGCAGTCTATTCACTCTCGAGAGCATCATTTATGACAGCACTTTTTATGAATGAGTCATGGGATCTTTTGAAACTTGCATCAAAAGATAAATTGCATCAAACAAGAAGGATGAAGATGATGCCCGAGCTTTTTGAGGTGCAAAAGATAGCATTAAGCAGAGGTGCCTTTATGAGCACTCTTTCCGGAAGTGGATCAACACTTTTTACTCTTTGCCATGAATCTGATGCTACTAATATAGCAAAAACGCTTGAAGATCGATTTCCTAAGTTCCGCGTTTTTGTCAGAGGGCTTGACAATATGGGAGTCATAACAAAGAGTTAAACTCTTTTTAGATATAATCACCGATGAAAATGACAAAACCTATTCGTATGTGTATAGCATGCAGACAAAGAGCGTCAAAGGATATATTGCTTAGATTTCAATTGAAAGATAATCAAATAGTTTTTTATACCGGAGAGGGACGAAGTATGTATCTTTGCTTAGATTGTGTAAAAAATCAAAAAAAAATACAAAGCTTACCAAAGCGTTTAGCTGTAGATGAGGCGTTATTTGCAAAGTTTTTAAAGGAGTCAATAGATAATGGATAAGGTTAAGATCCAAGAGATCGCAGAAGAGGCCGGGCTCTCCAATGCTGATCTGCTAGAAAAAGCGACCGAGCTGGGGTTTGATATAAAAGCAGCAAATAGTTCGATAAGTCTAGAAGACGCCGGAGTGCTCGTAGAGTATGCTATTAGCGGGAAACTTCCGGCAGGGTTTAAAAAGCCAAAGTCAAAAGCGGTAAAAAAAGAGGTTGTCAAAGAAGCGCAAGAAGAGCCGAAAGTTGATGTAGAGACTCCAAAAGAAGAACCAAAGAAAAAAAGCGGCATAACGAAAAGAGACAAAGAAGAGATCAAAAATGAAGATACTCTTCAAAATCAGACGATTATGCAAAAAGAGCCATTGAAAAAAAGTGGCATAACGATTGTAAAAAAACATAAAGACACTCTAGAGTCAAAAGAGACTAAAAAAGATATAACGCTCGATAATGTTTCAGCGCCCAAAAAGAAAAAAGTTAAAAAAACAACATCATCATCTAAAGAGTCCGGTGAAAAAATAGAGATTATGGATGATAGAGAATTTATGGGAAGCGGATTTGAGCTTTATGAAGAGGAAGAGGTTGTGCTTCTAGACTTTTCTGATAAAAATATCTATGATGAGATGAAACGACAAGAACAGAAGAAAAAAGAGGAGTCTCAAAAAAGACCGACAAGGTTTTCTCATGTTGTTAATGCAAATCAAAATGGCGTGAGAAGAAGCGGAAGAAAAAAGAAAAGATATATAAAAAATGATGAAAGCAATGAGAAGGTAAAAGTTATCGAAATACCGGAAAATGTAAGAGTGTATGAGTTTGCCGATAAGGTAAATAAAAGTGTAGGTGAGGTTGTTAAGGTTCTTTTTGAGCTTGGCACTATGGTAACGAAAAATGACTTTTTGGATAAGGATGCTATCGAAATCCTCTCGGAAGAATTTGAGGTTGAGGTAACGACAATCAATCCGCTTGATGCGCTTGATTATGTCAATGTGTATGATCAACAAGAAGATACCAATCTTCAAGAGAGACCTCCTGTTATCACAATCATGGGACATGTTGATCACGGAAAAACATCACTTCTTGATAAGATACGCTCCACAAGAGTAGCAGCGAAAGAGGCAGGCGGTATCACGCAGCATGTTGGTGCTTATCAGGTTGAAAAAAACGGTAAGAAGATTACTTTTATAGATACTCCGGGTCATGAGGCATTTACACAGATGCGTTCTCGTGGTGCACAAGCTACTGATATCGCTATCATTGTTGTAGCGGCTGATGACGGTGTCAAGCCACAGACAAAAGAGGCGATTAGCCATGCAAAAGCTGCAGGTGTGCCTATGGTAATCGCTATGAACAAGATGGATAAAGAGAATGCAAACCCTGATATGCTCAAAGCCGGACTCGCAGAACTTGGTATCACGCCGATCGATTGGGGTGGCGAGTATGAATTTGTAGGTGTGTCGGCGCATACGGGAGAGGGCATTGATGAGCTTTTAGATATCATACTGCTTCAAGCTGAAATGATGGAGCTTAAAGCTGATCCAAGCAGAGCAGCAAAAGCGATTGTCATAGAGAGTTCACTCGAAAAAGGATTTGGTCCGGTTGCAAACATTATCGTCAAAAACGGCTCATTAAGTGTCGGTGATAGCGTCATTGTCGGCAATACCTTTGGGCGCATTAAGGCAATCAGACTTGATGATGGCACAAATCAAAAGAAGATAGGACCAAGTACACCTGCAGCTATTGTAGGTCTTGATGCAGTTCCCGGAGCCGGTGAGATACTTGTCGTTATGGAAAATGAAAAAGAGGCTAGAGAGCTTGCAGAAAAAAGAGCGGAGTATGCGCGAGAGAAACAACTTTCAAAAACAACAAAAGCGTCACTTGATGACCTCTCTGCTCTTATAGCTGAAGGACAGCTCAAAACACTTCCAGTGATATTGAAAGCTGATGTCCAGGGATCGCTTGAAGCAATCAAAGGATCATTAGAGAAACTTAGAAATGATGAAGTCAAAGTAAATATCATCCACGAAGGTGTCGGCGGTATCACGGAGAGTGATGTTGTTCTTGCTGATGCAGGAGAACATGTCGTAATCTTAGGTTTCAATGTCAAGCCAAATAGTAATGTAAAACAAAAAGCAAAAGAGCTTGGTGTAGATATACGGCTCTATAGTATCATCTATCCTCTTTTGGATGATGTGAGAGATATGCTCGGTGGCATGATGAGCCCGCTTATATCTCAAGAGATGATTGGAAAAGCAGAGGTCAGAGAGACTTTCGTTGTCGATAAGATAGGTACGATTGCAGGTTGTATGGTGCTTGATGGGCACATTGTCATGGGTAGTGGTGCGAAGATCACTCGAGGTGAAGAGGTTGTATATGAGGGTCGCATAGCATCATTGAAAAGATTTTCTGATGATGTTAAAGAGGTCAAAAAAGGCTTTGAGTGTGGTATCATCTTGGATGATTTCAATGACATCAAAGCGGGCGATGTCATTGAAGCTTATAAAAGCATTGAGGCACAAGCAACCCTATGACACAAGAAGAGATCAAAAGACATCGAGTAGAATCTGTACTTAGGGAGATTATCCCTGAAGCTTTGAGTACTCTTGATGATCCTGAGATAAACTCTTTGAGTGTTACAGAAGTCGTCTGCTCTAAAGGCAGAAGTGATGCAAGAGTTTACATCGATACTGCTTTTGTCAATAGCGAGGATGAGGAACATATCCTGAGAAAATTAAATGCGGTAAGCCGATATATCCAAAATCATTGCAAGCAGTCAGAGGGGTGGTTTCGTGCTCCCAATATGGTTTTTGAGTTTGATCATCAAGCAGACAAGATCAATAAGATAGAAGCGCTTTTCAAGAAAATAGAATCAGAAATGAAGGTCAAAGATGAAGAGTGAAGAGTCTATCAGCAAAATCGTAGCATCACATGGTGCAACACTCTATGATACAGAGACGGCAAGCGAATTTGATGAGACAATCTTTAGAGTGTATATCGTAAAAGAGGGCGGAGTATCGCTCGATCTTTGCTCTGCTATCTCCCATGATCTTTCTCTCTATTTTGATGTTAATCCTCCTCTAGAGGGACAATACAGACTAGAGGTAAGTTCACCCGGCATCGAGAGAGTTTTAAGCAAACCGAGACATTTTGCAAACTCCATAGGGGAGCAGGTCAAACTTCGGATTGTAGAAGAGGGTAATATCATCGGGATATTGAAAAGTTTTGAAGGTAATGCTTTAGTAGTTGAGGTCGAGGGAAAAGAGCGATTGATCGATATGGGTAGCATAAAAAAAGCTAGAACATATTTTGAGTGGTAGTGTTTTGGATAGATTTGATGAGTTTTGTATGCAGCTCGCGCTTCAAGAGGCGTGGAAATACCAACTTCTTACCTATCCAAATCCTGCTGTTGGATCCGTAGTCTCGTGTGAGGGCAAGATCGTATCAATTGCTGCCCATAAGAGTGCAGGCGCATCACATGCTGAAGTTGTTGCGCTCCTTCAAGCCTATGAGGTTATCGCAGGTAAAAATGTAGATTTTGATACAAATAATGCCGCAGATGCCCACACTTTTTTACGCCGCCTCCCCAAAGATTTTTTTGCTAAATGCACACTCTATGTGACACTTGAGCCATGCTTCCATGTAGGTAAAACACCCTCATGTGCAGCGCTTATAAAAGATTTGAAACTTAAGAGAGTCTGTATAGCAACACTCGATCCGATCATTTCGCATTCAGGTGGTGCAAAATTGCTCGAAGATGCAGGTATAGAGGTGAAGATGGGTATCTTTGAGGAGGAAGCCAAAGATCTTCTCTATCCTTTTGAAATATGGCAAAAGAGAGCTTTCGTGCTTTTTAAATTGGCGCAAACCTCCAACGCCAAGATAACAGGCGGAGTGATTAGCTCACAAACCTCTAGAGAGCATACTCATGAGCTTAGAGCGCTTTGTGATAAGTTACTCATCGGTGGAGCAACAGTGCGAGCGGATGAGCCGCTACTCGATAGTAGACTCGCTCAAAAAGCTGCACCGGATATATATATTTATACAAAAGATAGTGATACAATATCAAAACGAATGCCACTCTTTAATGTTCCAAGCAGAGATGTCGAGCTAGGTGATGATCTCTCATTTTTAGAAAATCCCTCTTTTGTCTTAGTTGAAGGTGGCGAGGGGATGCTTAAAGCACTTAAAGAGAGGATAGACTTTGTGTTATTTTATCAGGCACCAAATTTGAGAGCCGAGAAACACTCTTATGAGCTTGATATGGATTTGAAGTTTATGCATTTTGAAAGAAGCGGACAAGATATAGCAATATGGAGTAAAAGAGTATGAGTGATAATCAAAAACAAGAAAAAATCATAGGTATGTTCGATGAGATCGCCTCGACTTATGACCTCGCAAATAGGGTTTTGAGTTTCGGGATTGATAAACAATGGAGAAGAAAAGGGTGCGATAAAGCCTATGAGATTCTTGGCAAAGATGAGCTTGAGTGTATAGCCGATATCGCATGCGGGACGGGTGATCTGCTGTTGTATTGGAAATCAAGAGCGCAAAAAAATGGGATAAAGATCGGTAAATTTGTAGGTGTTGACCCCTCTAAAGGGATGCTTGAAGTTGCAAAAAAGAAGGTGAAATTTGCCTCCTTTTTAGAGGGTAAAGCACAAGAGTTGCCACTCAAAGATAATAGTTGCGATATCGTTTCTATCTCATACGGAATACGCAATGTTGTCGATAAAACAGAAGCGCTTCAAGAGTTCAATAGAGTGCTTAAAGAGAAGGGCATTGTCGTCATACTTGAATTTACCAAACAAGAAAAGAGCGGATTTATCTCAAAAATCGTGGATATCTATATGAAAAAGATACTACCTGCTATCGGAGGGCTGGTTTCTCAAAACTATAAAGCCTATAAGTATCTGCCTGATTCTATAGAGGATTTTTTGACGACAAAAATGCTTGAAGAGGCATTGAGTGACGCAGGATTTGAGATAAAATATTCTAAGTCTTTCTCAATGGGTATCTCAACACTCTTGGTGGCACAGAAAAAAGAGGGATAAATGGCATCTTCATCTTTGGTAAGCGTCTCATCACTTAATACAAAGATCAAATCACTTTTAGAGACTACTTTTATGCATATAAGCGTAGAGGGAGAAGTTGCATCTTTGACCTATCACACAAGTGGGCACCTCTATTTTAGCGTTAAGGATGCAGATAGTTCACTTAAATGTGTGATGTTTAAATCCAATGCCTCGAGGATGAAATTTCGTCTCGAAGAGGGGATGCATATCGTCATTGAGGGCTCGGTGAGTGTCTATGTGCCAAGAGGAGAGTATCAGTTTTATGCACTCAGTATCGAACCTTATGGGCAGGGCGCACTTGCTCTCGCATTTGAGCAGCTCAAAAAAAGCCTTGAAGCTAAGGGCTATTTTGATGCTTTAAAGAAAAAACAACTTCCAAGATATATAAGCTCTTTAGCTTTAGTTACGGCAAAAGAGAGTGCCGCACTTCACGATATGCTTAAAATCGCACAGAAGAGATGGCCGTTACTTGATGTGACTATAGTCGATACACTCGTGCAAGGTGATCAAGCACCTATGCAGATAGTAAAAGCAATGAGATATGCCGATAGATTAGGTGTCGATGTAGTCGTTGTCGGTAGAGGCGGTGGTAGCATAGAGGATCTTTGGGCGTTTAATACCGAGGAGGTCGCAGATGCGATTTTCCATGCTGTAACACCCATAGTCAGTGCTGTGGGTCATGAGGTGGATGTGATGATTAGTGATTATGTTGCCGATCTAAGAGCACCTACACCGAGTGCAGCTATGGAGATGATCTTGCCGAGTAAAGAGGATGTTGCTATCTCTCTTGATGAGCGCTTTGATGCCACAAGAAGAGTCATGGACGATAAGATAAATAACTATGTGCGATCATTAGGGCATACAAAGGAAATGTTAACGCACCTGAGCCCTCATAGGCAGATTGATGAGATACTCTCCAAGATAGAAGATATCAAAAAAGAGTTTGTATTTACAGTAGGAAAGATATTTTCGTATAAACAGAGAGAAATCAGCGAGAAGGTTGAAATGCTCAATGATCGTATAGCGAGACTCATAGCACAAAAAGAGATGGTGTTTAAAAATTCATTAGAGTTCTATCTTGCTAGTAATCCGCGAAAAAGAGTAGTGGATGGATGGGCAAAAGTGAGGATAGATGGAAAGATAAGCAGACTCAAAAAGATAAAAACAGGCGAGAAGTTTACACTTGAAGATGCCGATACGCTTTTGGATGTTGAGTGTCTGGGCAAAAAAGAGTTTTAAATTTATTGTTGATTTTAATGTCATCCCTGAAATCGTCACTCCTGCACAGGCAGGAGTCTAGAAAATAAATGGATACCTGCCTTCGCAGATATGACAGAATGATTACATCAGCATCTAGATTTATAGATCCTAAATCAAGTTCAGGATGACAATATTAGAGATAACTTTTTAAAACCTCCGGTTCAAGGAAATTTCGGATGATGTGATGCAAAGCATCATATATACTTCTGCAACACAGAAGGTATATCTATCGATCCATCCTCATTTTGATAATTTTCCATGATCGCTATGAGCGTTCTACCGACTGCGAGTGCAGAGCCATTGAGCGTGTGTACAAAGTTGTTTTTACCATCTTCTTTGTATCTGATTTTTGCTCTTCGTGCTTGAAAATCTCTCGTATTTGATATCGAGCTTATCTCTCTATATTTCTGCTGACCCGGTAGCCATACTTCAAGATCAACCGTTTTTGCTGCACCAAAGCCAAGATCGCCACCGCAAAGCATCACAAGTCTATGAGGAAGACCAAGAGCAGTTAGTAAGTTGGAGGCATTTTCTACCATCATCTCAAATATTTCATCACTTTTATCCGGATGAGTGATAGCAACCATTTCGACTTTGTCAAACTGATGTTGTCTTATCATTCCTCTTGTATCTCTGCCTGCGCTTCCTGCCTCTTTTCTAAAACAAGGCGTATAAGCGCTCATAAGAATCGGCAGTGAGTTCGCATCTATAATCTCATCATTATAGAGGTTCGTTAGTGGCACTTCGGCAGTCGGGATAAGATACAAATCCTCATCATCGATCTTAAAAAGATCATCCCCAAATTTTGGTAGCTGTCCCGTGCCAAGTAGCATAGCAGAGTTATTCATAAGCGGTAGATTAAACTCCTCAAATCCAGCTTTTGCATTGGTATCTAAAAAGAAGTTTATCAAAGCACGCTCTAGTTTTGCACCTTTGCCTTTGAGGACGGAAAAACGGCTTTTTGCAAGCTTCACTCCCCTTTCAAAATCTATCCACCCATTTGCAACGCCTAGATCCCAATGTTCTTTTGGAGTAAAATCAAATGCTTTTGGAGTGAGTACTTTTTTGATCTCAACATTATCGTTCTCATCTGCGCCTTGAGGAACTGCATCGTCAGGAAAATTTGGGATAGTGAGGGCTAGATTTTCAAGCGCTTCTTCAGCACCCCTTGCTCTCTCTTGCAATTCGGTTATCTCTGATTTTAACACTTCAAGTTTTACTTTGAGCTCGCTTGTATCTTGCCCTTTTTGCTTGTAAGTTCCAAACTCTTTTGAGAGTCTGTTTTGCTCCGCTCTTGCACTTTCAAATGCCACATTGGACTCTTTGAGAGTGGCAAACATATCTTTAAGCGTCTTTAATATGTCGGCATCAACACCTTTTTTTTGAAGCTTCATGCTTGCTTCATCAAAATTGTTTTGGAGATATTTTAGATCGATCATCAAAAACCTTCGTCAAAAATTTAGTAATTATAGTCAAAAAGTAAGAAAAGGGAGTTTAACAGGGTGTGATAGATGATAATGTTATTGAACTTTCAATTTTAGCAATATAAAGAGACAAAGAGAATTGCACATAAGGAGTATGATATAATTTCGGCAACATAAATAGAAAGGAATCTTTTGAGTTCAGAGAAAAATATGCTCATAGTAGCCGGCGTTCATAAAAGTGCCACGACTTCACTCTATGAATACTTTATGCTCCATAAAGATATTTGTTGTGGGAAAAAGAAGGAGATTCACTACTATACTCCGTTGCGATATAAGAAAAAAATTGCCTCTTTAGACTCTTACCTAAAGCAGTTTTCTCAATGCAAAGAGAAGCAGTATCTTCTAGAAGCAAGTCCGCCTTATCTGTACGGAGGAAGCGCAATAGCTCAAAAAATTCATAATGATTTTAAAAATGCTCGAATTATCATTATCTTAAGAGAACCGACTGAACGCTTTATCTCTTTTTTCAAATTTACAAAAAGTGATTTTAGGTTGAGTAAAGATGTAGAATTTAGAGATTTTATAGACAAAAGTTATGCATTGAAAGATGCAGTGGATACAGATGATCTCTACTATAGAACCTTTCGAGAAGGTCAATATTCGAAGTATCTCGAGGAGTGGTTTGGTGTTTTTGGAGACTCTTTAAAAGTAATCTTTTTTGATGACATAAAAGAAAATCCGCAAAATGTCATGTTTGATCTGTGTAAATGGCTTCATATTTCAGATGATCTCTATAAAGATCTTACTATATTTGAAATCAAAAATAAAACAAAAGCTTCTAGATTTAAATTTATCTATAAGATTGCTTCTTTTGTAAATATGAGATTTGAGTTATTTTTTAGAAAACATCCGAGCATCAAAAAAACTCTTTATAAATTATATTTTTTACTCAATGAGGATAAGACAAAAGATGATCTTCGAAGTGCAGACATTGATTATCTACGAACTCTCTATGCGGATGAAAATAAAAAATTAGCCATTTTATTGAAGAAAAACGGCTATACAAAACTTCCAAAATGGCTAAATCTGTAAAAAATATAGAGAATAAGGCATATTATTTCTATGGCATATAGAGATTTTTCATATTAATATGTTGCATCCATCGGCGCTTCAAGCTTCGTAAGATTTTCATCATACATCCCGATAAGGAGGAGTTCTCCCGAGTCATCAACTCGAAACTCTCCGTAGCGCGCTTTTTCATAATACTTTGCATTTCCCTCTTGGAAGAAAAAAGCATTGGTGGCAAACTTGACCTCGTCGTCTCTTATACGGTAGTGCATAAGCAACTCATCATCTGATAGTTTTTGATTGGTATAGAGTGCTTTAAAGCTTGCGATTTTTTTATCATCTAGTTTGACTATCACATATTCACTGTTTTCGTTGATCAATATTTTATTGTAATACTCATCATATTTATACAAAGCAGAACTGATATTATTGCTCATTTCAAATTCCAATGCCATATAGTCACCTTGTATGAGTGAACGCGGGTCAACTGGAGCTAAAGCTAGATAGACGATCTTGCTATTAGCCAAATGATCCTCTTTTTTCAAGATAGATATATTGACTAAAGCAAGTACGATCACAAGAGAGATGAGCGCGATAATCTTATGCATTTTTTACCTCCTTATCTGTTAAAACAAAATGAGATAACAGCCAATATATAGCAAGTAGTACCAACCCCAATATCAATAAATTTTGTGCTTTTTCTAACAAGGTGATATCGAGTAAATAGTAGTAGGAGGAGACAGAAAAGAGTAAAGACGCGATACCTAGCCCCATCAAAATACGATTGCTACTTGAAAAGCCTAAAAGGAGTACCAATATACTTGTGATCACGCCATAGACCTCTAGGGAAATCGCACTCAATATCATAGTCGCCACAAATACGCTCAAAGTATATGAATCGGTAATCTTATGCCCATATCGTTTGAGAATTTTCCATGCTACATACAGGGTTATCATACCTATAAGAAGTTCTTCGATCCACGCCGGTACCCATATATCACTATAAAAATAGCCCATATCTTCGATGATAAAATCGTAACTTAAAAATATACTTCCATTTATATTTATATAGATAAGCGCAAGCGCAAGCCCATATCCTATAGCTCTTTGTGCACTCATATATCTCGGATAATCAAATTCATGGAGCCATAAAAATGCTACTGCAAACACTATAAGAGCATTTCCGATACTAGGTATACCAAACAAAAAGAGTGCTATCGAGAAAGAGGAGGCTGCTAAAAAAGATCCAATGACTCGATGAATATAGCTTGGCACGAAAAGTGTGATAAGAGTAAAGAAAAACGATGTCAAAAGCCATTGCATCCTTGCATCTGTATTTGCAAAAATAGTATAGACGATAAGCGCCTGTCCTGCAAAGCTCATGGCTATAGCAAGATTTTCATAGAAATCATTTTTAGGTATTTGCAGTAGTGCAACTCCTCCTGCGATCATCATCGAGCCAAGTATCAAAGCGACTGACGGAGTCTCTAGTGATCTTGAAAATAACATACCTACAGATAGCAACAAAAATAGAGCCGCTACCCAACCGGAGATAGCGAGGAGTATCTTTGTATGCCAAAATGTCTCGATAGTATCAGATTTTGGCTCTTCGCCTTGAACTATACCTACTTGTTTGAGTGTTTGCCAAAGATTTTCATTTTTTATATTCATGCTTTCCACCCTCTTTGAATGTTTCTGAGCCAAAATGCTGCACCTGCACCCATGCCGACAATCAGCACCGCAGCTACAAATAGACTCCCTATATCCATGCCTTCTTCAAATATAACCTTCAGTAAAAAAGTTGCTGTGACTATGATGCCCGATAAAGCTATACCTGAGAGCATAAAAAGATCGCGTCTGATATTTTTATAAACAAAATAGAGAGAGATCATCCAAACTATCCATATAAAAACGAGGAGTAGATTTTGACCTTCAAATACTTTAAATATAGTGTCTATGACCAACCAAGTGATGCTTACTCCTCCGCTTAAAGCCAAAAGGCGCGTAGCCCACTGCCCTTTTAGCCACACTAACTTACCGCTTAAAAGCTCCCAGATAAGAAGCGCAAGGGTGTTGAAAATAAACAGCATTCCGGTCAAATTGGCATCATCGTTATAGAAAAATGAAAACGAAGAGAGAAAAGTTGATTGGTACAGTATGATAGTAATATTGAGCAACACCAACCATACAACCCAGAGGGCAGGAAATCGCCCGATGATAACCCACGGAAGAATCAACATAGCCCAAGTGAAAAAGAGCTGCCAAGTATCAGCACCCGTTTGGTAAGTGATGCCATACAAAGCGAGCAGTACGCCAAGAAAGATACTCGCGCTCAGCAAGCTGACCTTGGAGGCTATAGGGTGGCTGTAGAACTTCCAATATGCCAATATGCTTACAACGATTAAGAGTTCAACTACGCCGAATTTTACGAATTTACCGATATGGTCTATATTGTATGCGATAAAAAACATCACTGCAAATGCGATAGCAAGCCCCCCAAGCCATAGTAGAAGTTTGCCTATAAATACAAGCCAATCTTTTTCGCTTGGAAAAACTTCTGTTATGCTCAGGGCTTCATCGATCTTTTCTTTAGGGATGTGACCCTCTTCAATCAGGGGAATAAGTTGGTCTCGGATCGGCGCCATTATGACTCCTCTTTAATTGTGAGTTGTTATATTTTGATAAATATTATAGCTTTTCGCTGCTAAAAAAGGAAGTAGAGTTTTGGATTTAGAGTTGTGATATAATCTCGCTCATACAATGAGGATAAGTCCGACATTAGCTTATTCGCTTCTTTGGTGTATTATAAAATTTTAGGAGAAAATAAGTGCCAACTATCGTTTCTCATGTTGCCGTTCCTCTTGCTGTTGGTGTAGGATTGGGGCGAAATGTTATCTCTCGCCGTTTGATCGTTGCCGGGTTCATAGCATCTATATTGCCGGATTTTGATGTTGTAGCCTTTCGTTT
>JACDJA010000966.1_pt1 | contig 26984 bp, 21 predicted proteins | sample 7449241 | NCBI WGS metagenome assembly JACDJA01 (sample SAMN14253289, study PRJNA609438) | sludge metagenome | isolation source: initial anaerobic sludge | collected 2018-12-20 | reverse complement strand
CGTTCTAGGATCGACTTCTGAACGTCGAGCGCCCGAGGAAGGTGGCCGCAGGGAACGCAGTACTGGATGTGGACGGTGTGGTTGGACATGGTGGGGGTCCCTTCTGTGAGTCTGCTACCAGGATAGGTGAAGGGGCCGGTGCTGGGGGTAGTGACGAAGCATGGCAGTCGAGCCCCCCTAACCGTCCGCGAGCAGGCTGACGGGCGTCGGCGCACCTTGGTCTGCTCGGGTGTCGAATTCGCAGGGTTGTTGCGTGCGCGTACTTCGGAGCCTAGGGGGGTCAGGAAGCCGTGGAGCAAGTCAGCGCCAAGTTACTTGGACGGACCCGCCTGGCCTACCCCACCTGGCCGCGTCAACGGCCTCTAATCCTCTAGCTGCGCCGCTCGGCCCCAGCTCTCCTCGAACACGAACTCCGACTGCGGCAGGCGCTGCCGGGGGCGCGCGTCCTTCTCCCGCGTCCTGTCATCGAGGGCGGCCGGATCGCCCGGCCTGCCGATGGCCACCAGCACCGCCACCCGGTACCCGGCAGGCACACCGACGGCGTCGCCGGCTGCCTCGGCGTCGAAGCCGTCGAACGGGTGCGCTAGCAGCCCGTCCGCGGTCGCCTGGATCAGGAGGTTCTCTAGCGCCAGGCCCACCTCGAGCAGCGTCAAGTGGTTTGGCCTCGGGGGCTTCTCGGGGTGCTCGAGCAGTTCCTTCGCCGCCAGCAGGAGGAGGTGAGGCGCCTGTCGAGCCCAGGCGTTGTTCGGCCGCAGGGTGTCGGTCAAGCGCGCGAACGCCGGCCCGCCGCGGTGCGCCAACACGAAGCGCCACGGTTGTGAGTTGCCCGCCGAAGGCGCCCAGCGCGCGGCCTCCAGGGCGCGGGCAAGTAGAGCGTTCGGGACCGGCCGAGCGTCGAACGCGCGCAAGCTGCGCCGTGCCGCTATCGGGAGGAGGAGTCCACCCGCGGCTGGTCCACCTGCGGCCTCGGACCCGCGAACGGGTTGCGCTGCGGCGCGCGGGTGGCCCAACCACTCGAACCGCACCAGTGAACCGGCAGGGTAAGGGTCCGGTGCCGGTTCGAGGCGCACCAGGGCGTCGGCGGACGCCGCCGCGAAGACGTCGGCCGAGCCACGCTCGGCCGCCGGCGTAACCTGCCAGCCGGTTTCGCTCCCCTGAATCCGGCAGAGCCTGAACGTGCTACGGGTGCCGCTCACGGTGATCGGTTCGGTCAGCACTCCCGCCGAGGTCGGCGGTTCGGGATCGAGGCCCATGCTCACGCGGACCGCGGGGCGAACGTAGCGGTGGAAGCCGAGGTGGGCCGACAGTGGGTTGCCTGGTAGGCCGAAGATCAGTTGGCGGGCCCGCGGGTTCGAGCGCGGCCTCGCGAAGGCCTTCGTCGCGAACAGCAGTGGATGCCCCGGCTTCTGGCGCACCCGGTGGAAGACGGTGGTTGCGCCGTACGCGGCGATGGCCTCAGGTACCAGGTCGTAGCGACCGGCGGAGACCCCGCCGATGGTCAGGATCATGTCGTGATCGGAGGCGGCCTCGAGCGCTGCCCGCAACGCGCCGAGCTCGTCGCCGGCGTGCAACTGCGTGACGGCCTTGACGCCGCGTAGCGTAGCCATCGCCGCGAGCATCGGGCCGTTGCTGGAGCGGATCTGCGCGGCGCCGGGCGTTGCTGCCGCAGTGACCAACTCGTCCCCGGTCGAGATGACCGCCATGCTGGGAGGGCGCCTTACCCGCACGGCCTTACGGCCCACGCTTGCCAACAACGCCAACCGGAGCGGCTGCACCTCCTGCCCCGGCATCAGGATCTCGCTGCCGGCACGGCATTCGGACCCCCGCGGAGCCACGTTCTGGCCGGGCGTGACGCCTTGGGGAAGGCGGACCTTGCCGTGGGCTTCGCCGACCGCTTCGACGGGCACGACCGCCTCCGTTCCCGCTGGGCACGGGGCTCCTGTCATGATCGCCACGACCGCGTCGTGGGGCAGCGCGATGCTCGCGACGTGACCTGCCGCCACTTCTCCTGCGACCGGCAGCTCGCGCCCGGCATCGGCCACGCGGACGGCGAAGCCGTCCATCATCGCCCGGTCGAACGGCGGATAGTCGCGGTCGGCCACGACGCTCTCGTCCAGAACCGAACCCAGCGCCCTGGCGAGCTCGACCTCGACGGCACCCAGCGGCGCCGCGGCGGCCAACACCAGCTGCAGGGCCCTATCGGGGTCTACGTTCCTAAGTGGCTCTGTTCGGGCGGGCGCCATCGGTCCAGGCCTCCACGCTTACCAGCGGCTGAGTCTCGTGCGGAACCTACCCGGCCTATTCCTGCGCGTTGCCCGGCCGGACCACCCCAATATACTGCCGGCCGACGAGCTGCCGGCAGGCGCCCACTTGGCAGCGGGCTCGGGCTCGGAAGTCGGCCCCGTGCTATCCTTCCCGCACGAAGTGAGTTCGCTCGGTCGGCCTGGACGCCCTTCGGCGCCGGATACGACCACGGAGTGCCGGCCTAGGTGGACTCCACGAAGAGCCAGCAGCGTGAAGCTGGAGGCACGACGTGGTGCGAGCAAAACCGACGCTGGACGCCGAGCAGCGCATCGTCGACCTGGACGGCGGCGCAGAGGTTCTACTTGGCGCCACGCGGACGCAGGAGGAGGCCGGGCAGCAGTCGGCCGGACCACCAACCGCCCCGGGCACCGTGAACCCGTTGGCTGCTCTGGCCAGTATCACGACGGCCCTGTCCGTTGACGGCCTCGAGGCCGGCCTGGAGCGGTCGCTCGAGCTCATCCGCGAGACCACGGGCGCCGAAGTCGCCGACCTGTTCTTGTCCGAGCCGGGCGGCCTCGGAGCGGTCCTCACCAGTCATAAGGGCCCATTCCGACGGGCCTTCTGCCAGCTGGTTCGCTTCGACCGCGGCGAGGGGTTCCCGGGTCTGGTACTGGCCAGTGGCGCCCCACTGCTGAGCGACCGCTTGCAAGGCGACCCTCGCTACTTGCGTCAGCAGGTGAAGGACGCGGGCTTCAAGGCATACGTTTGCGCTCCGCTCCACCACCACGGCGAGGTGCTTGGCGCAGTCGGGTTGGCCTTCCGCAACGCGGCCGTCGACGCGGTGGAGCAAGCACGAGACTTCCTCATCCTGGTCGGCGGCCCGATAGGCACGGCCGTGCAAGCGACGCTGGCCGGGGCCTCCGCGGCCGCCCTCGACGTAGACCTCATCGGTGCTGGTCTGGAAGCGAACCTGGAAGACCTGGCCAGGCGGATGATGCTGGCCAGCGGCGCGGACGCGGGCGAGGCACGGTTGCTGGAGCCTGCCTCCGGAGCGACCGGCACGAGGACGACGGTGAGCGTCGGCGCCGGACCTGTAGCGCGTCGCACGCTGCCGCCTTGCGCGCCAGAGGAGTGCCCTGCCATCGTCCAGGGTCGGTGCGAAGTGCTCTACGGTAGCTCGGAAACCTGGCCCGCCCCCTGCCGGAGTCGGCACACCGCGGGCGGTCTGCGGCTCTGTGTGCCGCTGCTCAGCCACGGTGCGGTGTTCGGCCTGGTGAGCCTGTGGCGCCGAGAGCGCGGGAACGAGCCGCCGGGTCGCGACCTCGTGATGGTCGAGACCCTGGCGTCCTCCGGTTCGCGGCTCGTGGCCGGGGAGCGGCTCCGGGGCGACGCGGAGCAGCGCTCGCGCGAACTCCACCGGTGGCTGCTGGTGGCTCCCGGCGAGCCGCCACGTGCCGAACCCAGGGTGGCGCCACACCTGAGCATGCGCTGCTTCGGGTCTTTCGAGCTTCGGGTGGACGGTGCTCCGGTACTCCCGCATGCCTTCGGCCGCAAGAAGGCGCTGACCCTACTCAAGGTCCTCCTCACGCATCACGGTCGGCCCGTTACCAAAGACGCCTTGATCGAGGCGCTCTGGCCTGGCGGCGATCCCGCCACCAAGACGAGCCAGCTCTACGTTCTGGTGCACGAGCTGCGGCGCCTGGTGGAACCGTCCCGGATGGACGAGCCGACTGTCATCGTCACGGACGCCGACCGGTACCGCTTCGAACCCTCGGGTACCGCGCGCATCGACGCGTGGGAGTTCCGAGCCCTGGCGGAGCTGGGCTTCAAGTCTGACGAGCAAGGAGACGCGCCCAAGGCCATGGCCGCGTTCGAGGCAGCGGTCGCGCTGTACCGTGGCGACTACATGGACGACGAACCTTACGCCGACTGGTGCCAGCAGGAGCGCGAACTGCTTCGCGAGACCTGCCTGGAGCTGCTGCAGCGTTTGGCGGCCCTCACGGCCGCGGCGGCCGAATGGGGCCGCAGCGTGCGGTTCCTCCGCACCGCCGTCGAAGTCGATCCATTGCGGGAGCGGAACCATCGCGAACTGATGCAGGCCCTCTGGGTGGTCGGCCGCCGCGACGAGGCAGTGCGGCAGTACCATGTCTGCGAGGGCTTGCTCAGGCGCGAGCTGGGAGTGCCCCCGCTGGCCGAGACGAAGCGGCTCCTGGAGCAGATCCGCCTGCGGCCGCGCCCCTGACCGTCAGCGCGCCGGAACGCGGGCGGCCGCCGCGCCGGTGACCAGCGACCACGCCAGGCCGATGAACGTCACACACCAGGCCCCCAGCGCCACGTAAACGAACGCCCGCGGGACCGCCATGAGGAAGCCTAAGTGCATGGCGTCGGCCAGCCGGAAGGTGCACAGCGTGTACATGCCGAGCGGGAACACTGCGCCCCAGTAGCCCGGGTCGTAGCGGAGCGGGAAGCCCTTGACGAGGTGCCGCCACAGCCCCATGACGAGCAGCATCGGGATCCACCACGTGCCCGTGGCCCAGAACAGCACGGTCACGCCCTTCAGGAACGGCGCCAGCGCCTCCAGCAGCGGCGCCGCGTTCTCGCCGTTGGTGATCATGAACGCTCCTGCCAGAGCGGAGATGGCCATGGCGCCCATGTTTATCCAGTAAGGCGGCGTCAGGTCGCGCGGCGAGAACGGGAAGAAGGTGTAGCGGTAGAAGATCAGGGAGATCATCCAGACGTAGAGCATGCCTCCCCACAACCACATGGAAAGCGCCATGAAGGTCAGCGGCAAGCGCAGTTGCGCCTCCACCACCGGCAACAGGCTCATGCTGAGCACCACCACCGCCTGCGTCGCCACCACCGCCAGCAGCCAGCCGCCGTTGATGCCTTCGGCAAGTGACGGCTTCTTCTCCTTGGTCACCAACGCGCTGAAGATGCTGAAGGTCAGAACCGCCCACAGGCTCGCGGCCACGACCCATAGGAGCTTGGCGGCGGCCCAGGCCTGCCACATGACGATGGCCTGAGAGCCGAGCACACCGGTGGCGGCGACGATGGTGAAGAACCCGGGTCCGGTCCCGTGATCGCTCAGGTCCGCCAGGAAGCTGGCGGGATGGCGGAAAAGGCGCGCCAGGGTGAGGCCCCAGAGCGCCGCGTACGCCAGCACGTTCAGGTTGCCGAGAACGCTGGCCGCCCCCGGCAGACCCAGTTCGTGGCACGCGATGGCCATGACCCCCGTGGCCATGACCATGGCGAAGTAGGACGGCGGGAGGATGCGAACGGCGGCATCGAGTCGCGTCAGTGCCTCGTGAGCTCGGTGGCGCGCCCCGCTCCTGGCCGCCGTGCGGCGCGCCATCGCTTAGTTGCCGCCGCCGGCCGGCGGCATAGCCTCCACCTCGCGGCCGGGTGATGCCGTCACGGCAGCAGGTCGTCGCGGAGGTAGGCCACCAGTGACCAGATCTTCTCCTGGCCGAGGCTTCCGAACGCGGGCATCTCCTGTCCCTGATCGCCCGGGATGCCGGCCGCGATGCGGTAGTAGAGCTGCGTGGGCGAGGTTCCGGCCTTCACCCGGCCCGCCGCCAGATCCGCCGGTCGCGTCGGCAGACTCGCTGCCGCGGGACCGTCGCCATGTCCCGTTGCGCCGTGGCAGGCGCTGCACATGGCCGCGAACGTCTCCCTACCGGCCCGCGCCTCACTCGCGTCGAGCGGTGGAACGGTGCCGATGTCCACCGTCGGTCCGGTCGTCGGCCTGCCCACCCAGAAGTAGTCGATGACCCCTACCAGGCTGTCCAGTTGGGCCTCGGTGAGGTGCCCGAAGGACGGCATCCCGGACACCGGCAGGCCATTGACGATCACATGGCGCAGGTCGGCGTCGGACGCCACGCCGTTGGTGGTCGAGACGAAGCGGAACTTGCCCTGCGTCAGGTCGCGAGGCGGCACGGCGAAGCTGTGGGAGTTTCGGCTCAACACCTTGGCGTCACCATGAGTGCCGTGACAACGGGCGCAGGAGCCGAGATACAGGGGGTAACCCTCGAGGGCGGCCACCGCGGCCGGGGTGCCCTCGTTCAGGGCCGCCGTGGCCTGCGCCGTCGGGGCTCCGCCCGGTAGCGTGGGGGTGCGCAGCACCAGCCCGGTCCCTAGCAGGAGCAGGAAGATGGTGCCGGCCGAGTAGAGCAGCACGGAGGTGTCGGTGCGCAACATCAGCTCGAAGCGGCGCTGGAACTTGCGTGTAAGGCCGCGCATCGACTGGTAAGGGCGTACCAGGTAGTTGATGGGCAACGTCCAGGCGTGAACGAGCTTGGTGAACGGGAAGTAGGCCAGGAAGGCGAACGCGAGGAACACGTGGAGCTGGGTGTAGAGCGGCGCCCCCACCATCAGCTCGGGCTCCGGCTGGAAGCGGAAAAGGCTGGCGAGCCAGAGCCCGGCGTTGAAGGAGGCGCCCCAGATCCACTGGGCCAGCGACTGGTAGAGCGCCAAGCCCATGATCGCGATGAGGAACAGGTGGACGCCGTAATCGTCATGCTGGCTCAGGGCCCGCACCTCCGGCACGGCCAGTCGGCGCAGCAACGCGATGATCGAGCCGCTTAGCGCCATCAGGCCACCGACGACGCCGATCCAGAAGAACGCGAGGACCCAGCTTCCCAGGCCGAGCACGCCACCCAGGATGCCGATCGTGTGCCCTACCAGCAGGAGCACGATGCCCCAGTGCAGCAGCAATGAAGCCACGCCCAGGAGGTCGCGCGCGAACATGCTGGAGGCGCGGGTGGTGAACTCGAAGGGCCGTTTGCGTAGCCGGATGAACGGCACCACGAAGAAGAGCGTGATGCAGACGTAGGGGAACACGGCCCACAGCAGCAGGTTCATGGTCGGGCCTCCTCGCCTCCGGTCGTGCCCCTGGTGCCCCCAGCGCTCCCGGCTGCTTCTACGAACGGTTTCAGCATCGGCAACTCCAGCGCCGACGGCTCGGCCTCCCAGGCAGGACCAGGGCAGCTGGCCGCGTCGTGCTCGACGAGCAGGGCCAGGCACTCGATGAGCCTGGCGTAGGGCGACTCGTACTTCTCGAGCTTCTGGCGCAGCGCGGGTAGGGCCGGCGCGACGTGCCGTTCGAGGAGTCGGCGCCGTAGGCCGACCCCGTCCAACTCGCCTTGGGCCAGGGCCAGCGCCAGGAACTCGGCGACGAGGGGCAGGAAGTCGGCCATCTCGTTGCCGGCAGGCTCGAGCCCGAAATGGCGGTAGATGGCCTTGAGCTCGAGCATGTAGGCGTTGCGATCTGAGAGCCCGGCGCCGCGGCAGGAGCTCGGCTCCTCGAACATGTAGGCGCCCAAGTAAAGCGGGCAAGTCGGCGCCAGCTCTAGCAGCGCCAGGTACTCGTCGAGGTCGTCGGCGCGCGGGGAAGCCAGGAAGGCGTCGATGGGCTCCGTGACCGCCGGCACCCCGTCGAGCACTCGCCGGCAGTCCTCCAGCGTGGCGGCGTCGCGCTCCTCCGGGTACAGGAGCAACTCGGCGATGAGCAAGTAGGCCGCGGCCAGCTGCGGTTGCTCGAGTCGAACGGCAGTTGAGGTGAGGGCTCCTGAGTGCATCAGTGTTCGACCCCCACGTCCGGCCCGTGAAAGGTGGTGCGCCGCTTGGGACCCTTGTCGGCGGTGAACTCGGCGAAGCCGGCGAAGCCGCGCTCGATGTACGGGGTGCTGGCGGTCTTCTCCGTATGGGTCGTGGGGACCACGAAACGCTCGTGGTAGTGGGCCAACGAGAGCAGGCGGTGCATGTGGCGCGCGTCCTTCACGGTGAGGCCTACGTCGGCCATGACGCGCTCGTCGGCCTTGCCCTCGACTCGTTCGGAGCGGCGGAAGCGGCGGACGGCCAGTTGCCGCGCCAGCGCCTTGCGCACCTCGGCCACGTTGCCGGCCGAGAGGAGGCTGGCGAGGTACTCCATGGGGATGCGGAACTCGTCGAGGCCGGGGAACAGCTCCCCGTCGCCGGTCATGTCGTAAGGACCCTCGGCGCTGTCGGCGCTGGCTACGGGGCTCTCGGGCGGGATGTAGAAGAGGCTCGGCAGCGTGCGGAACTCGGGATGAAGCGGCAGCGCGATCTCCCAGTCGACCACCATCTTGTAGACCGGTGAGCGGCGGCAGGCGTCGAGCCAGGCCTCCGTCACGCCGGCCTCACGGGCGGCCGCGATGACCTCGGGGTCGTTGGGGTCGAGCAGCAGGCCGCGGTGCAAGCGGACCAGGTCGGCCTCGGGGGCGTTGGCGACCTCGGCCACCCGGTCCAGGTCGTAGAGCAAGGGACCCATGTAGCGGATGCGCCCCGGGCACGCCACGAAGCAGGCGGGCGGCTGCCCGGTCTCGAGCCGCGGGTAGCACAGGATGCACTTCTCCGACTTACCGGTCCGCCAGTTGTAGTAGGTCTTCTTGTACGGGCAGCCGGAAACGCAGTAGCGCCAGGCCCGGCAGCGGTCCTGGTCGATGAGGACGACGCCGTCCTCCTCGCGCTTGTAGGCGGCGCCGGAGGGGCACGAGCCGACGCAGGCCGGGTTCAGGCAGTGGTTGCAGATGCGCGGCAGGTACATCATGAACGAGTCGCGGAACTTGAGGTAGGCGTTGCGCGCCTCCGGGGACATGTTCTTGAAGTTGGGGTCCGCCTCGCCAGTGCCGCCTACGAACGCACCGGCCGCGTTGTCCTCCCAGTTGACCGCCCACTCGATATCGATGTCCTCCTCGCCGCTGATCTGCGACTTGGGCCTGGCCACCGGTTGGGAGAGCTTGGTGGGGGTGGCGGAGTGGAGGTCCTCATACGTGAAGGTGAACGGCCCCTTGCCGTAGTACTCCTCCATCTGGGGCATGACGGGGTTGTAGAAGAGGTTGAGCATCAACCAGAAGCGCGAGGCCTGCCTGAGCTTCGGTTTGTTGCCCCCCTCGTCGCGCGTCCAGCCACCCCGGTACTTGTTCTGGTCTTCCCACGCCTTGGGGTAACCGACGCCGGGCTTGGTCTCGACGTTGTTCCAGAACATGTACTCGGCGCCCTCGCGGTTGGTCCACACGTTCTTGCAGGCCAGGGTGCAGGTGTTGCAGCCGAGGCACTTGTCGAGGTTGAAGACCATCGCCATCTGCTGTTTCACGCGCACGGCTCACATGCTCCTTCCGAGCTGTTCCTCGCGGTAGATGACCTTGCGGCCGCCCGCCTCGAGCGGCTTCTTGCGGATCAACACGACGGCGTCGCGTTCGGAAGGGCTGGGACCCTGGTAGTTGAGCCAGTAGGTCCAGTTGGCGTAGCCGCCCACCATGGTGGCCGGGTTCATCATGATGCGGGTGGCGGCGTTGTTGTTGCCGCCGCGCAGGTCGCTGGCGCCCCGCTCGCGGGCCAGCGAGGAGAACGGCACGTTCACGTGGCGTTCGGACGAGTGGTAGAAGATGGCCATGTCGCGCGGGATGGTGGCGCTCACCACGGCGCGCACGACGCTGATCCCGTTCTCGTTGTAGAGCTCGACCCAATCGTTGTCGCCCACGCTTATCTCGCGCGCGTCGTCGTCGTTGATCCACACCACTTGGCCGCCGCGGAACATGTTCAGCATGTGCCAGCTGTCCCAGAACATGCTGTGGATTGACCACTTGCCGTGCGGCGTTATGTACCTGAACGCCTTGGTGCCGGGCAGCTTGAGGTCGGCGGCTGAGACGTCGCCGATCTTGATCATGTCGACGGGCGGCTTGTAGGTCGGCAGGTCCTCGCCCAGCTCGCGGAACATGCGGTGGTCGAAGTAGACCTCCTGACGCCCCGACAGGGTGTGCCAGGGCTTCAACGTCTCGACGTTCATGGTCCAGGAGGCGTAGGTGCGGCCGCCGCTCTCGATGGCCGACCAGTGCGGGGAGGTCATCGCGCGCCGCGGTTGCGACACCAGGTCGGGGTAGTGGTGGCGGATCTCGCGGTCGTGCTCGGCTAGGTGCGCGAGGGGCACGCCGGTGCGCTTCTCGAGGCCCCGGAAGATCTGGTACGCCACCTCGCCGTCGCTCTCGGGCGAGATGCGCAGGATGATCTCGGCGACCTGCTTGGCGTCCTCCATCGACGGCAGGCCGTTCTTCTCGCCCACCAAGTAGCTCTCCTTGAGCTCCTCCACTATCTCGGAGAGGTCGGTCTTGATGCCCTTGGCGCCGTAGCCGTTGGGCCGGGACACGGCGGGACCGAGGGTGGTGTACTTGTCGAGGATCTTGGTGTAGTCGCGCGTAACCACGCTGACGTTGGGGAAGGTCTTGCCCGGCACCGGCGTCTCGCCGGTCGCCCACCAGTCGACAAGTTCGCCCAGCGGTTGCGCCAGCTCGTCCGGCGTGTCGGTCGACAGCGCCGTCATGACCAGGTCTTCGACCGGTTCGCTCAGGTACGTCTTTGCCAGCTCCGAGATCTTTGCGGCGACGTGCTTGAAGGCGTCCCAGTCGTGCTTCGACTCCCACGATGGGTCGTGGGCCGGTGTGAAGGGGTGGAAGAAGGAGTGGAGGTCGGTGCAGGTGAGGTCGTACTTCTCGTACCAGTGCGCGGTGGGCAGCACGATGTCGGAGTAATTGGCCGATGAGTCCATCCGCAGGTTGACGTTGTAGACGAGGTCGAGCTTGCCGTGCGGCGCGTCGTCGTGCCACTCTATGTCGTCGACCAGGTCTTCCGAGCGGTCGTCCCCGAGGACGTTGTTGTGGGTGCCGAGCAGGTGCTTGAGGGCGTACTCGTGGCCGCGCATCGAGGTGCCGATGAGGTTGCCGCGGTAGATCCACAGCACCTTCGGGTGGTTCTCGGGAGCGTCCACGTCGCGCAACGCGAACTCGAGCTCCCCGTCACGGAACTGCTTCGCCACCCAGGTGGCCACCTGGGCGTCCGTGGTGCAGCCGGCTTCTCGCGCCTGCTTGAGCACCTCCATGGGGTTGCGCTTGTCGAACTGCGGGAAGAAGGGCAGCCAGCCGTTCCTGACCGCCAGCATGTTCATGTCGGCCACGTGCCCGGCCTTGCCCGGGAACACCTTGGCGCGCGGCGCCCACAGCGGCTCCAGCGTCATGCCGTCGTAGCGCCACTGGTCGGTGTGGAAGTAGAAGTACGAGGTGGAGTTCGCCTGCCGCGAGACGACGTCCCAGTCGGCCGCTCCACCGAGCGTGCCGATGGCGGCGAAGGGGCGTACCTTCTCGGTGCCGACGTAGTTGTTGAAACCGCCGCCGTTACGGCCCATGCAGCCGGTGAGGATGCCCATGACGGCCATGGCCCGGTGGGTCAGCGGTCCACCGTGGTACCAGTGGAGGGCGCCCGAGCCGGTGATGAACATGCACTTGCCGTTGGTCTTCTCGGCCGTGTCGGCCCACTCGCGCGCTACACGCAAGACCAGGTTGCGGTCGACGCCGGTCTCCTGCTCCTGCCAGGCGGGCGTGAACGGCTGTGACGCGTCGTCGTAGCTTTCCGGGTAGGCGCCCGACAGCCCTCGGCCCACGCCGAACTGCGCCAGCAGCAGGTCGTAGGCGGTGGTCACTCGCACCGGCCCGTCCTTCGTCTGGACCATGCGAGACGGCACGCCGCGGAAGTTCGCCGTCGCCGGCACGCCCTTGCCCTCGGTGGTGCCGAACTCGACGTTGAAGGTGTGGGTGAAGTCGGCGAACGCCACCGTCGCCTCTTCATAGGCGCCGTCCATCACCGTCAGCGCAGGCTCGAAGGCCTCGCCGCTGCGGGCGTCCTCCTGCTTGAGGTTCCACCGGCCCGTGGTGCGTTCTTCCCAGCGGAAGCCGAGCGAACCGAGGGGCAGCCGCAAGCCGCCGTCCGCGTCGAACTGCATGAGCTTCCAGTCGCCGTGTTCCTCGTCCTCGTAGCCCTCTAAGTCGGAGGCGCGTAGGAAACGGCCGCTCACGAAGTGACCATCCTCCTCGTCGAGCCGCACCAGGAACGGCAGGTTGGTGTACTGCGCCACGTAGGGCAGGAAGTAGTCGGAGCGCTTGGCTACGTGGAACTCCTGCAGGATCACGTGGATGCAAGCGAGCAGGAACGCCGAGTCGGTGCCCGGCTTGAGGGGCACCCAGAGGTCGGCGAACTTGGTGATGTCGGCGTAGTCGGGCGAGAGGTTGACGATCTTGCCGCCGTTGTACTTGTGCTCGGAGGCGAAGTGGGCGTCGGGTGTGCGCGTCATCGGCAGGTTGGTGCCCGCGACGATCCAGTAGGCGCTCTGGTACCAGTCGGCCGCTTCGGCCACGTCCGTCTGGTCGCCCCAGATGGCCGGCATCATGTGTGGCAGGTCGTGGTACCACTCGTAGAAGCTCAGCATGGTGCCGCCGAGCAGGTTCGCGAGGCGCTGTCCCGAGATGAAGCTGACCATGCTCATCGCCGGTATGGGGGAGAACGAGGCGAGATGGTCGGCTCCGTAGCGCTGAATGGTGTAGATGGTGGCGGCGGCGATGATCTCGGTCGACTCGTCCCAGGTGCCGCGCCGCCAGCCCGCCTTGCCGCGCGCCGTGCGGTACGCCTTGGAGCGCGCCTCGTCTTCGACGATGGCCGCCCATGCCTCCACCGGCCCCTTGCCCGACTCGCGCTCCTCCCGGTAGAAGTCGAGTAGCACGCCGCGGATGTACGGGTACTTGGGCCTCACGGGGCTGTATGGGTACCAGGACGACGAGATCCCGCGTTGGCAGCCGCGCGGCTCGTAGTTCGGCGTCTCGTCGTTGATCTGGGGCCAATCGGTCTTCTGCAGCTCCCAGGTGATCATGCCGTCCTTGACGAACACTTCCCAGGAGCACGAGCCCGAGCAGTTGACACTGTGGCTGGTGCGTACGGTCTTGTCGTAGGACCAACGGCGCCGGTAGAACTCCTCCCAGGCGCGCGGCTCGTCGAGCACGCGGAACCAGCGTGCGCCCCTCGCCTGGGAAGCGCCGTTACCGGCGGCAGCCGGCGGCGCTGACCCGTTCTTGGTTGCGGCGCTATTGGAGCTGCCCTTTGCGTCGGTGCTCATCCACGCACCTCCGCTTCGCCGGCGGGGGCTGCTCTGACCACGTCCATGACGTCCATCTCTGCCAGGCTCGACGCGCTGGCGTTCGCAGAGCAACCGCAGCCGCCCTCGCCGCCGCAACAGCTGTCGCCCGCGGTCTCGTCAGTGTGGCCGGCCTCGTAAGCCTGGGGCTGCACGCTCGCGTCGTCGGAGCAGGTGCACCCCGGCCCACCGTCACAGCCGTCCTCGTAGGAAGGCTCGTAGCTCAGCCCGGGACCGTACTCGCTGCCCCGTCCGTAGCTCGTTACGTTGGCGCCGCCAGCTGCCAAGCCGCCGTACTGCGCCGCGTACGCCAATCGGAACGCCTCGACGAACGGCCGGAAGTCGCGGACGGTGCCGTAGACGGCCACCACGGCGTCCCGCGACCTGTCGTAGACGAGGTTCACGGCCTCGGTGCGCCCCACCGGGTGACTCCGGGCGACGCCGCCGAGGTCAACCCAGTCCTCACGGAGCGCTTGCAACGACGTGTAAAGCAGCTCGCCGCCCTCGTGGACCTGCCACCACAGGCGGAACTCCCAGCCGTCCAAGGTCACGGCTCGCTGGACCGACTCGGCCTGCAGGTCATGCGGGTCGATCTCCCACTGCAGCACCCGCAACGGTCCGTCGTAGGTAGGGTCGCTCGCACCCTGTGGTTCCGCCGGCTCGTCATCGACGTCTGTGCCCTGCCCTGCCCTGCCGGGTTGGCCCACGGACCCCTGCGGCTCGGGCCGTGCGCGGTTGGACCGGCCAAGGTCGCCTAGCAACACGTCGGGTTGAGGGTCGACGCCGTCTTCCAACATCTCGGCCTGCAGTGGGTTCATGGAACCAGTGCCGAGGATCATCGAGCTGTCGTCGTATGGCGCCTCGGTCTCCACCTCCACGAGCGCGAAGCTCGCCCCGTAAAGGACGTCGCGGATACCGCCTTCCATGGCAGCGACCTTGTCTGCGTTGGTGGTGTTGGGCGCGAACCTGACCATGACGGTAGACCCGTCGACGGTCACGTCCTTCACGAACCCCGCACCCACGATGTTACGCGAGGTCCCCGGGTAGGGCACCGCGCGCAGTCTCTCCAGCACCTCTGCTGACGTCAGATCGGTCATCCCGACTCCTTCCCTGACGACTTCGGCCGCGCACCCTCCGTCGCCGCCGCCTCAATCTGGCGGCGGGAGTGCGGTGCATTCGCTGACGTAAGTCAGGAGGTCTGCGACGCTCCTGAAGTACCGCTGCTCGCCGTGCTGTCCCCCGGTGACACGCCAGCGCCATTCAGGGCGCTTGGCTTCATCGGTGGGCTCGAGCCACAGGGTGATGACGAACGACGTGCCGGCCTGGCCGGTCGGCGTGCGCCTCGCCTGGGCTGGGCGATGTTGCTGAGCCATCCGTTGCAGTGTCGGATGGCGCCCTTCCAACCGGCTTCCAAATTCGCGGCCGACCCGTTCCGGGAGGCGGGTCAGGGACCGGGGTGGGTGCGGAGGCGGTGTGGACGAAGGCGTGATCCGCCGCGCGGGGCTCGTGCTAGCTTGATGCGTGGACAGTTCCCGGCGCCACGAGCAGATCAGCTATCACCCGTACCTGGTCGCCTTCTCGGGACGCATGACGCCCGAGGCGGCCGGCATGCTACAGCGCGTGGCCGAAGCCCTGTCTACGGAGTTCCAGGTAGGCCACGCGCGTGGACCGGCGCCGGGCCTCGTCGGTAGGCACTACGACATGCTCGAAAACGACATCGTGCTGCTCGAGGGCGCTGCCGGCCCGGACACCCCGACCGTCCTGTTGCTCGACGAAGAGGGGCGGTGTGACGACGCGCCGGAGACCCCGGCCACGGTGATCGCCACGGTCGGCGCGGGCCCGAGCATGGCCGGGCTCCAGGTACCGCACCACCGGCCCGACGATGTCGCTGGGTTGGCGGCGAGCATCCGCTCCCACCTCTTGTCGCTGGCCAGCCGAACACCGCTCTACGGCCTGGTACTGGCGGGTGGCGCGAGCCGCAGGATGGGCCGACCGAAATGGGCGCTCGAGTACCACGGCGAACCGCACGCGCTCTACCTGAGTCGGCTGCTTGCGCCCCACTGCGACCGGGTCTACCTGTCGATCAACGCCGAGCAACAGTCTGAGCCGGCGCTGGTTGGTCGCCCTCACCTGGTCGACCGCTTCGTCGAGGTGGGGCCGCTGGGCGGCATCCTCACCGCGATGACGGCTCACCCAGGCGCCGGCTGGCTGGTCTTGGCGTGTGACCTTCCGTTCGTTCGCGCTGAGACGGTAGAGCGCTTGCTCGGTGAACGAGCTCCGCTGCGCTTCGCCACGAGCTACCGCAGCCCTCATGACGGTTTGCCCGAACCGGTGTGCACGATCTACGAGGCCAAGGCGCGGCTGCGCCTGTTCCAGGTGCTCGCGTTAGGCCATGACTGCCCCCGGAAGATGCTGTTGAACTCGCGGATCGGGCTCGTGACGAGCGTGGATGAGGACGAGCTGGTTAACGCCAACCACGTGGCCGACTACGAGCGGGCTCTCGGCCGCATACGGGTCGCCGAGCAGGGCGTGTCAACTCAAAGCTAGTCCGTACCGAGGCGTGGGCGTGTCAACTCAGAATTGATTCGTACCGGGGCGTGGGCGTGTCAACTCAAAACTAATTCATACCGGGGGTGGGCGGTTGACACTCGAGAAGTCGCCGCTCTACGAGCGCAAGGACCTTCCATGGCGTTCCCAGGCCCGCCACGCCTGGTAGCCTCCTTCGAGGTTGGCAAGTCGGGGAAAGCCGGCATTGCGTAGCAGGGCGACGGCTTCGAGGCTACTGGTGCCGTGGTTACACACACAGACGATCAGCCGGTCGCGCCACCGCGTGAGCTCACTCAGCCTCGTAGGCAGCTCGCTCAGTGGGATGTTGACGCACCCCTCGATGCTGCCTACCGCGACCTCGGAGGACCCGCGAACGTCGAGCAGGATGTGCTCCACGTTCGCGCTGCGCAGGTGCTCGTAGCCCGCGGGGTCGAGTCGTTGAAGGTTGTCTACCTCGCAAGTTCCACCGTCTATCGCGCGCACCTCGCAAATGGTGGGGGCATCACCGCAAAGGGGGCAGGCGGGGTCTCGCCTCAAGCGCAGCTCACTCCACCTCATCGCCAGCGCCTCGTAGCGCAAGAGCCGACCAACGAGCGACTCCCCCAAACCGGCAAGCAATTTGATGCTCTCCGTCGCCTGCACCATGCCCACCATTCCCGGTAGCACACCCAGAACCCCGGCCTCCGCACAAGAGGGGATGGTGCCGGGAGGAGGTGGTACGGGAAAGAGGCAGCGGTAGCACGGGCCCTCGCCTCGGCTGAACACGGTCACTTGACCCTCGTAACGGTAGATCGAGCCGTGCACCACCGGAACACGCTCGAGAAAGCCCGAGTCGTTGATGAGGTAGCGGGCCGTGAAGTTGTCGGTGCAGTCGACCACCAGGTCGTACCGGCCGACGAGGGCGCGCGCATTACCCTCTTGCAGCCTGAGGTCGTGCTCGTCGACCTGCGTGTCCGGGTTCAGGTCGCGCACCGCGCGTGCGGCCGAAGCAACCTTGGCAGTGCCTACGTCGCGGTCGCGGTGGATGACCTGCCGCTGCAGGTTGCTCAGGTCGACGACGTCGTCATCCACGATCCCGAGGCGACCCACGCCGGCGGCCGCCAGGTAAAGCAACACCGGAGATCCCAGGCCACCCGCGCCGACCACGAGCACCGAGGCGTCCAGCAGCCGTTGCTGCTGAGCCTCGCCGAAGGAGTAGAGCCTGAGTTGACGGTCGTAACGGGCCCGCTGCTCAGGGCTCAGCATGAGGTCACAGCGAGCCGCTGAAGGCTTGCTTCCAGAACACCGGCCAACGCCCGGCCCATGGGTGCAAGCCTATCACCGCGGGTTTGGCTGCAAATAAGCTGCTGGCCGGAGACCTGATGCCGGCCGGGGCTTACCGTGCCATTCCCGCAGTACACTCGGAAGCACGACGATGGAGGAAGGAAGATCCGGGGGCCCTGGATAGGGTCCTGCGTGGGTGGAGGTCTCGGGGAAGCCGCGGGAAGCCAGTGAGGAGTTGCCATGCTGACCCACATCGACGAGAAGAGCCGCCCGCGCATGGTGGACGTGGCCGGTAAGGGGGTGACCCGCAGAACGGCCTCGGCTCGCGCCTACGTCAGCCTGCCCAAGGCGGTCAGGGGCGCCATCACGGGCACCGATATCGGCAGCGAGAAGGGTCCCGTGTTCCAGACCGCCATCCTGGCAGGGATCATGGCCGTGAAGAGGACCGGCGACCTCATCCCGCTCTGTCACCCGCTTCCGATCGACAGTTGCGATATCGACATCACGTTCGCCGCCGACCAGCGGGTCCAGATCGACTGCACGGTATCGGTGGACGGCAAGACCGGGGTCGAGATGGAAGCGCTCACCGGTGCTGCCGTTGCCGCCCTCACCATCTACGACATGTGTAAGGCGCTCTCCCACGAGATCGTCATCCAGGAGGTGCGGCTGCTCCGCAAGCGGGGAGGGAAGCATGACGTCGACGTTTGAACGGCACGAAAGCCTGGAGTGCGGGCCCGCTGCGCCCAAGCAGTACAAGACCAGTGCGCCCAAGCAAGACAGGATCGGTGCTCCCAAGCAGAACGAGACCGGTGCTCCCAAGCAGTACAAGACCGGTGCTCGCCGCCACGAGCCTCAACCGACTCTCTGCCCGGGCTATCAAGCATGAAGCCCCAGAAGAGCGTGACCCTCGAGCACTTCGCGATCTTCCGGGAGGTGAGGCAGCGTGACCGGGAGAGCGTGTCGACCGCAGCGCGAACGGTCGCGGACCTCTATCAGGAGTTGAGGAGACTGCACGACCTCCCCCTGCCGATCGAGGCGCTCCGGGTGGCGATCAACGACGAGTTCGCGCCTTGGGAGTACGAGCTGCAAGAGGGCGACCGCGTCGCGTTCATTGCGCCGGTGGCGGGGGGGTAGCTTGTTCCTCATCTCGAAAGAGCCGATCCCGACGAGTCAGCTGGCGCGGCGGCTGGAGGACCCGGCGGCCGGCGCCCGCAGCATCTTCGAGGGCCGCGTCAGGAACCGTGCCGATGGACGGGAGGTGACCTCGCTTACCTACGAGGCGTACGAGGCCCTTGCCGTCAAGGAGGGGAACCGGATCTTGGCCGAGGCACGGGACCGCTTCGATGTCCTTCACGTGGCTTGCGTGCACCGCGTAGGCCACCTTCAGATCGGGGAGTGCGCTGTCTGGGTGGGCGTGGCGGCAGCTCACCGAGAGGCAGCGTTCGGCGCCTGCCGCTACATAGTCGAGGAGCTCAAGAACCGTGTTCCCATCTGGAAGAAGGAGACGTACGCCCAAGGTGACCCGGTCTGGGTGAGGGCAATCTCGTCCGAACCCGCTCCAACGTGATGTCCTATCATGCGCACACACTCCGGGAGTCCCCCAGCAGGAGCGCCGATGGAATCCAAAGCCCTCATCGATAGTCACGGTCGCGTCGTAAGAGACCTGCGGGTGAGCGTCACGAGACGCTGCAACTTCCGGTGCACTTACTGCGATCCGCTGGGCATGGGTCACAAGGATCCAGTTGGAACCGTGAGCGTCCAGGACGTTGCTAACGTCATCAGCGCCGCCGTGGGCCTCGGCATGACCTCGGTGCGGTTCACGGGTGGGGAGCCCCTGATCCGCAAGGAACTGCCGGAGATGATCCATCACGCCAAGCGCGTGGCCGACGTTCCAGACGTCGCGATAACGACCAACGGCTCCCTTCTCTCCCGCCGGCTGCCCGAACTGCTCGCTGCCGGTTTGGACCGGGTGAACATCTCCCTGGATGCGCTGGACCCCGAGGTCTTCCGTAGAGTGACGAACGGGGGCAGCATCCGCCCCGTCTGGCAAGGGATCGAGGCCCTCATCGAGGGCGGGCTGGGGCCGGTCAAGCTGAACGCCGTAGTGATCCGCGGGGTGAACGACGGCGAGATCCGCGGACTGGCCGAACTGACCAAGGGCCTGCCGGTTCACATGCGCTTCATCGAGTACATGCACCTCAACAACGCCGCGCCTGACGAGTACCGGCAGCAGTTCGTGGCCGGCAAGGAGACTCGCGCCAGGATCGAAGCGTGGTTCGGGGCGCTCGAGCCGCTCCATAACGACCCAAGCGCACCGGCCCGGCTCTTCCGCGTTCCCGGTTGGAAGGGAGCCATCGGCTTCATCAACCCCGTCTCCGAACCCTTCTGCGGGGCTTGTAGCCGGATGCGGCTCACCAGCGACGCCACCCTTCGCCCCTGCCTGATGACGGATCGCGAGGTCGACATAAGGCCGGCGCTGCTCGAAGCGGACCCGGTACCCGCGATCCAGGAGATGTTCCTGGTAGCGGCCTTCCGGAAGCCGGCATCGGGTATCACCGCTCCGGTCGACAGGCCCCGGACGATGGTCGCGATCGGCGGCTAAGCGCAAAGCGGCAATCACGTTGCGTAGCGGCCCGTCGGCCACCCGCGGCCGGCGCGCTGACTCCCAGCCCATACCGAGATGGCCGTTGCTTGGGCCACAGCGCACGAGCGGCTTGCGTGAGCGAGCCAAAAAAGAAGCCCCCTGGTCTGACGCTGCTACTTAGCGGCGCTCTGAGGGCTTCGTTAGGGGAGGCCGTTGCTGCTTTGCGTCCCCTTAACCACCTATAGGATACGCCGCCCGCGCTGGGGTGGGTCGGGACGTTCGCCCCTGGGTGGGAGGGCCGCCACATTCCTGAAACGCCACCGGCGGTGCTAAAGTGCCGCCAAACTGGAGGTAGCGACGATGGACGCTGGCGCGGCAAGTCTCAACGCAGCAGGACGTGACGTAGCTCGGCACGGCTCGGTGCGAGGGGGAGTGGCCCGCGGCAGGGTGGCTAGTGGTTGGCGCTCGCTACTGCTTACGTCCTGCCTGGCTGCCCTGGTCGCAGTGGCGCCCGGCTGCGCCGCACCTGCCGGCGCTAACCTCGGCTCCTTGGCGATAACGGTCACGGCGCCGAGCGGAGTGGCCGCGGGCATCGAAGTAACCGGCCCGGGTGGGTACCACAGTGTGGTAAGCGCAACTCGGACGCTCAGTGGCCTCGCGCCGGGTGCGTATCAGCTGACGGCCCCGGCCGCACGCCTGCCCGGGACCTTGGTGGACGAGCTTTACGACGGCACCGTCGTGGGCGGTGGCACCGTGCAGGTGAGCGCCGGCGTCACGGCCACAGAGACCGTGAGCTACCTGCTCCGCCCTGGTACGGGAGCGCTGTGGGTGGCCGTTCATGGCAGCAGCAAGATCGCTGCGTTCGGTGCAACCCAGTTGCCCAGCGGAGGGGAGGGGGTGACTCCAGCGCGGGCGCTTGGCCTCGGTGCGAGCCAAGGGCCGTACGCGCTCGCCTTCGATGCCGACGGCGACGCTTGGGTCGGTACGCAGGCGGGTTACCTGATCGAGTACGCGGTGACGGACTTGGGCGCGTCCGGTACGCCCTCACCCGCAGTGGTGATCGACACGGGGAGCACAGACGTGAACGGCATCGCGTTCGACGCGAGCGGAATGCTGTGGGCCACGATTGCCGGTGGTATCGCCGGCTACGCGCCCAGCCAGTTGGCGAGTTCTGGTTCACCTGTGCCGGCAGTGAAGATCTTGGGCACCGCTTCACATGCCTTGCCTTACCCGCAGGCGTTGACGTTCGACGTAGGTGGCGGGTTGTGGGTGGCTGCGAACACCTTCGTGGCCCGCTACTCCCCCGCCCAACTGCTTACAGGCGGGGCGCTCGATCCCGACGTGGTGGTGGGGTCCAACGGTACGTCTCTCCAGACCGCCCGCGGGTTGGCGTTCGATGCCGCGGGCGCGTTGTGGGTGGCGAGCTGGAGTAGCGGCGCGGTAGAGAAGTTCCGGCCGCAGGACATCGTCTCGAGCGGCGCGCCCGACCCCACCGTCCGCTTGACAGGCATCGGGGAATCCCCGCTGCACCTGGCGTTCGACAACGCCGGCAACTTGTGGGTCACGAGCAGCTACGATCCGGGCTGGACTCTGGCTGGACATATCGGGATGGTGGAAGCCGCCAACTTGGTAGCGTCCGGTTCTCCGGGCCTTGGTGCGAGCTTCACTAACGTGGGTGGATTCGATTCCGGTGGAACGCTGGCGTTCGCGCCACCGGCGCCTGGTCTGGTGGGGGCGCCGTAAGCGCCACCATGAGGCTCCGCCTCGCCACCGCCCTATTCGTCCTCATCGGCTCCGGCGCCTTCGCCCAGTCGCCGCCCCTCTACCTGCCTTTGGGCGAGGAGCTCTTGGCCAACCTCTCGGTGGACCAGGTGGCCATCTCGTTCGACGGCGAGACCACCAGTTCGCCCAACGGCCTGCGAAGCTACTGGGCCGTCTTTCCGGACTTCACGCAAGAGAGCCCATGGTCGACCGTGGTGTATGTCGCCGACGCCTACGAGGCCGGCGAGGCGCTTCGCGTGAGGATCAACCGGCACGCCAACGTTGCGCCGGTCGTCCGCTGGATCAACGACGAGCTGCTCTACCTTCAGGTGTGGTGGGGCCGGATCGCTGCCAGCGACCTCGTGCTCGAAGTGGGCGCGGGGGAGTTCATCTACCGCAAGCTGGTCTACTTCCCTCCAGAGTTGCCCACGCCCGGTAGCACGTCGAGCGCGCCTCGGTTTCAGCTCGCGGTCGAGCACGTCGCGGGCGCGCTGCCGCCCGAGTGGCAAGCGGTGCGGGTGCTCTCGACTCCCGAGGCGCGTCAGATCGAGCTGACGACGTTGCCTCCGATGGTCACCGAGTGTTACCTCGAGCCCACTGACGAGGAGTTGACCATCGCGCACGACTGGCTCCTGCGCTTCTTGAGTGAGCAGCTCGAGGACGCCCCGCCGCGCCCCGTCGAAACCGTGTGCCGCAACTGTCCGAGCTACCGCGTCAGCTGGCAGCTCGTAGCCGCCGAGGGTCACTTCGACTTCTCCGAGGCCAGGCCCTACCGCTACCCGGCGCTCGACGTGTTGTTCCCGCTGCTCGAGCGTCTGCTCGAGCGCATGGTCGAAGAAGGAGAGTGTGCCGCATGATGCACCCGCGAACGGGGAGCACCGAGTACGGCGTATGGCGGCGGCTGCTCGTCACCCTGGCGATCACGGCGGCCGTTTCGCTGACTCACGCCCAGTACCTCGGCCCGATCGGCCCGGGCGAGGCGAGCTTCGACGGCGTCAGCATGCGTGGGCGCCTGGCCGACTGGCGGCGCGAGGCAACACCGACCTTGCTGTTGAGCGCACCCGGTAACCGAGTGTTGCGCGTGTTCGCCGACATCGCCGGTGACGGCGCCTTCGCTTTGGTGCTGCCCACCATAGACGACGACACGCCACTTGGCTCCACGGTGTGCGGCGGCCCTGGCAAGCCGCGCATCACGGTCCTGTTCGACGTCGAGTTGCTCACGCCGCTCGACGGCTTCACCACGCCGGACGAACACCACGGCGGCTTGAGCGTGATCGGCATGGCGATCCTGGCGGACGCGGCGTTCGCGAACGACATCGGAGCGCCCGGTACCCGCCGGGTGCAGTGGTTCGCAAGCCGCGAAGCCCGGAGCGTCGCTGTGGGCGAGTGCAACAACGTGAACGCCTTCGACCTCCTCGCGGGCTGGACGCCCGTCACGCTGGTGAGCGGGCCGAGTGGCGGGCCGCACACGTACCATCCAGGCATCGAGGAAGGCCTGGGTTGGTACTGGTGGGCCTTCCCCGAGGCGCCCGCCGCGCCTTAGGTCGGGGAGGTAAGTGAACAGCCCGGCCGCGACCATTACCGTTGGCCCCGGAGCCGTATTACGCGCGCTCGGCGGCGAGCTGCTCGGCGTCTTCGCCGCGGCGCGCCGCACCAAGTTGAGCATGTGGTTGGCTTACGGGGCCATCTTGACCCTGGCGGCCAGCGTGGGCGCCCTGCCGTTGGGCTGGCCGGCGTTGGTGCTACAGGTCGCCGGGTTCATGCTCGTGGCCATGCTCGTGGTGTGGCCCGAGGTGTTCGCGCGCGGCATGCGCGAGGACGACGTGTCCGGCGTGCGCGAGCGCGACAGTGCCGCCGTGGTCAGGTACCTGCCCGTGGTGGTGGCAACGTTCGCGTTGCCGATCTACTTGCTGGCCCAGGCGGTGCTGTTCAGAGGCGTCATGCGGCACCTGCCCGGCGTGCTGGTGGGCGATGGTTGGGGAGCCGCGTGGCGCCTCTCGTTCGACAACCTGCTCCTCACAGAGATGTTCTTCGACCTGTTCGACGTGTTCGGCCTGAACCTGGCGGCCGAACCCGGCAGCGTTGCCGGGCGTCTGCTGGTGTTCGGCACACGCTTCCTCCTCAGCGTCGGCTTCGTGCGCATCGCCCTCAGCCTCGGTCGGGCGGCCTACTACCGAGCACACGGGCTGGGCCGGGGCGCCGACCTCCTCGCCGAGCTCGAGGAGGCCGTCGCGCGGCGCGACGCGGTGGAGGCCGGGCACCTGGGGCGCGAGCTGACGACCGGCGTCCGGGAGACCGCCGACTTGTTGCTCGCTCGGGGCAAGTTCGAGGCCCGGAGTGAGGCCAGCCTGCGAGGGCTGCGTGCCCTGCGCGACTGGGTGATTCCCTACCTTCGCTCTCGCGCCAACTTTGGAGACCCCGACGGCGCGGCGCTGGAGTCGCTGGTCGAAGAGCTGGGCGCCGGCCGGAAGGAGGCCGAGCGGGCCGTACCGCGGCCGCGCTTCTGGCTGTCGGGAACGGCCTTCCTGCTCACCGCCGCCACGCTCGCGGGAGCGGCGCTCGGCTCCGGCTGGCTGCCCTTCGCGCTCGGGCTCGGGTTCATGGTTCTGCTCGGCTGGCTCTTGGCCTCGCCCCGGGCGTCTTACGAGTGGGCGATGGAGCACGGCCTCGTGCCGTTCGTGTCGCTTGCGGGGCTGCGCGGCGCGACCGTCGCCTGGGCTGGAGGCCTGACCGCGCTGTTCCTGCTGGCCTCGTGGGGCGCGTTGTGGCACGGGGCCAATCTCTGGCCCGGCGCGTTCGCCGGCTCCGGCACCAGCTTCGACCGCGGCGCGCTGCTCGGGTTCGTGGCGTCCAGTCTGCTGCGCATCCAGCTCTTCTTCAGCGTCCCGGACATCTTCGGACTGGCCCAACCGGCGTTGGAGCAGCGCCCGGTGGTCGGAAGCTTGTTGACCTTGGCGCTGCGGACGGGCCTCAACCTCGGTTCCGTGGCCGTGGTGTTGACCGCCATCACCATCCAGCGTGACCGCTGGGGCCTGAGTGGGCTGGTGGGGGCGCCGGACGACCTGGCCATGCGCGTGGAGGCGTTGAGGGGTGGGCGCTACGCGCACCTACTGGTGACCTACCACGACCTGCGCGTCGGCCAACGTCTGTGGTCGGCGCTCGACGCGGCCGAGGACGCGGACACGCAGGACGCTCTGGTTGCCAGCGGCGCGTTCGACTGGTGCCTGCTGTACACGTCGCTGGAGGAGGCCTTCTCGCCGGCCCGCCTGCGCTCGCAAGCCGCCGTGGTAGGTGCGCTCCACGAGCGCGGCTGGAACGACACCGTCACTCCGCTCGTCCAGGAACTCGACGCTGCCCTGCATGGCGGAGAGTGGCCGCTCGCGGTCCAGGTTCAGGTGCAAGCGCGCCGCGCCGTCATCGACGTGCGCGACGGGAACATCCCCCTCGCCACCGAGCGTCTCGCACTGGCGTACGGCTGGCTACTGGACGAGGGCGACGCCATGAGCAGCGCCGAGCGCCAGGAGGCCTGCGCCCTGTGGGCACGCTCGGTGCTTCGTGCCCTTGCCATCTTCCCCCCCGACGCCGTAACCGACGGCACCGCCTTCACGTTGGCGGAGCGCGCCACCGAGATGTTGCAGGACCTACGGAAGACCGACCCGGAACGGTTCACCACCGACGCGCTGCGAGCGGGCACGCTGCATGCCGTGTTGAGGGGCAGGGCTGAAGGGGTCGCGGACGCCGCGGCCGAGCTGGCCGAGTTGTCGGACGAGGTGCTGGCTCTTCCGGCCGGCCATCCGTGGCGACTGGTGTTGCTCGTCCAGGTCGCTGCGGCGCTCACGGCAGCACGGGCGTTGGCTGACGCCGAGGAGGCAAGCGGGTCAGCGGTGTCCGACACGGGGGCAGTCGGCTCGAGCGCGGCGGTCGACACGGGGGCAGTCGGCTCGAGCGCGGCGGTCGACACGGGAACGGTCGGCTCAGGTGCAGCGCCGACCGACACGCCCAAGGCCGGCGAGTCGACGGCCGCCAGCCTGTCAGCCCTCGAGGAGCGCGTGACCCAAGCCCTGGGTGTGGCTCCCGGACAGGAGTGGGACGCCAAGGCGGTTGCCACGCGCGCGTACGACGAGCGCCTCGGGGAGGAACTCAGCCAACTGGTCATCGTGCTGTCGGGCCTACCCCCCTCACGGGCTGCCTACCTGACCGCAACGCGCGTTGCCGACATCTTCCAGGCTCGCTACGACATGGGAGTGTTCGAGGCACGCGGCCACGCTATCGGCCTGCGCATGATGGCGGTCCTCACCGTTCACGGGCTAGGCGATCACGAGGAAGTGCTGGCGGCAGCCTACGAGGTGTTCCGCCGCGCGGAGGGCCTGCGGCCCAGCCCGCCCGACGAGCACCTCCTGGCCTTGACGCACGCGCTATGCGCCAGGTCGGCCCGCGCCCTCGGGCGTGAGGAGTTGGCGTGGGAACATGCTGCGCTGGCGCGTTCCCACTCCCTGAGGATGGTGGAGTCGGGGTGGGATGGCGCCGCGGCGGCCGCGGCAGAGGTCAGCTCTTACTTGTCGCCGTTGGACGCTGGCCTCAATTGAGGGTCGGCGCGGCTGTGCTAGACGGGCTTGAGGCCCCCGCGGGCCCATGAGGTTTGCCGCGCAGGGCTCGCTATCACTAGACTCGGAACAATAGAGGAACTAGAATGGAACCGAAAGGGGGCTGGAATGGCGAACATCCTTAGCCACACGACGCCCGAGGTATTCAACCTGGAGTCGGGTCGCGTTGATGCCCGCCGCTTCGCAGAGTATCTCCACATCGGTACGGTAGAGATCTCAAGCATCCTGGGAGTCAATGACCGCACACTTCGCAAGACTCCTGATTCGCGGACAATCCAGGAACCGCTCAAGAAGTTGCTCCGGGTGGTAGACGGGCTCAACCGGTTGACCGGTCACGACGATAGCCAGGTGCGTATCTGGCTCAATGCGCCACATCCGGACCTCGGAGGAATCAGCCCGCTCGATCTGATGCAGACCGGCAAGATCCAGGGGATAGTCGACCTGGTGGAGGACATGCTCACGGGAGCGCCGGCATAAGTGGCGACAGCCCGCGAGTACGGCGCACTAACCGCTACCGCACCAACGCGGGCACTGCAAGGAACCGGGTACCGCTCCATCGACGTCAACTATCAGGCTGAACCCCTCAGCGTGACAGGCTCGCTTCAGCGAGGTGGCCGCTTCAACGCCAAAGGCGAATTCGGCGCTATCTACCTTGCCGGCGACCCTGTTACCGCCTTAGCTGAAATCGAGGGCCTGCTGATGACCAGTGGCGGCCTGATAGGGCTCCCTCAAGACCCCCGCACGATGTTCAGTATTCATTACGACCTGGCGCGCGTCCTCGACCTAACCGACGCGGTTATCGTAGGACACTTGGGCGTTACATCTGAAGCACTTAAGGGTCCTTGGCGTGTCACGGAGAATCCCGTCGCTCACCTCATCGGCCGCGCCGCGTACCACGCCCGAATCCAAGCAATCCGCTTCCCTAGCACGAAGCACCCCCAGGGCATTAACCTGGCTGTCTTCCCGGCGAACTTCGCCAAAGGGGGGCACGGTTACCTGCGTGTTCACG
>JACDJA010000965.1_pt1 | contig 26991 bp, 31 predicted proteins | sample 7449241 | NCBI WGS metagenome assembly JACDJA01 (sample SAMN14253289, study PRJNA609438) | sludge metagenome | isolation source: initial anaerobic sludge | collected 2018-12-20 | reverse complement strand
TCATTAATATACAAGGTGAAAGCTATAGGCTCAAACAAAAACGAAAGGCTGGAATTCTTTAATAAGAGGTGTAACTTTTTTAGTTACTAACCGGTACATATTTGTGTTGCATTGTGGTACATTTTTGGATTGCACTTGACAAAAAGGAAATTTTGATATGAAGTATGTCAGTGAGGAGTTTATTAAACAGCTTCTTAACGCCCTTGATTTAACTTCAGTAGGCAATGATGAACTTAAGCAGTACAAAAGACGCTTAGATGCCATCAGTGTTATGAGAAAGACACCTTATATCTTTATAGATACCCATTTCAAACGAACATGTCAGTCCATTCTTTCTTTGGGTTGCATGGAAGGGCAAAGGAATATTGGCCTTGATAAAGAGCTTTTAGTTTTTAAAAGCGAAAAGGAAGTGCTTGATATGATAGGGAATATAGTAAAAAACCACTATTTTGCATCTGAAGGGAAACTACCGTTGTGGGGTAAAATTTATAACTATGTGTATCATCATACCAATGGTCAAAAATATATCTTTGATACCGATGGGGAATGGTTACAGAATCAAGATGAAATATTAGAATCAAGAGCTGTGTTAAAAATAGGAAATCAAATTATAGGAGGATTTGAAAATGCATAGTAGAGTATTTAAATTTAGGGCATGGAAAGATGGGAATATGTATGATGTTCAACGTCTTGAATGGTTGGAAGATGAATTAAAGTTTTATGGAACAAATGGCGTAGAAGGAATCTGTGAAGAAGAATGGAAAGGCTATTGGTCTAAAGAAGAAAAGGCAATGGAATATGATTCTGTCTTAATGCAATTTACAGGATTACGTGATAAAAATGATAAGCCAATCTTTGAAGGGGATATCGTAACACAACCAAAACCACCTGTAAGGGGTGGTCATGTATTTTGGTTCACAGGCGAAGTTCGTTGGATAAAAAGCAAATATTATATCGTAGACTTAGAAGATGATTCTGTTCATGGTTATCATGAACTTGATATAAATAAGATTTGTGAAATTCATGGAAACGCTTATGATGGCGTAACAGTTAATGGAATAATTTATAAGAAGAAGCAGTGGGAAGCTTAATCTATTCCAAGATATGTTGTAATGCAAAAATTGAGGATGTATCAAAAATTGATACTTTTGTTTTATTAGATAAATAAGGAGTTGTATAATGTTAGTAGGAACAGTATATTTTTATGATGATTTCAAGCGTATAGTTTTAGAGATGGATATAGAAGATTATAACTTTTCACCAAGAGAACTTTTTGATAAAATCTTAGAGCTTAATGCTACTAAGGTAGTAGTGAGAGGGTATAGTCATAACCATCAGAAAGAGGAAAGTGAGTCTATTATATATTCACAGAGGTATTAAAATATGATTACGATAAAGCACTACAACTTCATACTTTATATATAATTCTTAAAAATCTACAGGTTTTTATGGAGTGTTTTATCAATATTTGGCATGGTGGATTATAGCCGGATTTTTAGATATATTCGTTTTTTAGTAAATTTTAGGTAAAATCACGCAATTATATATCAAAGGATCGTAGTGAAAGTTACAGTAAATAGACTAGACGAAGCCAATGTACTCGTAAGTGGTACCATAGAAAAAAGTGTTCTTGAAGCCAACATTGAAAGACTTGCAGTGCAGGCAGGCAAAGAGATAAAAGTAGATGGATTTAGAAAAGGTAAAGTACCTGCACACGTAGTAAAAAAATTACACGGTGAAAAACTTACTCAGGATGCCGAAGCAGATGCACTAAGAGAGCTTATAGACACTGGTATAAAAGAAGCCAATATTAATGTTTCAGATGTACTTGGCCAACCAATTTTCAAAAAGTATGACAAAACTGATAGTGGCATTGAAGTAGAAGTAGAGATCTCTACTAGACCTGTGTTTGAGGCTAAGGGGCATATGGACGTGGTTCCTGCGTTTGATAAGCCAACAGCATCAGATGAAGAAGTAGATGCAAAACTTACAGAGATTGCAGCACAGCAGGCACCATTTGAAAAGATTAAAAGAAAAAGAATGGTAAAAGATGGCGACATGACGCTGATTGACTTTGAAGGTTTTGTTGATGGTGTTGCATTTGACGGCGGGAAAGCTGAGAAATTTAATCTAAAGATCGGTTCAGGACAATTCATTCCGGGGTTTGAAGAACAAATCATCGGCATGAAATATGAAGAAGAAAAAACTATCACAGTTACTTTTCCTGTAGAGTATCAGTCAGCTGATCTTGCAGGAAAAGAGACTCAGTTCAAAGTAATACTTCATGAAATACAAGAGCAAGTAATACCCGAACTTGATGATGAATTGGCAAAAAAACTTCTTCAGGGTGAAGAGAGTGCAACACTTGAAATGCTTAAAGAGAAGCTAAATGAGCAAATTGTAGCTGAGAAAACAGCTAAATTGTTTAACGAAGAGTTAAAACCAAAACTCATCGAAGCATTGGTTGCTAAGTTTGATTTTGCACTCCCAAATAACATCGTTGAGCAAGAAATTGATGCAAAGATCAATGAAAAAGCAAGAACGATGAGTGAAGAAGAGCTTAATGGCTTTAAAGAGAACCCTGAAAAAATTGATGCGCTCCGTGACGAAGTAAGAGATGATGCAGTAGCAAGTGTCAAAGCAACATTTATAGTAGATGCATTGGCTAAAGCAGAAGCAGTAAAAGTAGAAGACCAGGAAGTCTCCCAGGCAATCTACTACGAAGCAATGATGAGTGGCCAAGATCCACAACAAGTGATCAAATATTACCAGGAGAACAATCTCCTAGCAGCAGTAAAAATGGGTATGATCGAAGATAAACTCTTCGGTAAAATGCTTAGTTTAAACTAGAAAGAGTATCTAACAAGCAGCAGCGAAGAGTTGCTACTTGTTTTGTTAACATTTTTAATGTATATTTGAATTGATACTGAAATCTATTTAACTATCTACTATTAAAGGTCCATTATGAGTTATATCCCATACGTTGTAGAACAAACAGGCAGAGGTGAAAGATCTTACGATATCTATTCACGTCTTTTAAAAGACAGAATCATTATGCTAAGCGGTGAAGTAAATGATCAAGTAGCATCTACTGTGGTTGCGCAATTTCTTTTTCTTGAATCACAAGATCCGGATAAAGATATCTACTTTTATATTAATTCCCCAGGTGGTGTGATCACTTCTGGGCTTTCAATGTTTGATACAATGAACTACATTAAACCAGACATTGTAACGATCTGTATTGGACAAGCAGCATCTATGGGCGCCTTTTTGCTGGCTTCTGGAACAAAAGGCAAGCGTTATGCACTACCACATGCGCGTATCATGATCCACCAGCCTTCAGGCGGTGCTCAAGGGCAGTCAACAGATATACAGATACAAGCACAGGAGATTCAAAGGCTCAAAGACACACTCAATGAAATCCTTGCAGAACAAACAGGCAAAACAGCTAAGCGCATAGAAAAAGATACAGAAAGAGATCACTTTATGTCTGCTAAAGAAGCCGTAGAATACGGACTGATAGATAAAGTTTTAACGAAGAGTTTTAATTAGGCTAATTCATGATTAGAGAAATAGTAGTATATCCTGATAAAAGATTGAAGCTCATCTCGAAAGAGGTTGAAGCATTTAATGGCGCTCTACATGATCTCCTTGATGATATGTATGAAACTATGTGTGCAAAAAGTGGTGTAGGGCTAGCTGCCATTCAGATAGGCGTAGATCAAAGAGTACTCATTATCAATGTGCCATTGGAAGAGGAAGATGGCGAACATGACCAGCCTAAAGAAAATACTTTAGAGATGATTAATCCTGTCATCGTTGAAAAAGACGGTACAGAAAAATTCCAAGAGGGGTGTCTTTCCATTCCGGGTGTTTATGAAGATGTAGAACGTGCAAAATATGTCAAAGTAGAGTATTTTGACAGAGACGGCAATAAGCAGGTGATAGAAGATGATGGTTTTCTCGCTGTGGCCATGCAGCATGAGATGGACCATTTGGAAGGAAAGGTTTTTATTGAAAAACTTTCATATATCAAACGAAAAAAATTCGAAAAAGAGTGGAAAAGAAAATTCAAAGAGGTATAAGCACCTTAAAATCAAAAAACATTACAATTTGACATATTTTTAACTTCTTTTTTCTATTTATGTAAAACTGACACTATGAATGTAAAAACACATAGTGGTAATCTTCCACCCCAAACGACAAAAAATGTAAAACAAAAAGAGAAAAAACAGGCCATTGTAAACAGGTTGACCTGTGCTACTCTTGAAGGAGTAAATGCCAAGGTGATAGAGGTTGAGGCTACTTTTACCAAAGGTTTGCCTGGATTTTCAGTAGTCGGCTTGGCGAGTAATGATATACAAGAATCAAAAGAGCGCACCAAGTCAGCCTTGCTTACCAATGAGTTTATTTTCCCTCCTTTAAAAATAACAGTAAATCTTTCACCATCAGATCTAAAGAAATCAGGTACCCATTTTGATCTCTCTTTAGCACTTCTTATTGCACTGAATAAAGCGCCTATAGACGAGGAGGGGCTTTTTGTGTTTGGTGAATTGGGACTGGATGGAAAAATAAAGACAAGTTCTATGCTGTTTCCTTTGGTCTTGTCTCTTAAAGAACAGGGGCTTATCAAAAGAGCTATTGTGCCTAAAGAGTCTATTGGGTATCTTAGTCATATCTCCGGGGTTGATTTTATTGCGGTAGATACGTTAAGTGAAGCGATTCAAATACTCAAAAGTAAAAACTTCAAAGCCAATGTACAAGCGTTTTCCTATGAGGCTGAAAGTTTTATATTGCAAGATATACCTTACTATTTTGAACGAAAATATGAATGTGATTTTCTAGATGTGAAAGGGCAGGCTATAGCCAAGAGAGCCTCCTTGATCGCAGCAGCGGGGATGCATAATTTTTTGATGGAGGGGAACCCAGGGTGCGGTAAGAGCATGATTGCCAAACGCATTAAAGACATATTGCCGCCCCTGTTTGAAGAAGAGATACTCTCCATTGCAAAACATCAGTTTCTAGATGGTGTTACCCCAGACTTCGCCGCCTTACGTCCCATAAGATCTCCTCATCACACGGCAACCTCTGCTTCTATTTTTGGTGGAGGATCTTCCAGTGCCAAAATAGGAGAAGTGGCATTGGCACATAAAGGTATTTTATTTTTTGATGAGCTTCCCCACTTCTCAAAAAATGTACTTGAAGCACTTAGAGAGCCCCTGCAAGACAAAAAAGTACACATCGCAAGAGTCAATGCCAAGATAGAATACGAAGCAGATATCATGTTTATAGCAGCACAAAACCCATGTCCTTGTGGGAATTTGCTTTCTAAAATGAAACCATGCCGTTGCTCTGATGTAGAGATAAAACGCTATCAAAATAAACTTTCCGACCCTTTTTTAGACCGTATAGATCTTTTTGTGGTGATGCAGGAGGTGAATAGTTCAGATAAGGGAGATGTGACTTCAAAACAGATGCATGAGGAAGTTTTAGAAGCATTTAAAATGCAAAAACGAAGAGGGCAGCAGAGACTGAACGGGAAGTTGAGTGAAGAAGAGATAGAGACATACTGTGTGTTAAGCGTGGATGCGGCTAGGATACTTGAAGGAGCCATCGGCAAATTTGGACTTTCGCATAGAAGCATTGCATCTCTGAGGAAGATAGGCAGGACTATTGCTGATTTAAATCAACATGAGAAGATAGAAAAAACAGATATTTTAGAAGCGTTGAGTTATAGACGAAGAAAATAAGCAAAAGGCTATATGGAGAGAGGCTGGATATTCAGCCTGCATCATAGAGATTAAATAAACTCTACTACCACTTTAGTGACAATAAACCCGCCTACAACCAGCCAAACAAACATTACACTAGCAGTATAAATTGGAGCAAGACCAAGGCCTTTAAATTTAGAAAACACAGTTCCCATTCCAAGCGCAGTCATTGCCATAGTAAGTAAGAATGTATCTATTTCATTGATAATATCAACGATATTTTCCGGTATAAGATTAAGAGAGTTAAATCCGGCCATCCCAATGAAATAAACAGCAAACCAAGGAATAACAAGTGTCATTTTACTGTTTGTATCGCCACCCTCTTTTTTTGCACTGTATGCTAAGTAGATACCCAATACTATGAGCATAGGGGCAATCATAATGACACGGGTCATTTTAACAATAATTGCAGCGTCCGCCATCTCTTTGGGTGCACCGGGCACAGATGCAGGTACTGCAACCACTTGTGCCACTTCATGTATGGTACCACCGGTATAGATACCAAACTCTCTTGCTGTCATATGTAAAAAACCTGAAGCATTTTCAAAGATGGTGGTATAGAGTACAGGATAGAGAAACATAGCTATAGTTCCAAAAAGCACGACCATTGAGACAGCAATGGCGGTTTTGTACTCTTCGGCTTTAAGCACGGGTTCTGTTGCCAGAACTGCTGCTGCTCCACAAACTGCCGCACCGGACGCTGTAAGTATAGAAGTATCTTTTTCCATACCGAAAATTTTTGTTCCTACCCATGAGCCCAGTATGAGGGTAGTAGTAAGCATGATGAGTGAAACTAAAAATCCATCCATTCCTACTTCTGCTATTTGTTGAAAAGTAATTCTAAATCCATAAAATACGATAGCAAAACGTAAAATCTTCTTTCCTGAAAACGTAATACCACTTTGCCACGCTTGAGGGGTTTGATTGTGTAGTGTATTGGCATAAAAAATACCCATTACAATACCGATGACCAAAGGAGAAAGCCCAAGTGCTGCAACGGGGCTCAGGGCAGCAATATAGGTTGCCGCGGCAGAAAAAATAGCAACAAAGATGATACCGCTCAAGGTACCTTTACGGTTAGTAGGAGAAAATGGCATAGTATTCCTTCAAAATAATTGATAATAATTGTGAAATTCTACTATAATTTTGATATAATATCAAAATAAATAAAATGAAGAATGGTCATAAATTTTATGAATAAAAAAGAAAATATGAAATTAACCCTTAGACAAATGCAAATTTTTCTCAATGTGGTGGTATCAGGGCACTTAACCAATGTAGCTAAAGATATGAAATTAAGCCAGTCTGCTATTTCAATGTCTATTAAAGAGTTGGAAAATGTTTTGGGTCGGCCTGTCTTTGACAGGATTAATAAAAAGCTCGTACTCAATGAAGTAGGACGCGCATTCTACAAAGAAATAGATCCTATCTTTAAAAAACTCTCAGATATAGAATATGAATTTAAAAATTCAGAAAACAAAGGGATGATCCGTGTAGGGGCGAGTACTACGATCGTAGATTATTTGATGCCTTCTATTATTTGTAGCTATATGAGTTCTTATCCTGATGTGAAAATCACGCTAAAAGAAGGAAATACGAAAGAGATTGCAGAAATGATCCAGGAGGGGAGCATTGATGTAGGTTTTGTGGAAGGATTTGTTTTAGGTGCAGATATCATCAAAGAGCAGATAGGTATAGATGAACTTATTGTTGTAACAGCAGATACAAATCTGTGCAAACCTTGTTATATAGATGAATTGGCTAAGAAAAGATGGGTCTTAAGAGAAAAAGGTTCGGGAACAAGAGAAGTATTTTTAGACTACATTAAAGATAAGGTAGATGATTTGAATATCTTTTTTGAGTTGGGGCATACGGAGTCGATAAAAAGTATTCTGATGAATCGTGAATGTTTAACTTGTATCTCTAAGATTTCAGTGGAGAATGAGATACTAGAAGGCAAACTGCATCAAGTAGATGTGAAAAACTTTGATTGTAAAAGAGACTTTTTAATGATATACCATAAAGACAAATATCATAGTACACTGTTTGAAAAATTTCTGTTTTTCTCTAAAAAATTAATGATGCAAATGCTTGATAACGGACAAAAAATGAGTTTAAAAAATACTAAGTAAGACTTTTTACGGCATTCTCGTACTCATGAGGGTGGTTTAAATTTACAAAAGATGAATCATCTTTAAAAGATACAAACTTGGTGTTTGCATTTTTAAGCAGATTGTTCAGTTTATGATCCCCTTCTTTTAAATGCTTTTGTGCCAGGGGCAATATGGAACGTTTGTATACGCCGCAAAGCGGTTGTGTGCCGCTAGTGCTTTTAGCAATGATAGCATCAAAATTCTCTTCATGGCTCAACAGTTTTTCTATCACTTCCTTATTTACAAAGGGGGCATCTACACTGAGTATAAAAACTTCATCTTCTTTAACTGTTTCAAAGATGGAGATGATACCCACCAAAGGTGAACTTTCTTCATATAAGTCTGTAATGACTGCGACTTCAAAATTAAATTTATTCTTTTTGGAAGAGATATAGACTTTATCAAAGAGCAAAGAAAGTTTGTTATACTGAAATTCACTTAGAGTGTTATGCCCGGCAAAAGGAAGCAGTGATTTGTCTTTACCCATACGGGAGCTTTTCCCTCCTGCGAAGATGACTGCTGGTATAGTGTGTTTCATTCGCTTATTTCTTTACGCTTTTGATGCACAAACAATACCATAAATGCAATAAAAGTGATAATAGCCTCTATCAAAAACATCTCTTCCCCATAGATTTGTCCAGAGAGTACAGCACCCACCGATGCACCAAGCCCAAATGATATACCCAAGAAGAATTGTTGGGCAAGTTTTTTTTGTGTATAGAGTGAAAAAACATAGGTGATGGCTGCGGTATGATAAAGAGCAAAGCTGATGGCATGAAGAGACTGGGATGCAAAGGTGAGTGTCATTGAATCAGGAAAAAGGTAGAGTATCATCCAACGAAAAGCAGTGACAAGTGTAGCAAACTGTAAGATTTTCAGTAGATTTCTCTGAAGGAGGGGACCTTGAAAGTAGAGCATGGCTATTTCACAAATAACACCAAAACTCCACATCCAGCTTGTCATTTCAAGAGAGATACCGTGAGAAGTTTCATAAATGGTAAAGAAGTTATAAAAGCCTCCAAACCCTACTTGCATCAAAAAAACAGAGATCCAAAATGCCCAATATTTTGAGAGTGAAAAGCTGGCATCATCTTGTGCTGACGCATGTGAAGTACTATCATACTTTGTTAAAAGTGCTCCGAAGATCAGCGTCAAAAATGCCATGGCACTTAGGTAATAGAGTGTTTCATAAGGTGTTCCAAGTACTTTCCCTAGCCATAAAGCAATCCCCATAAATCCCAAAGAACCCCAAAGGCGTACTTTCCCATAATGACTTTTAGACAAAGAGGCAAGAGCAATAGTTTCTATATAAGGTAAAGAGATACCCATTGCTGCACCAAAAAGTAAATTGGCAAGAAGATAACTCCAAAAATTTTCAACCGTACTTATAAAAAGGAGAGTTCCTATAAAGGTAAAAAGGAGTGACAGTAGATAGATTTTTGATGTAAGGGCCAGGTAGTGACGAAAAACAAAAGGGAGTAAAAAACGCATAAACGGCGCAGCCGCATAAATGATACCAACTTCAACAGTAGCGTAGCCTAGCTCAAACAGAGCCTTTGGCATAAAGATGACATACACTCCGACAAGTGCAAAATAAAAGAAATAGTAAGCTCCTAAAAGAGAAGAGAGTAAAGGGGATTTTTTATGCAAGTGTTTTATCATCTTTTATAATTTTATTATTTGTTAATAATGGCTGTACGGCTTAAGAGATCATGGAGTGTTTTATTGTCTTTTCTAAAGAACATCATCATCCAGCCAAAAAGGGTAAATAAAGATAAAACAGCACAAATGTTTCTAAAAAGTGTAATAAAAAGTGATGGTTTTTCTCCAGTGTAGTCATCTATAAGTGTAAGGTCATACGCACGATAACCCGGAGTCTGACCTGTTTTAAACATAAAAATGGTTTGAACTATTACAAGTGGTATCAGGATATAAACCCATCCTAGTGCTTTATGTTCGGCGAACTCTTCGCGGCCACCCAGGACAAGATAAAAAACTACATACATAATAGGCATTACAAGCAAAAATGAATCTGTAAGAAATGCTTTGATTTTATTTCTCCAGGAAGCATAATTTCGTTTGTTTGCAGGGGCATTTCCTTCAACGGTGGCTTTTTTCTCTCTTCCCTGCTTTACATCACGAAATCGTTTTTTTGACATTAGAAATTCCAGACAATGGCAGCATAGGGCCCGGCAGAATCTATGTCCAAAACAAGGCCATCATAGAGATCTTTACTGTCCAGATGGATAGATTTATATCCTGCTTCCAGTCCAAGGCCCATAGTCAGTGTATAGCGTGCGCTTAGTTCATAGTCATAGAATGTAGTATCTTCGTAGCTAATGGCATTGGCTTCTAGTTGCAGGCTGATATCGGTGCTTGGAATGTTAAATCTTACTTTCCCGTAAAGCATAGGAGACCATAGATCAAAGTTTGTAGATTCGTTAAATAGTTCTGCAGAAAGAGAACCAATAAGAGGAACATCATAATTAGCAAGAGTTCTGACTGCTATATTTCCATCAAGGTATCTTACAGTAAGTCCCGCATCCACTTCGACCACATTATCTAAAAGTTCATAATAAAGTGTAAGATCATACATCTTCATGTCAAGTGAAGTATCTATTTCTCCATTGAACCCAGTGATACTACCCCATGAGAATCCATCAACGATTCCTTGACCAGAATGGGATAAATTGTTGTAAGCAATTTTTATATTTGGGAATAAAGGAACAGGGTGCTTAAAGTAAGTTTTTAAAAGAATATCCTTTTTATTGTTCCAACCCATATCTTTTTCAAGATCTACAGCTGTATTGCTTAGTCCGTATGGAAGGGTATAAGAAGCACTGCCACTAGGTGAAGGGTTATACATTCCAAGAGATACCTCTGCGCCTATAATATCGGCATGGAGTGTGCCTGCAGCGAGAAGAGCAGTAAGTGTTAGTTTTTTTATCATTGTTTTCCTTTGTTTATATGTTACGATAAGCCTTGTGTCATGGTGAAGATCGGTAGTAGCATTGCAGATACGATAACTCCGACAACCACACCGATGAAAAGCATCATAAAAGGCTCTATCATAGAGAGTAAAAGTTTGAGTTTGTCTTCATTTTCTTCAGCATAAAGGTGTGAAATATTATCTAAAATATTTGCGACTTCACTTGACTCTTCTCCCAAGGCAAGGGACTGCATAAAGTTACGTTTGAGTTTCACGCCTTTTGCAAGCTGTAGTGCGTTTGAAAGCTTGTTTCCTTCAAGGACTTTGGTTGAAGCTTTTTCAAAAAGGTTTATGAGTTTATAGTTGCCAAATGATGCAGTAGAGAGTTTAACAGCCTGCGCATATGCAACGCCACTCCCAAGCATTAAAGAGAGAATATAGGAAAATCGTCCCAGTTCATGATTTTGAATGAGCGTCCCCAAGACGGGGACTTTGAGTAGCCAGCTATCTATGAGTGTATGAAATGAATCGACCTTTGAATATGCTAATTTAAAAATTACAATAAAAAGTACGATACCTACGGTCAGCTGTATATAATAGGTGGTTAAAAAATCACTTATCCCTAGTACAAACTGTGTAATAGGAGGAAGTTTTTGATCGGTATCTTCAAAGATTTCAGTAATTTTTGGGACAACAAAAGCAATGAGAAAAGAGGTCATTGCTATAGCAACAGTAAAGATGATGGCAGGGTAGACCATGGCACCTTTGACCTGCTTTTTTACTTTATTTTGTGCAGAGAAAAAATTACCCAAGTTGGTCAAAACTTCTACCATTTTTCCACTTTGCCCTGCTATGTTAAGGCTTTGGACAAAAAACTCAGGCATGGCATAGACTTTTTGTGTGTTGAGGGCAACATAAAGAGATTTCCCTTCATCTATCATGGTTTTGATAGAGTTGAGAAAAGAGACATACTTTTTTTCACCTTCATGCTGATTTTCAAGTAGTTTTATGGCGGTGAGTATTGTCATGCCGGAGTTAAGGTAAGAGGAGAGTTCCTTGGAAAAAGTACTAAGCATTTCTCCTGACATTTGACGCTTTGAAAAAGCTTCAAGCGAAAACTCTTTTGTGGGCGAGAGAGACTCATAGTAAATGTTTTGGATACGAAGCTTTTGTCCTGCTTCTTCCACAGAACTGGCCGTAACAGTACCTTTGACAGTTTTACCCGTTTTATCAAAACCTTTATACTTAAAAAGCATCTACTTATGTATCCTTAAGGTAAATTAGTGGTATTATAACTTTTTTAGCTGTATCTTACTATGGTCTAGCATAAAACGGTTTGCTGATGCCGTTGGCATTGGAGCTTTTATTGCATTTATTTAAATTTTTAACCGTTCTTTTAAAAATTGCTGATTTTAAAATGAAAATAAGAAGAAGAATATTTATCTTTAATTTTAATCTCATCTACGGTAGCTGAAGGTCCGAATTCTTCAGCAAATGAGATAGTGACAGGTTCAGGGATAAAAAAATCTCTACGGTTTTTTTTTAGAAGCTCTCTACTTTTTGAATCTTGTACTTTAAAATGTTTGCGTAGTACTTCATAGGCGTCTTTTTTGCCTTTATGGTATCTGCTTACATCCTCTGTTAAGAAAAGTGAATCTTGCAAAGAAAGTTTGTTTCTCTCAGAGATATAAACAATCTGTTCATGGTTCTGGCTGTGTAATTTGAGTACATAAATGATGGAAACAGAAATAATGATGACAGAAATAATGATTTCAATAATAGTAAATGCCCGGCGCAAAGTGTTTACAGGGTAAGGTAGTTTTTTCAATAGAAATCTCCACTGTGGGATACAAGGGCACTGTTTTTAAGCCAAAGTTCTTTGGCCTCTTCGAGTGAGTCTATTTTCTTGGGTGCTCCAAAAAAAGCAGGCAGGAAGTAGACACCGTTTTCATTCTTCAAAATGATTTGTGTACTGCTTCCGTTTTTATAGAAGTCAAGTATCAAACAGATCTCTTTGTCTTGATAGCGCCCATACTCCATACGACGCAGAGAATCTCTGGCATCTAAAGTATATGCTTCTGTATTTTTGAGGTCAATGCCATGCTCATAGGCTTGAAAAGCAGAGTCTATCCCTGTTCGAAGGTAACAAGAACGGCATTTATTTATGCAGAGCAGAGTAGCTTCCTGTGTAAATAGATCTGATTTCATAATAGTGGATTTGAGGTTGAGTGCAGTAAGTGCTCTAGGTTCCTGTTTCCCCATTTCCACTCCGCTAAATCCTAAAAAATAGACAATAGAAACGATAATAATTACAATAAGAAGTTCTATCAGAGAGAAAGCCCTATGCATTTTGCCTCTTCCTTGTTTGAGCATGAAAAATCTTATTTATTGCAATTGCTAAATAAGATATCTGCATTACTCCCGTCCCCTCCCTCTTTTCTGTCTGCTGCAAAGCTGATAATTTCAACTTCTGAACCTTTGTTCAAGTAAACAAAAGGTGTTTTCCATGAATCTTTTGGTAATTTTTTAAGGTAGGGTTCTGCACGGTAGTTAGGGTATTTGTCTGCGTCAGGGTTACTTAATAATGCTTCAAAACCCTCTTCTGTATCTGGGTAAACACCGTTATCGAGCTTAAACATGTCAAGTCTCTTTTGAAGATCATTCATCTTAAGACACACCGTGTCTCTTTTTGCCTGATCCGCAGAGTCCATAAGTCCGGGGGCAACGACAGCTACAAGACCACCGAGTATAACGATGACGATGAGTAATTCTATAAGCGAAAATCCTGCTCTTGATTTTTCTGTTTTTATTTTTTTTGATTCCATGGTCTATCCTTAGTTTGATTTGGTATAATATTGTTTGAACGATAGATTTTACTTTAATAGAGCTTTTAAATGGATAAATCAAAATATACTGTGCACGCAAAAGTCCCCCATAAAAAGGGGTTTGCTCTTTTTATTACTTTATCTGTACTGGCTGTTATCATCGCCCTGACAGGCATACTTCTTAGTTATTTTGATGAAGTAAGAAAAGATGCAACGACAACGAAAGCATTGATACAGGGCAACCTTTACTATGCAGATATTCTAAAGACATTTAAAAACTTTAAAGACAAAAAAATACTTTATACTACGCTCTATTCTACGCTGGTGCCTCTCTCCTCTTCTGATGGCAGATTTTCCATGCTGTTTAAGTGTCGTCCTTTGGCCAATGGAGTTAACATTAATTGGCTGGGAATGGAAAACAATCAAACAATGTATCATGCCTATACTACAGCACAAAAGGTATTTGAAGAGGTTGCACAAACATACAATTTGGAAGATGCGGGAAGGCTGCAGGAGATGTTACTTGAAGAGATAGGTAGCAAAGGAGAGTTCGTTCAAAAAGAACAAAGCAGACTACGCCAAAAAAACGGTATTATTTCATATAAACAATTTGAGGGTATCATAAGTAGGTACCAGTTTGAAGTGGATGACCAGGAAGTGGGTCGTGTACCTTGGGCAAAGTTTTTTGCATTCAGTCCTACAGCAGAAGTGATAGACGGTGATTATATCTCTGCAGAACTTATCTCTTTACTTTTTGATATAGACTTAGTCATGGTCAATGAGGAATGGATTGAGGGAGAGACCGAACTTAAGACATTTGTTCAAGGTGCGGGCGGTACGTATGACCCAAAACTTTTTACAAAAGATTTTTTGAAAGAGTCAGAGTGCGAAGTGCAATACGGACACGCAGAAGAAAGATTTAAATTTACATTTGTAGATATTCAAGGAGAGGTAAAAGATTTTGAATTTTATGGGGAGCAATAAAAAATTGATATTGGTACATGCATCCATGGAACATATCTCTTTGTCAGAGAGTGTGAACGTTATGCTTACACCACAGTTTTATACATTTAAAAAAGAGGCACTGCCCGTAAAGTATCTCTATCAGGCAAAGCGTATAGCGCCTTCTTTTTTTGATGGTTTGTTAGAAGCAGAAAAGTCCTATGAGTATTTTGTATTTAAAGAGGGTGAAAGTTGGGCGTTTATCGCTTATGATGCAGAGAAGATCAGTACTTTTCTCCTCTCCCGGGGGATAAAGCTAGAACAGGTATCCAAACTTTTTTTTGCCCAACAATCTCCTTCCTCCTTCATGGAACCGATTTTACTAGGGACAAAAGAAGCGCTTATAGCTTTGGATGATACTGTGGTTGTTGTGCCCCAGGCAGTATTGACGGAAGAGACAAAATCATCCTTCTTTAACGATAAACTTGCCCTCAAAAGAGGCGTTACGTTGCAAGGATCATACGGTTCTCTTCTGAGTATGAAGCAGGCTGTAGCAGTAGCAGCAGTTTTTACTCTATTTGCGGGGATGTTTTTTGCGGAGGGGTGGCGTTACAAAAATGATGCAAATGTCGGAAAAGAGGAAATGCAGAGGCTTTTGGAAGCATACCCCTCTTTGCAAAGCAAAATACAAAGAGAGAATATCGCTGCAAAATATAAAACGATTGATGTTGCCGAGCGAAAAAAAAGAGAAGTGGTAAAAACACTAGCCGCCATGATTTTCAAAGGGGTTACTTTTATTTCATTGGGCTTAAATGAAAAGAATTTCAAGGCAGAGTTTTCCTGCACTGACACAAAAGTGGCTGAACGCTTGAATGAATTGGCAAAAAAAGAAAAGTTTCGTACCTCAAAAGGTGCAAGCGGTAATGATGTACAAATAGAGGGGACATTATGAGTTTAAAACGATATCGGAATGAACTCATAGTACTCCTGGCATCTTTTTTAATGCTTGTAACACTTCTGTATAAAAATGCACAGCACTCTTCTCAGACAAAAGAGGCAGCAAGCATCCAGCATGAGATAAGTGAATTTAAAGAGATCGTTGCGCTTAGAAAAGTATGGGTAGATACACAAATATCTAAAAAAGTAGAAAAACTCAAAGATCTTCTCCCCGCTACGAAAGTCAAATGGGGCAATCAAGGTAAAAAGGTCACAGCAGTTTATGCCGAACTTAGTTCAACAGAGTTGAATAAACTCATCTCTAATATATTAAGTCTTGCTGTAGAAATCGTGCAGCTAGATATAAAAAAGACAGGGTCAGCGTATCATGTGGAGTTCAAATGCAAATGGTAAAAAAGATTTTTATAGCTCTATTTATAGCCTGGTTTGCACTGTTGGCCTTTATGCCTAAACAAGAGATCTATTATGCATTGGAACACGGGCTTGCCAAACAAGATATAAAGATCAATGAAAAAAGCATCGAGGAAGGAGTATTCTCTCTGGCTTTAAATCAAGCTTCTGTGTACGTAAAAGGAGTTAAGATAGCAACCATTGAAAAGCTCACTCTCTTTACGCTGCTTTTTTATACAAAGGTTGAACTTGACTCACTCTTGCTCGATGACGCATTAAAGGCGATGGCACCACAACAAACGGACAAAGCCATTTTTTCCCATGCCATTTTTTCTCCTTTTGATACATCTGTGTATGCGGAGGGCAGTTTCGGTGTGGTTGATGGCAAAGTAGATTTGAAGGGACGAAAGCTCCATATAGACTTTAATCAAACCAAAGAGATAGAGATGATAAAACCGAAGCTTAAAAAAGACGAGAAAGGATGGTATTATGAAACATCTTTTTAAGCCGCATATATTCAAAGGGCTTCTGGCACTTTTGATTCTTTTGCTTAGTGTCAAACTGCTATGGTTTGTTGCTGAGCTGCTATGGCTTCCCTCAAGTGGAGTGGATCATTCTGAAGAAAAAGGTGTCAAGGCACTTTACTACAGAGTAAAATTGACACCCAATGAAGCACCTGCTCCAGATAAACAACAAGTTATGAGTCCTGCCAAATCGCAAGGAACCATAAAAGATATTGAACTTTTAGCTATTTATAATGCCTCTGATGTAACGGTTATCACAGTGTTATACAAAAATCAAACAAAAGTGCTCTCCAAAGGAGACGAAATCAACGGTTTTGTACTGGAGGGGGCAGGTAACCATTTTGCTACTTTTAGTAAAGATGCTAAAACGTATCAAATTAACCTGATTACGAGTAAAAAAGACGCGCAAAGTAACAGTAGTATAAAAAGTATTGCTGCCTCTACTGAAGGAGAACCTTCATCTTCCCAAGCGGAGGGTGAAATTGTTGATGCTGGAGACCATAGGATCGTAGATAGAGGTTTAGTAGAGCATTATGCAAAGAATATGGAAGATATAATGAAAGATATTGGAATTGTCGACCAAAAAGAGGGGAGTACTCTTAAAGGTTTCCGCGTCACTTTTGTTCGCAAAGACAGCTATTTTTCAAAATTGGGATTACGAAGAGGTGATGTGATTAAATCTATTAACGGGCAAGAGATAACCAGCTATAATGATGCAATGAATGTCTATAAGAATATTGATAAGATGGATGGTCTTAGCCTGACTGTCACAAGAGGAAATGAAGAAATGGAGTTAGAATATGAAATTAACTAAAATAGCTTTGAGTGTATGGATTGTTTTATCCATAGGACTGCATGCCGAAGAAGAAAAGGTGGATGTCAATTTCCGGGATCTCAATGTGAAAGATTTTATAGAGATGGTCTCAAAAATCACACAAAAAAACATCCTCATAGAGGATGAACTCAAAGGGAAGATAAATTTTGTTTCAACAACACCTATCAAAAAAAGTTCATTGATACCGCTAGCCAACTCTATTCTTAGCGGGAAAGGTTTGACTTTGGTGGACCAGGGTGAATACTATAAAGTGGTTAAAGGTGTAAATGCTGCAGGGGAAGGACTTGATGTCAGTAACAGTATTGATGGTGATACGATGAAAACAGTAATGTTCCCTCTTAAGAGTTCCAATGCAGCAGTCATCCGTGCACAAATCAGACCACTTCTGAACAAAACTGATACAGTGATCTCATTTAAGGAGAATAACGTTTTAGCGGTGACTGCAACACCTAGAACATTACGCTCGATCTCTAAAGTCATTAATGCCATAGAGAAAAAAGGTGCGAAAAGATCAGTTATTTTAAAACTTAAAAATTCAAATGTGAAGGATGTTGTTACCAATGCACAAAATATGTCTAAAAAACTTTTTCCTCAAACCATAGAGGGTGAAACGGTAGATGTCTTTAGTGACGAAGCGACAAATTCCATCATTTTGGTAGGAAAACCGGAGAATAATAACCAAATGATCAAGTATATTAAACAACTTGATATAAAAGGTGAGAGTACTACACAACAAATGTATGTGCTTCGGCTTAAAAATTCAAACGTGGAAGATATGGAAAAAATCATGAGTCAATTGATCACTCAAATGAATAATATGACTCCAGAAGTTCCAGCCAAAAAAGGTGAAGCACCCACAAAAGCAATGGTAGTTTCAGATATAGAAAGAAATGCACTGGTTGTCCTTGCAACCGCAGAGCAAATGAAAAATATCAGAGATACAGTACACAGGATAGATATCCCTAAAGTTCAGGTATATGTCAAAGCACGCATCGTGGAGATCAATACTGAATTGGCAGAACAGATAGGATTGAGTTATGGCTTTGAAGGAGGGAAAATCACTTCGCAGGGACTTTTCTCCGCTGCTGCAAATATGGGAGCATCTTCTTTGATGGTTTCCCCGACACTGCTTGGATTTTTAAATAGTGACACAACACAATTTGACAATAATGGAAATGCATATATTTCAACGAATAAACCTTTTGCCTTTGCTGATGGGATTTCTGAAGTATTCGCACTTGGGGCAAAACTGGATCTCTTGAAACAAAACGGCGCGGCACACATATTGAGTGAGCCTTCCGTGCTTTGTACCAACAACAAAGAAGCCTCCATCGAGGTAGGGCAGACACAATCGATTTTGACTCAGGCACAGCAGAGTACACAGGGACAGGGTAACATTATTAACAATTACTCAAGAGAAGACATCGGCATCACCCTCAAGGTAAAACCTAGACTCTCAAGCAATAACAAGGTGACACTGGAAGTGGAAGCAGAGATAGAAGATATTGTGCCAGGATCAAGTGCTTCTACTGACAGACCTACAACAACCAAACGTAAGGTAGTCACCTCTGCCATCGTAAACAATGGAGAAACTATTATTTTGGGTGGACTGATGAAAAGCTCTGGCGGTACTAGCGTTGTCAAAGTACCAATACTTGGAGATATACCGGTATTGGGAAGACTGTTTAGTACAAACGGAGAAGCAGAAAGCCAAGTGAACGTAGTGATTTATCTTACACCATACATTATCAGAAAAAGCGATGATTTTAGACGTTTACGTACGGCATTAAGTGAACTCGAAGAGATACAGACAAGATACAATACCTTTGTAAAAAGAGGATTAGACAATGCATCAGGATATAAAACAGAGAATGGAGAGAAAGTGGTACCGGCAAGCCGTAGGATTAAAAGGCCTGCAAAGAGCAATCTCTCTATCTTGGACGAGGAAGCATAATGCATTTCCCTCGTCTTAAGGATGTAAACCTTGAGCCTCTCTGGGAAGAGGAGATAAACCATAGGGTTGCACTCAAGCACTCTTTGCTTTTTGCTACTATAGAGGGTGTCAAAACGTGTATTATTCAACAAGAAACATTGGGTGATGCCTTAAACTACTTATCGAAACTTTCGTTAGATTATCCTATTACTCTTGTAGATCATGAGAGTTTTGAAAGACTTAACAATAAGTTTTTAGAAATTCAAACAGGATCTGATTTTGATGAAATGTCCACTACATCAGAAGAACTTATTGAAGTTGAATCTGACCTTTTAGAGTTCATCCGTAATTCTCAGGACCTGCTTTCGGGTGAAGAGTCGGCACCTATCATTAAATTGGTAAACTCCCTCTTTTTTCAAGCGATCAAAAAAGGCGCAAGTGATATTCACATTGAAAGTGCCGAGAAAAAAGGTGAAGTAAGGCTTCGTATAGATGGGGCACTTAAAAAACATATTGATCTGGAAAAAAGTATTATAAACTTGGTGATAAACCGTATCAAGGTAATCTCGAATCTTGATATTTCAGAGAAAAGAGTACCACAAGACGGGCGGACACAGATTGGTATTTCAGGGAAAACATTGGATGTAAGAGTCTCAGTGCTCCCTACCTACCATGGTGAACGCGTAGTGATGAGGATACTCATGGAGAGCGAACATATCCCAACACTACAGGATTTAGGTTTCAAAGTAGAGATAACAGAAGATTTGTATAAACTTCTAAGGCATTCCCACGGGATGATACTTGTTACCGGACCAACGGGGTCAGGTAAATCTACTACACTTCATGCATGTTTACAGCATATTGCGACGCCGGATAAAAATATTATTACAGTAGAAGATCCTGTAGAATATAATGCAGACAACATTAGTCAAATACAGGTAAATACAAAAGTAGGAATGACTTTCTCTGCAGGATTGCGTTCTATTTTAAGGCAAGATCCTGATATTATCATGGTAGGAGAAATACGTGACAGCGAAACAGCAGATATTGCTCTGCGTTCAGCATTGACAGGGCACCTTCTTCTCTCAACCTTGCACACGAACGATGCGACTTCCGCGCTAAGCCGATTGAAGGATATGGGAATAGAAAATTTTCTCATCTCTTCAACACTTTTGGGTGTACTCGCCCAGAGATTGACAAGAAAGCTCTGTTCTTACTGTAAGGAATCTGCCGTGCTTCCTGCCGACACAATAAAGGATCTTAATCTTCCATTGGATGGCATTTATTATAAAGCAAAAGGATGCAAGGAGTGTGATTTTACCGGCTACAAAGGTAGGCAGGCTATAGGTGAACTTTTTGTTATAAATGACAAGGTAAAAGAGATGATGAAAGATGGATTTAATGATTATCAAGTAAGAGAATTTATGAAAAAGAATGGTATGAAAACCATTGCGGACAAGCTTAAAGAGCTGCTTCTGTCAGGCGAAACAAGTTATGAAGAAGCTATACGTGTTGGAATAATGGATGGCTAAGCGAAAAGCTTTTACTTTGATGGAGGTTCTTATCTCCATTGCTCTTCTTGGCATCATCCTTCCCGCACTTTACCAAAGTGTAGATATGCTTCGTGATTCCAATCAACATCTTTTTGAATATTTGGGAAAAGCAAAAAAGGTAAGTGAAGCCACACAAACACTCTATTTGGATATTTTAAGTTCTGATGGAAATATCACCATAAACAAAGATGAATTTTCCAGACTTTGTGTGGAACAGAGTAAAAATTCTCTTTATGCATTGCCCGTAGCAAAAGTGTGCTGGGTTGTGCTGAAAAAAGACAATACCCTAGTGAGGATAGAAGGTAATGACTACAATCTGCCTCTTGGCTTCGACGAGAGAGTAGAGATAAACCCCATTATGAAAGATGTAGAGGTATTCGATGTCTATCATCAAGAAGATAAAATTCTTGTTTTAATACAGCAAAAAGAGAAAGAACCTATTAGTTTTATGATACAGGGTGTTTCAAAATCAGAGAAGAAGAAAATCACAGTACCACCAAAAGGTACAGATTAAAGAAAATCATCTGCATCTTCTGCTGCTGCTGCTCTTTCTCCTCTGAGATAAAGTAAGCATCCTTCTTTTTAAATTTTGTTACAATAATCCAAAGAGTATATATTATTAAGAGAAGAAGGAAGTGCTGTATGCAGGAGATATACGAAAAGTTAGGACTGTTCTATCTGGGCAAAGAGTTAGATAAAACAACTATGGAGCCTCTAGAAGCCCTCATGCTACTTAAAAGCAAGAACTTCACAACGCACGCCGCAATCATAGGGATGACAGGTTCTGGAAAGACGGGACTTGGAGTAGGTATTATAGAAGAAGCAGCTCTTGATAATATTCCCTCTATCGTTATAGACCCCAAGGGAGATATGGGCAATCTGTGTCTCACTGATCCTGGTTTTTCTTCTGCTTCTTTTGAACCATGGGTAAAAGATGAAGCTAAAGCTAAAGAAGCAGATGTAGGTGAGTATGCTAAAGAGATATCTACTATGTGGAAAGAGGGTATTGAAAGTTCAGGACAAAATGCCCAGCGCATAGAGAAATTTCATCAAGTTAAAAAGACGATCTATACCCCTGGAAGTTTGGTCGGAGTAGCCATCAACATAATGTCTTCACTTGAAACACCCCCTGCCCAAATTATGGAAGAGAGTGATATCTTTTCATCTTATCTAAAAAGTACTACAAGCTCTTTACTCTCTTTGGCAGGTATAGATGCTGACCCTTTGGATTCAAAAGAATATATTCTCCTTGCGCAAATCATTACAAAGGCATGGCTGGCAAATGAAGATTTGAGTATAGAAAATATGATAGGCAAGATTATCAATCCTTCATTTAAAAAGATAGGCGTGCTTCCTTTAGACGACTTTTATCCGCAAGATGCCCGCTTTAAATTTGCAGCAAGGTTCAATTCACTTCTTGCAAATCCCAGCTTTTCACTCTGGATGCAAGGAGATAGTTTAGATATTCAAAAGCTCCTCTATGATGAAAATGGTAAAGCTAAAATAGCTATCTTTTCGATTTCTCATCTCAATGATGCAGAGCGCATGTTCTTTGTAACACTTCTGTTAAATAAATATATTGCATGGATGCGTCAGCAAAGTGGTACATCAGCACTCAAAACACTGCTCTATATGGATGAAATATTTGGTTTCTTTCCTCCCGTTAAAAATCCGCCAAGCAAAGAACCTATGCTGCTTCTCTTAAAACAAGCACGAGCTTTTGGTATAGGAGTCGTGCTCAGTACGCAAAACCCGGTAGATTTAGACTATAAGGGGCTTTCAAATATAGGTACCTGGTTCATAGGACGATTGCAGACAACTCAAGATATAGATAGAGTTATAGATGGACTGAGCGGCAAGATAGGTTCCAGCTTTGAAAAAAATGAGATTAAGCGCCTGTTGGCAAATCTAAAAAATAGAACTTTTTTTCTTAAGAGTGCACACTTGGATGACATCCATCTTTTTGGGACACGGTGGGCAATGAGTTATCTCAAAGGCCCGCTGAACAGAGATGAGATAGCCACACTTATGCAAGTCCAAAAAGAAGCACAGGGTATAAAAACACAAACAGTAGAGATACTTATTGATAAAAGTGATGCATTTGAAAGTTTTCAAACAGTAGATAGCTCTATTGCGCAGTATTATGAACCTGATGCAATGCAGAAAAATGTTTTTTATCCTACATTGGGAGCAAAAGCAACTGTACATTTTTACCAGCCAGGCAAAAATATAGATCAAGAGCGAAAACTTTATCTTTTTTTGCCACTAGATGGAAGAGAACAAAGCCTCTCATGGAAGAGTGCAATACATGAAGAGTTAGATTTTACATATTTCCCTCATACTGCACCCTCAAGTGCAAAATTTCATGAACTTCCTGATATTATTCTAAAAGATAAAGGTTTGAAAAAAGCAATTAGCGAACTTAAAGAGACATTATACCAGGAAGAAAACTTAGTGTTATTACGCTGCGCATCCCCTAAGTTGGAATCAAAAGCAGAGGAGTCTCACAGAGATTTTAAAGTGAGACTGCAAGATATCTTACATGAGAAAAAAGAGCTAGAAATAGAAAAGCTACAAACGCGTTACGGTACAAAAGAAAAAACACTTCTAGACAGGCTCTCTCGTGCTAATGGGCATGTAGAAAAAGAGTCATCTGATTCTACCAGTTCCATGATAGATACTGGTATCGCTGTGCTTGGGACATTTTTTGGTAAACTGAGCGCTACAAAAATAGGTACGGCATTACGCAAAGGTTCCAAAGTACTTAAGGAGCGTGCAGATGTTGGTAGAGCACAAGAGCGTATAGTAGCCATACAAAAAGATATCGAAGCTTTGAAATACGAACATGAAGATAAGATAGATGCATTAAATGAAAAATTTGATGTTGAAAATTGTGAGATAGAAGAGTTTAAGATCAAACCGCGAAGGACAGATATAAATGTAGAACTATGCGCTGTGGTTTGGAGAGTGCTGCAGTAATCAATTTTATTTTATGTAAGTGAGCAGCAATGCCCACACTTACAAAAGCCTAACTCTTGCTACCAGGCTTAATAGCAGTAGTCCCCTCTTTGCACATAGGACACTCTTCTGGAGAATATATCTCAAAAGTAAAGTCATCAAGTGAAAATAGAGGTATATCATTTGGTAATTTACATTCAGTTTTCGCCACATCATTGCCACCAACACGTTTACAAAAACCTCTGTTGGCCAGTGACGCAAATGCAACGACCTCTCCGCCCAACTCCTCTATGGCTTGGCAAGCTTTGAGTGCAGATCCGCCAGTAGTAATGATGTCTTCACAGATAATGATCTTCTCACCCTGTGTTACTTCAAATCCACGGCGAAGTTCCATTCCACCCTCTTTCTTTTCAACAAAAATAAAACGCACATCAAGAGAGCGGGCTAATTCATAGCCTGCGAGTACACCACCTAGCGCAGGGGCACATACTGTATCCACTTTGATGCCGCTGTCCCGGATCATCTTTGCAAGTGCATCTGTTAGCAAAGAAGCCTTTTTGGGGTATTCAAGTACTTTGGCACTTTGAAGGTATCTGCGGGAATGATTCCCGCTTGCAAGCAGAAAATGTCCATCAAGTAGAGCATTGGCATCTTTATATACTTGTTCAACATTCATCATTAAACCTTTAGGATATCTGCTTCTTTAATTTTGAAAGCTTCTTCTATTTTCACAATATACTCATCTGTGATTTTCTGTATTTGATCTTGTATTCTTTTAGACTCATCTTCACTGATCTCTTTGTCTTTTTCAAGCCTCTTAATTTGATCATTGCTCTCTTTTCTTACATTTCTAACAGAAACTTTTGCATGTTCTACCATGCCTTTGGCTTGTTTTACAATCCCTACTCTTTGCTCACTTGTCATTGGTGGGAAAAAAAGTTTGATAAAGTCTCCGTTATTATTTGGATTAACGCCTATATTTGCTTCTTGAATGGCTTTTTCAATAGTACCCAAAAGATTTTTCTCCCATGGTGTAATGCTGATAGTAGTAGCATCTGTAGCAATAACACTTCCAACCTGAGTAAGAGCTGTCATCGTACCATAGTAATTTACTTTAATATTATCTACGATCCCAGTAGTGACCTTGCCTGTTCTAAGTGTAGAGAAGTCTCTTTTTAGGGCATCTATACTTTTATTCATGTTCTGACTTGTCTGTTCAAGAACTTCATTGATCATAACCATCTCCTTGGTATTGTTTTAAGAAAATTTTACCCTTTTTTACCTTGTTCTTAGCCCACTGGGTTAATAGCCACCTTTCATAATTAGGAAAATATATACACTTCAGATGATGGCTCAGGTAATAGGTAAAAGAAAGATATCAAGAAGGTTAACCTTCTTGAAAAGTGATTTATTCAGCTGCCGGTGCAGAGGGTGCTGCAGGCGTTGTACTTGCAGGACTTGCCGGTACGGCAGCATTGTTTTTAGGAATGATTATATCCGCGACAGAGCTTTTACTTTCTGAAGTATAAATATACCCTAAAGCCAATGTATTAACGATAAATGCAAAAGCAAGTGTAAAGGTAAGTTTTGCAAGAAAACCTGTAGGACCTTTTGCTCCAAATACTGATTCGTTGCTTCCGCTATATGCTCCCAGACCTATACTGGAGCTTTTTTGCAATAGTACAGCTATTGTAATAGCAAATGCCAATACGATTTGCACGATTAAAAGTGTTGATGTCATCTATTCCTCTTTGCTTTGTTGAGTAGCCCAAACTGAATGTGGGTATAATTTGGGCGATTATACCCAAACTATATTGAAATGATGATAAAGCACGGGATAATAGTATGTCTTTTAGATTAGTTTGGAGTTTGTATATTCTTGTATAGTAGCTATTTTATTACACGTTATAGTGCGTTAAGATTGGCATCTATTATAAAGATGCTCAACCTTTTTTGAAGTTATTTTTAGTCATCGTTACCAAAGATTCCAAGAAGCTGCAGAAGAGCTGTAAATATATTGAGGAAATCCAAGTAAAGTGAAACTGCCGCATCTACCGGTGAATCATACGCACCATTTGCAATATTTTGTGTATCATAGATAGTAAAGAAACTAAACAAAAGTAAAATACCAGCTGTGACAATCACATGCATCATAGGGCTCTGAAGTACAAATACATTAACCAAAGAAGCGATGATAACAACTATAAGCGTGATAAAAAGCGGTTTTCCCCAACTAGAGTAATCAGTTTTACTGTTAATCGCAAAAAGACTGAGTGCACCAAAAAGTACAGAAGTCATTAAGAAAGCGTTTCCGATCACTGCACCATTACCTGTACCAATGAGCGAAGCTAATAAGGGTACCAGGGAGACGCCCGTAGCAAAAGTAAAAACAAAGAGTGCTGCCAAGTTTAATCCGGGTTTATTTTTTGTCATTCCAAGTCCAATGAAAAGCATAAAGAGTTCAAATCCAAAAATGAACCATTTGTATTGCATAACAGTTTCCGCATAAGGCATAGTTACATAGGCCCCAGCTGCTGCTGCGAGCATACTTGCTGCTAAAAGTTGGTAGGTTTGCTTCATAAAGTTTACTGAAGCGCCCTCTTGTATATAGCCAGCTTCTGCTGACGTATAGTTTCTATCATATAAAGCCATATTATTCCTTCTGAATTGTTGAATTTAATGGAAGTATAGTGCAGTCAGATTAATCTAAGGTTAACCGACTTCTCTGTATGCCTCTGGGCTCTTGCGGCTCTTTTGCAAATAAAAGTTTTTATAGAAAACTTTACAATCCGCCATAGCCAGGTTAAAAGGTACAATAGGATTTCTTACTCGCTGCTGCGTTGTTTTTGAAGCTTAATATACTCTGCTTTTGCTTTTTGAGCTTCAGTTTGATTAGATTTTATTTGATCTTGAGCTATAGTCTTTGTCGAAGGAGAAAGCTCAGGAGTTTCCATGCATCCAGAAATAAACAACAAGATAAATGAGAGTAAAAGTAATCGCATAATGTTTCCTTGGTAATAGTTGGAACTATTGTAAATGAAATTGTCTTAAAGAAAGATATAAAAGATAATACACAATATATGTAAGTAAATAAATATTTTCAAAGAATTTCGACAAAAACGCAAAAAACCCTTGACAAAGAGTAGAGACGGTGCTATAATACGCGTCCAACAACACATGGACAGCTAGCGAGTTGCTAGAAAGAGTGTTATTGAATGATC
>JACDJA010000962.1_pt1 | contig 27068 bp, 32 predicted proteins | sample 7449241 | NCBI WGS metagenome assembly JACDJA01 (sample SAMN14253289, study PRJNA609438) | sludge metagenome | isolation source: initial anaerobic sludge | collected 2018-12-20 | reverse complement strand
TGGACCAATTACACCATGGATGATGGCATTATCGACAAACCAGTAGTTGATATTGCGATTGACGATCAGGGGGGAGCCTGGTTTGCCACCAGAAGTGGTGTTTCTTACTTAAAAGATGGCTATATCCAGTCGTTTACCGAGGCGGATGGTTTATCCTATAAGTCGGTGAATTCGGTGGCGGTTGCCCCTGATGGTGCGGTCTGGTTTACCACCGACGGGCAAGGAGCTACCCGCTATGATGGCAGCTCCTGGCAAGCCTTCCGTTCGGACGTGGGCTTCACATACACCCCGCGAGGGATTGCTATAACCGGAGATGGATCCGTGTGGTTTGGCAGCGATGGAACCGGTGTCTTCCGCTATAATGGCTCTTCTTTTGAAAACTGGTCTACCGATTATGGTTTTCTGTCGACCTGGGTGGATGTGATCAGCGCTGGGCCTGACGGAACGATTTGGATCAGTTTTAAAGAAGGTGGCTTGGCAAGGTTTGGCAACTAGGCTTAACATCTTGAATTTAAAACTCGATAATGGAAAAGAAATCATTAGCAGATGAATTGATTCATTAAGGAGGTCGCATGGCTGAGATTAAATTTGATATTGTCAAACGCATTGGGGTGCTTTCTACTTCCAGTCACGGTTGGAACAAGGAATTAAACCTGATTTCCTGGAATGATCGCGAGCCAAAGTTTGATATCCGGGAATGGTCACCGGATGGAACCACCATGGGTAAAGGTGTGACTTTGACCTCGGAAGAGCTACTAACCTTGAAAGAGTTAATTGATCAGCACCTGGACGTGAGCTAGATTGAACGAGATGCGCGAAATCATAGATGAAATTGAAGTGGAAGGACGCCAGATCCGTGTGGTTTGGCGTCCGGCGGAATTTGATCCACTGCAAAATTTGATCACCCAGGCGAGCGGTGTTTGTTTTACTGAAGAAGGAAAAGTTGTATTGGTGAGTAAGGATGGCTTGAGCTGGCAGTTACCGGGTGGTCATCTGGATGAGGGTGAGACGCCACGGGAAGCCTTTGTGCGTGAGGTGGCGGAGGAAGCTTACGCTGAAGTATTGCAAATGGGCTATCTTGGCGCTCAGGAAGTGCACGACCCCGGTGACCCGGAAGGAAGAGGGGTGTATTATCAGACCCGCTTTTGGACAAGGGTTAGTTTAAAGGAATTCAAGTCTGCGTTTGAAATCATCGCACGTAAGTGTTTTGATTTTGATGAGGTAAAAACAGCACTCAATTGGCAAACAACGAATGTGCTGGATGAAATTATTCGAAGGTGTGAGGGAATGAATGGTTTGGTGCATTGCACTTGAGGATGGATCAATTAGCATGAGTATGCAAAAGCTTTCTTTAAGGAGTGCAGTAGAAGTGCATTGCACCTGTATAAAGTCGTTACAATTAAAATGAATCGAGGTGCTTTCTAAGTACTTTAGGCAAATTTCGAGACTCCAAATCAACCATCACGAAATTAAAATAATCTCTCTCATCTTGAAAATAATCCAAAAGAAACCCCGGATCGAACAGACTTCCTTTTCTTCTACCAAGGTAGTCTTTGAAATTGCTATATTCCCAATCTGAAGGATTACTGACAAGTCCATCCTTCACTGGATTACCGTGAATATAACGACACAGATGAAGGAGGTGAGACGTTTCTTCAATCTGCTTGATATGGTAATGATCTGTAAACAAGGTTCCATCATGACCATATTTCTTGTTGTATGCTTTGGAATAACTATTGAAAATCCGTTGAGGTAATAAACCTGCTGGAAATTCTCCGTCTTGTCGGACAAGAAAATGGTAGTGGTTCGGCATTAAGCAATAAGCGATCATTGTCAAATTCAACTTTTGACAATAATGTTTCATTTTTCTAATGACAAATAAATAGTTATCTTCTTCTTGAAATAAAGGCTGTTTGTGGGCACCACGATTGTAAATGTGGTAGTAATGGTTGGGTAGGAAGTCGGGTCGTTTTGAAGGCATTGATTGTATTTAATGAGGGAGTGGAAGATTAGTATTATTTTTGGTGCAGTGAAATAAACAATTTATAAAGATGAAAATCATTATACATCAATAATTTTATGGGAAATAGGATCCTAAATAATACAGGTGCAGCGCACTTTTGATAGACTTCTATCGAGAACAACCTTCCATTCGTAGCTAATATTGCCGATCCCCAAGTGCAACGCACCTTGTCTGCTGGGTGCATTGCACTTAAGGACGAATTTATTAGATTGAGTAAGCAAGAGTTTACATTCAAGAATTCTGCAGAAGTGCATTGCACCTGCATTTATTACGTTTTATTTAAATAATCCATGAGTAACCTAAAGGTCACCCACGCCAAGCGAGGGCAGGCAGGCTGCGTACTTCCGAAGAAATTCTTTCGTGAATCTGTTTCCATTCATAAAGATTTCTGATGATCTCCATGGGTACCCTAAAGCAGACGACAATACACCTTTCTCGTTTGAGCAATTTAAAACAAAAGTTCCTGAGTGGGTATCTCAAGAACTAAAATGTTTTAAAATACTAATTACTCAGCGCTCAGTCCGCTTCACCTACTGCGCTAGCCTTATTCTCTTCTTTCGCAAACAGTCGACCAGGTTGCCAGGGAGTACCTAATGCTGGCATAATCCAGCGGTCCAATCCGATCCAGCCGGCGGTTTTCCAGGCCAGGATCAGGAAGATCGATATGGTAAAGAGCACTGGGTTGGTGCTGGCGGTACCAGCCATCATAAAGTTCCAGTTCATGAAACCACCGAAGAACGCTGCGATACCGGTGAAAAGGCCTAAAATCAATGCGGCACCAATCAGGATCTCGCCTGCAACGACCAGTTTTGCAAACCAGGTGTACGCTCCACCATCCAGCATCGCCTGTAAAAAGGTGCGATACCAATCAAAAGAAATCGCCGGGGGAGCAGGTGCTTCCGGAATGAGAACAGCCCGTTCCCAGAATCCTTTCAATGCTTCCCCACTTTGTACCCATGCCGGATTACTCACTTTTCCAATACCGGAACTCAGCCAGGTATAGCCAAGATACAAACGCGCCACCAACCATAACCAAGACCAACGGGTGCTGTTGAGCAGGGTGTTTGCAATCGGCGGATCAGAGAACCGGACGGGATTTTTCACTTGTGTTTGAGTTGCCATGTAAAACTCCTTCAAATAACAATTAAGATATATAAGATAATAATACTCTATATTGTCTTAATATAGTGATATTTGTCACAAGTTTTGTTTTAATTTATCAGCGCTTTATGCTGCGATATTTAATCGGCTGAGGTGTGTCAGCGGCAATTCCCAGCCGTCTTTTGCGGTCTGCTTCGTAATCTGACCAATTACCATCATAAAAAACAAGCTGGCTATCCCCTTCAAACGCGAGAATATGGGTGACAATACGATCGAGGAACCAGCGATCATGCGAAACGACAATCGCGCAACCAGCAAAAGATTCCAACGCTTCTTCCAATGCACGCAGCGTGTTGACATCCAGATCATTGGTCGGCTCATCCAGCAGGATTACATTTGCGCCTTGCTTGAGCACTTTAGCCAGGTGGACTCGATTGCGTTCCCCGCCGGAGAGCATACTGACCAGTTTCTGTTGGTCTGATCCGGTGAAGTTAAAAGAAGCTACATAAGCCCGCGAATTGATTTTGCGAGTTCCTAATGTAAGGGTATCCGCTCCTTCGCTGATTTCCTGCCAGATGCTGTTTTCACCATTCAATGAATCGCGGCTCTGGTCAACATATGCCAGGTCAACGGTTTCACCGATCCTGACGGACCCGCTATCCGGTTCTTCCTGGTCGGTGATCATACGTAACAGCGTTGTTTTACCAGCTCCGTTTGGCCCAATTACCCCGACAATGCTGCCAGGCGGGATGGATGCTGAAAATTTATCGATTAATAACCGATCGCCAAAAGCTTTGGTGATCTTGTCAAATTCGATCACGACATTTCCCAGACGTTCACCCGGCGGAATGTAGATCTCCTGTTCGCCGCGATACTGATCGACTTCCTGACTGAGCAAGCGTTCGTAAGCGGTGACACGGGCTTTACCTTTCGATTGGCGTGCCTTAGGCGACATGCGAATCCATTCCAGTTCACGCTGCAAAGTGCGCTGGCGTTTGGACTCTGATTTTTCCTCCACCGCCAGTCTTTCCTGCTTCTGTTCCAGCCAGGAGGTGTAATTACCGCGCCAGGGAATACCATACCCCCGATCCAACTCTAGAATCCAGCCTGCCACGTTATCGAGAAAATAACGATCGTGCGTGACGGCAATGACTGTACCGCGGTATTGCTGGAGATGCTGTTCCAGCCAGGCAACCGATTCCGCGTCCAGGTGATTGGTGGGCTCGTCCAGCAGCAGAATATCCGGTTCGGTTAACAGTAAACGTGTTAGGGCGACCCGGCGACGTTCCCCACCGGAAAGCACCTTAACCGCAGTATCACCCGGTGGGCAGCGTAAAGCATCCATTGCCATCTGCAGTCGGTTGTCCAGTGTCCAGGCATCCACGTGGTCGAGATCTTCCTGTAATTTGCCTTGCTTTGCAATCAACGCATCGAAATCTGCATCTGGCTCAGCGAATTGATTGTTGATCTCGTCATACTCTTTCAACTTCTGAACAATCGGGGCAACCGCTTCTTTCACCACTTCCATGACGGTTTTGTTGTTATCCAGATCGGGTTCCTGATCCAGCAGCCCAACAGTGTATCCTTTGGAAAAGGTTACCTCGCCAATGTAGTCCTGATCTTTACCGGCGATGATACGTAACAGCGTGCTTTTGCCAGCACCATTCAAACCTAACACACCGATTTTTGCGCCGTAATAAAAACCGAGTGAAATATCTCTTAGAATCTGACGGTTGTTCGGTGGGACAATTTTACCCACCCGCACCATCGAGAAAATTACCTGCTGATCATTCATATTCTCACCTCAAGAAAAAACCTATTTTGTACCTGTTGATTGTACAGGCAAGTGCGTGAATCGTGAAGCCATTCACCCACCTATGGCTTTATTTTACCTAAAGTGAATGCATTTAAAAGGAAGAAAAGGTTACTCGACTGTCATCGCCTGTTCGAGTAAGTCTTCCAGGTTGAGCATCGGATCAGCAGCCAGGGTCAGTTTCCAGGAAGGATGGAGTTGATCTAGGATGTATGCTTGCGCCATGCCGGTGTAGTAAAAGCGTCCATCTCCCTCATTAGTTGCCATGCGGGGAATCTGATCAAGTTCTCTACTCCAGCGATCACGAAATGTGCGGTAATCTTTGAATTTTGAGTCTTTTTGAATTTTATCCAATGGCTGGTAATTTTCATCAAGGCTGGCCAATCGCCAGGTTTCCAATTCAGCATAGCGTGCCATACCTTCTACCCATTCACGTTGGTTCTCGTACCGAATCAGATCAGCTGACAAATTCATCAATCTTCTTCGGGTTGTGCGCTGGGCAAGGAATTGCTGTGCCAGTTGCCGGACGGCTTCCTCATCTTCTGCTTTTAATGCTGCCTGTAATAGATCCAGCTCTGTTTGCCAGGCGTCAATTCCAGACTGGTCGTACCACGGATATTGATCACCGAGTTGGATGCCATCCCATTCTGCCTGATCAAAGCGTTCTGGTGCCCAGATTGCCTGGTAGCTATGGAAACTTTCGTGATGAATCAACGAGAGATAGGTGTCTGTATTGGGAAAGAAGATGTAAGCGATTAATTGGTAAGGAAAAACAGGTTTGAGGAAATCTGGCAAGTCGTTGCGAAATTGATTCATCAAATCTAAGCGAAACCATTCAGCAGTTGGTAAACTGGTTACATAATTTTCACCAATTCGTACTGTAAAAGCATCTGGACCTTGATCAGGGTCAGCATTGTCATAGTCAGTACGGTAATAGGCTTCCTGTGGATATGCATCCAAGGCAGGCATGGGTTGCCATTCACCACCTCGTTGAGAGCCCTGAGGGACTCTGGTCCAACCAGTTGCAGGGTTTTGCATATCAAGTAAAAATGCGTGTTGTTCATTAAAAAGCAAGGTTGGTATTTCAGCAGACTGAAAACCTGGAAAAACCTGATCACCAACCTGTTGCTTTAAATGTTCTGCCTCCAAAACGTGGGTGATCATTTCTTCGGATAACCGATCTGGGCTTTTGGAGTTGTCAGGAATGAACAAATTCATTATCGCGGTAATGACCACAAAGCTAAGACATAATCCAATTAATCCCAGTAACACGAGCAAAAACCATTTTCGTTTCTTTCTTTCCATTAAACACCTCTGCTTTCCAGTATAAATAGATTTTATAAACTATCAAATCGGTCATATGATTGAAATGTACCTGGTCACCTGATCCATTCTTTTTCAAATCAGGGTTTTAGAACAAGATAGAACTTGCTACGATTGAGCAGGTTCAGGCAATATGTGCTTATGCCCTAAGCTTCGTAAAAAAAATCTCATGGAGAAGGTGACGCCAAAATCAAGTATTTGTGATATAAAATAAGCTTGCGGAGGAAGGTAATGATGACACAACAAAAACCACTAATTCTAGTAACCAATGACGATGGTATTGATTCGCCGGGTATTCATGCTGCAGCACGGGCTTTAGCACCCCTGGGAGAGGTAGTGTTGGTTGCCCCGCGAGATCAAAATTCTTCCACGGGTCGCAGCCACCCGCTCACAACGGATGGATTGATTGAAGAACGAGAGTGTTGTTTAGATGTTGGAAAATTTCAAGCCTTTGCAATCGGCGGCACACCTGCGCAATGTGTTTTACAGGCTTTGTTAAGAATTCTGCCCCGTAAACCAGACCTGGCAATTTCCGGGATCAATTATGGCGAAAATTTTGGCACCGGTATCACAATCTCTGGTACCGTTGGTGCCGCATTAGAAGCAGCCAGTTTCGGTATCCCGACCATCGCAGCCTCATTACAATTGGAAAATATTGACGATTTTGATAAACACGATCCGAATGTTGATTTTTCTCCAGCTGGACACTTTACTCAGAAATTTGCCCGTATGCTACTAGAATCACCATTACCACCAGGGGTTGATCTGCTCAAGTTGGAAGTACCCATTCATGCAACCGTGGATAGCCCCTGGCGTATGACGCGTTTGACCAGGCACATGTATTATGTGCCATATTATGATTCAAATAAAGATTGGAGTGAACCTGGCAGAATCGGGTTTAAAGTCAATGTAACCAAAGACGATGTTACACCGGATAGTGATGTGTTTGCCGTGGTGTATGACAACGTGGTGGCTGTTACCCCATTAACCATCGATATGACAGCACCTATCGATTTTGAGAAATGGGAACAGGATTTGCGCAACAACGGTTTTGCCAGTTAAAATCTGCTTATTTTTTACGATAGCGAATCAAAATCTCCGATGGGTGGTTAGCACCAGCGCCTTGAACAACCCGGATGTTTTCACTGAGTAATTCCAGGTCAAAGGTTTTTAACAATCGTGCGGTGATAATCGTCATCTCATTCTTGGCAAAGTTCATTCCGGTGCATTTATGGATTCCACCACCAAAACCGATGATGGCAAAGGCATTCTTACCTTCTCCATGTTCGGGAGACCAACGTAACGAATCGTAATAATCCGGATCTTTAAATACCTCAGGTAAAAAGTGTGAGTTGGCTGCATTCACAATAACCTGCCAGCCAGCAGGCAAATGGAAATCACCTATATTTATGGGTAGTTCGACGGTGCGCATTTGTAAATCGGCGGATGGACGCATACGGGGAGTTTCTTCGATTACCCAGGCAATGTGTTCAAGCGAGTTGATAACTTCCTGAGTAATTTCCACTGCGGGTGATAATTTGTATTCCAACTCAGTCAAGACTGATTCAAGGTAGTCAGGATATTGCAATAATAACCCAATTGTCCAGGCAGCTTGCCCGGCGGTGGTTTCATGGCCTGCAAATAACAACCCCGTAAACATGTTGACGATGGTCTGGTCATCCATCACACCACCATCTTTTAACGGTGTTTGCAAGAGTGTGCTGATCAAGTCATCGTATTGATCGGGATTATTTCGTCGTTTCTCAATCATTCCGCGGAAGATGCGATTAATTTCAGCTTTGGCTCTGTCACGTTTACGGAATTCTGGAAGTGGCAGGTTGGGTGGCAGGATGGGATCCAGTGAACGACTGATATCCAGATAAAGATCCCAAAAACCAGCACCTAGTTCCTCTTCATAATGTGGTCCGATCAGAGCATGTCCGGCAACATATTGAGTCAGTCACAGCATCTCTGCTGAGAGGTCCATGGTGCCTTCATTGCCTAACCCATCAATCCAGTGCTGAATTTCAAAATTCATTGCCTGAATATAACATGCCATGCGTTCACGTCGGAAAATTTCCTGTAAGACGGGGCGTTGATTGTAGTAAGCTTCTTTGCTGGCCGTGAAAAGCACTTCTCCTAAGGAAGCTTTTAGAAATTGATAGGCATCCTGCATATTTAGTGCTTTATCAGTTTGTGTATAAACCAGTTTGTTATTTTCAGCACCACTGACAACGGCAGCATAACGCGGACCCAGCTTAATGGCAAACACATCGCCATGTTCACGATAGCCACGCGTAAACAATTTTTCACGATCACGCATCATTTCGAGTGCATGACCTAACACAGGCAAACCGCCTGAAACCGTAGGTGGAAGTATCCCCGATATAGTTCTCCTTTTATCCCTCGCTAAAACCTTAAATCCTATTTATATTGTACAAAAAAATATAAAAAAAACACAAAAAATCAAAAAAACTTGTCATGTCGGAGAAAAGTAATAAACACTAGCTTCGTGAATTATGGAGCAATCAGGTAAAATATCACGGCAATTCATGACGAATGACAATAAAAATTGCGGTATAAATAAGGCCGGCAGGAAAACAACAAAACTGCCAAGATTAACAACATTCGTTTCGTTGATTTCTGGTTCTCCTGAGGATTGGGATAAGTTTCTACCTGGAATTGGGTGACAGGTAGGGACGAGAAAAGCCCTTTTTTGTTTACAACACAGCGTCTTAGCTAAAAACAAAAGAGGGTTTTTTCTTTTTAAGTCAGAAAAACAAACTTCGCGCACGATGTTCATAATTTTTTCTTGTGTCCTGAATAAAAAGCGCCTCAGTGTAAAAACTGAGGCGTGATGATTAGATTAGTAGGATTATTGTAAAATTTGACGGGAGCGATAACCAGGGACAATCGCAAAAAGAATTTCATCCACTTCCATACGTGCCAGTTGGGTCACTTCATCACATTCGTCCGGATTTCCACTGGCGACAATTGAAATCAAATTGAAGCGTCCGCGATCAGGCGAGCTTTGTGCCAGGGTTATGGTAGCAGCGGTTATCGTGGTGGTTAAAACCTGCCATACTACAGCGGCTGTAACCGGATGTAATTTACAAACCATCGTCAACCACTCCTGCGGAATATGTGGGGGCTGACGAAATTCAAAATCTTTAATATTGAATTCAAAATCAAATTCTGGCAATTTCTAATTTTCCTTTTGCCTGCAGATTATTCAGAGAGAACTGGCTAATCGATTCGTTTTCAATTTCCCTCTGTGAAATTAAGCATACCATAAATTCAATATTTTTCCATTCAAAGTGAAATTGCTCATCACAATTATCAGGGGTATTACCGGCGAACGGTTAAGAACCGATAAACCAATAAAATGGCACTGCCCCAGGCAAAAATAAAACCGAACAGCATGCTCAATGCCATAAGCCTTACTTAGTTTTGATGTTTGGATGACTGGATTTTTAATTTCCATACTTCTCCTTTCCATATCTGACTACATCGTACGACAATACTGAGAAATCCCTATCGGCAGAAAAGTCAGTTCGGATTTTCCGAAAGACTAATAAATTCTGGCATGCTGACCAGTTGACCAGTGGTCAAGAGGGACAATAATCAGCTACAATAAATATACGTATAAAATTTGAAAGAAGTCGCAGGTGAAAAATGACAGACGAAATTAAACAAGAAAACGATAACGAAACAACACCAGATGTTGTTGAAATCAACGAGAATGATGTTGTGCAAGCGGATATTGTCGAGATCAATCAAGGTGGCGCTAATAAAATTGAGGCAAAGGAAGTGATTCTGCGTCAGGCTGGCGCAAACCACATTCAAAGCGAGCTGGTTCAGGTACGTCAGGGTGGCGTTGTGGCTGTTGAAGCTGAACGCCTGGAAGTGACGGAAGGGGGAGTCATCTTTGCCGAAACCAACAACCTGGATATGACCGCCAGCAAAGCAGCAGTGATTGTTAATCAAGGCAATGTAAATATGGATCAATCAGGTGTGCAGGTTGTGGTTACGAAAGGGAATGTACAAATTGATCAATCCGGGGTGGTGGCGTTGGTTGCCAACAATGTCACATTAGAAGAGAACAACAGTGTCGTCTTTTTGTTAGCCAAAAACGTGGAAGGTGATGTCAAAACCCAATTTGGACCGCGTGAATCAGCATTGTTTGGCATTCTGGCAGGCTTGTCTGCTGGGGCAATGATTATGGCTGGGGCACTATTTGGTAAAAAATTCAAGAAGAAAAAATGAGCAAAGTCCCCGAGGTTCTCGTTGATCAAAAAGCCCTTACCGGTGAAGGACCCAGCTGGGATGCCAGACAAAAAGTGCTGTATTGGGTGGATATTCCACGTGCCTGCATTCATGTCTATCATCCCGCTGCGAGATTGAACCAAACTATTGATCTGGGTAAGCAATTTTCAACGATTGGGACAGTGGCACCCTGTGCCAGTGGCGGTGTTATTTTTGCACCGGATCGAAAAATCGCCCACTATGATTTTGCCAATCAGCAGATTACTATTCTGGCAGAAGTGGAAGCTGACAAACCGGAGCACCGTTTTAATGACGGTAAGTGTGATCCGCACGGAAGGTTTCTGGCAGGGACGATGCGCAAAGAACCGGATGGTTCGTACCCTGGAGCGCTCTATTCAATGGAAAAAGACGGCAAGGTGCGCAAGCTGTTGGACGGCTTGGGAATTTCAAATGGTTTGGGTTGGAGCCCGGATTACCGCAGTTTTTACCTGGCGGATTCCTATTCGCGGGATGTGTGCGTTTTCGATTATGACCTGGAAACGGGTAAGATCTCTCACCAACGGGCTGCCTTTACTTTACCGGAGGGGGAGGCTGTGGCGGATGGAATGACTACCGATCAGGAGGGCATGGTCTGGCTAGCCCTCTGGGATGGTGCCTGCATCCAGCGCTGGGATCCTCGTTCTGGGGAACTTTTAGGGACTTATCCATTCCCCGCCAAACGCACCTCCTGTCCGGTTTTTGGCGGGGAGGAAATGAACGAACTTTACGTCACTTCTGCAGCTGTTGGGTTATCCGAAGAAGATTGGCAGGCCTACCCACACAACGGCGCTCTGATGCGCCTGAAGACCAAATTCAAAGGCATGCCCAGCTTCGCCTTTGGTGGTTGATCACCAGCGCAAAGAGAGACAACTCAGCCCACCATCCATCTTGCGGTACTCGGAGGTGTCAAGGATGTGGGGCTGGAAGCCTGCCTGGGTGATGAGGTCGAGGGTGTGAGGGAAGCCTTCTGGCACCAATACTACGTCGTTGATGCGTAAGCTGTTAGCGGCATAGGCTTCTTCCAATGGCACAACCAGTTTGCGATAGCCTTCAAAATCAGGGTGATTTGCCATGCGGGGGTCGAGCAACAGGGTGTTATAACCCAGATAATTGACAGCACTTTTCAGGTGTAGGACGCCTGCCAACCTACGGATGTCGATCATTTTACATTTATAGCCGAATGTGACCAGAATCTCAGCTAATTGCCGGGCACCTTCGGGGTTTGTGCGCGCTGAAACACCCAGGAAATACACATCATCCACCTTACAAATATCACCCCCATCTACTGTGCCATCCTCCTCAATGAAGAAGATGGTTTCGAAATGCTTTTCCAGGGTTGGCAATATTATCTGTGTTTCCCCACGCCGGGAAAGTGCCCCGGGTCTGGTGAGCACAGCGAAGCCTGGTTCAACAATTGCGGTATCCTCCACAAACACTGAGTCGGGGTAGGTGTCAATCGCGGGGAGTACTTCAATCTGCAAACCAGCTTGCTGAAGAATTTCACAGTATTGATCATGTTGTAAATGAGTAAGTGATATATCAGGTGCTCCCAGATCGGACGAGGAGATGGCCTGGGGGTAGGTGTTGGCGGGTTTACGGGCGATGGCGTGGGCAAACATACTAGCTCACTCAGAATTCAATATTTTCTTGAGGGTGGGCAAGGCTGCCAGGGTGGCACGTCCACGGTGGCTGATGCGGTTCTTTTCTTCTTCCGGCAGTTCCGCCATGGTCAGGTTACGATCGGGTAGCAGGAAGATGGGGTCATAGCCAAAACCGTGTTCGCCGCGTTCTTGAGGAATTACTTCTCCATAGCAATTGCCTTCGAAGGCGTGGTGTGTACCATCCGGCAGCGCAACGATCAGGGTGCAATGGAAGTGCGCCGACCAGGGTTTTGGATGATTTACCAGCTGTTGCAGGAGATATTGACGACGGTCGGCATCCGTTGCCCCAGGCTTGGGGGAATAACGCGCTGAATGTAAACCGGGGGCTCCGGCCAAAGCATCCACTTCCAGCCCGGAATCATCAGCAATGGTGATCAAACCACTCGCTGCACAATAGGCACGGGCTTTTTTAAGAGCGTTATCATAATAGGTGGTGCCATCCTCCTCCACCTTAATTTTCACCCCTATATCTGCCGGTAGCACCAAATTGACCCCCAAGCCCTGGAGGATACCTTGAAATTCGTTTAATTTTCCGGGATTACTGCTGGCGATCAGAAGAGTTTGCATCGTTAATATTTCCTATATTTATCATAAAAATTATAATAAGTTGACGGTTGATTTTCGGTGTGCTATAATCTCAAGAGTGTTATTATACCCTTTGATCGGTAGATTTATCCGTTGAACCAGCTCAGAAACCCACTAAGCATTAATGTCGGATTCATGATTCATGAATCAATTGGGAACTACCGCGATCTGGACTTTAATATTGAGGAGATTGAATTAGAGTCTGATTTGCAGCTTTCCGATCTTTTCGGGAAGGTTCGAATCAATCGTACACCACAAGGTTTACTGCTCGATGCTGAATTCAAAGCCAAAGTGGTGGGTCAATGTGTACGTTGTCTGGAGGATTTTCAACAACAGCTTACAACCGAATTTCAAGAATTATTCGCATACCGAAACAGACATACAAAAGATGCGGAATTTTTTGTTCCTGAGGATGGATATATCGATCTATCACCTTTAATCTATGAAAACATGTTGTTAGCCCTGCCGATCAAATCAATTTGTAAGCCAGATTGTAAAGGGTTGTGTACAGAGTGTGGCATTAACTTAAATCATGAAACCTGTGAACATGAAAATTCACGGGTGGCTTATTAGAAATAATTCTCATTTTACGGTATACACTTGCAACCAAATCATTTCTTAAATCGTCAAAAAGCAACCAAAAACAACTCCCCCGCCACGTGTTTGAACGTGGATTTTTCGGTGCACACAGCAGCTTTTTGTAATCTAGATTGATTGGTTGGGGAGCAGGAGGCAAAATGGCAAGTGCAAGCAGGCGAATCCGAAAGACCGATGTGATCCGATTGTTGTTGGAAAAAGCTGATGTTCAGGGATATCTCACAACAGAAGATCTGATGGAAGCCTACCCGGAAATCACCAGCGATGCTGACCGGATGGAATCGATTCTGATGGCACTTCGTCGTCAGGGGGTGGATGTGCTGGATGAGGAGGACAATAGCCATTCCAGCGATGATTTTGGTGGTCCTCCCAGCGATATGGATCCCTACTCTGCCAATCTCGAAACCATTTCGAGTGACGACACCATCGGTCTCTACCTCAAGGAAATGTCCTCTGTACCACTGCTTTCTGTCCAGGAAGAATTAGACCTGGCGCGACGCATCGAAACGGGGAAGATGGCAGATGATTTGTTGCGTGAATTAAATGGGAAAACTGCACACACAGAAATTGAACGATTGCAGGAAGAGGTGACCGACGGAGAGTTGGCACGCGATCACTTGATAAAAGCCAACACCCGCCTGGTGGTCAGTATAGCCAAACGATACATGGGGCGTGGCGTACCTTTCCTTGATTTGATCCAGGAAGGTAATTTGGGCTTGATGAAAGCTGTTGAAAAATACGAATATCAACGTGGTTTTCGTTTTTCCACGTATGCTACCTGGTGGATTCGTCAAACGATCACGCGATCTATCGCTGATCAGGGGCGTACCATTCGCGTACCGGTGCACATGGTCGACCGCATTCGCCATCTATACCGTTTGATGCACGAATTGGAACAAAAACTCGGGCGTGTTCCCACTAATGAAGAGTTAGCAGCGGAACTGGACATCTCACCCAATAAGGTGGATTGGATGATGCGCGTTTCCTGGCTGCCACTCTCTCTGGAAAGTCCCATCAATGATGACGAAGAAGAGTCCGAATTGGGCATGTTCGTTGAGGACACACTTACCCCAACCCCGATTCAAACCGCCTACAACAAGATGTTACGCGAACGAATCGAAGCGGTATTGGACACTTTACCCCCCAGAGAAGCACGCATCTTACGCTTACGCTTTGGGCTGGACAATGGACACACCTATACTTTAGAAGAAGTAGGGCAGAAGTTTGGTCTTACCCGCGAACGCATTCGTCAGATTGAAAGCAAAGCCTTGCGTCGTTTGCGACATCCGCGTCGTTCGCGTCAACTTAAAGAATATACTCCGTAATTATTTTGCTTATATAAACCTGTCTGAAAGACTAGTTTTATCCTGGCAGGGCGGTTAAATCGCCTTAAAAGGGATTGTTTTTGCATTTATTCGATCTATACTGGGAATTATCATTATCAATATTGATAATGATAATGAGTCTACGTGGAGGTTCAATGAACGGAAAAGATAAAGCGGAATTAATCATCCACCCCATTCGATTAAGAGTAATACAGTTGTTAGGACAAAAGCCAATGACCACCGCTGAATTGGATGCATTAATGCCCGATGTTGCCAAATCATCCCTATATCGACACATTAAAAAATTACTGGATGGCGGCATGATTGAGGTGGCGGAAACGCACCCGGTTAAAGGCACGCCGGAAAAGACCTATCGCTTATTACAGACTCCACATCTAACCGTGGATGACATTAAAACAATGACCAAAGAAGATCACCTGCGCTATTTTTCCAGTTATGTGGCCGGGTTGGTGCAGGATTTCAAAGCCTATTTGGACTCACAGAAAGATCTGGACATGGTTGCTGATCGCTCTGGCTATGGCCAATCGATCTTTTACGCCAGCACGGAAGAATTAGACGAATTGTTTCAACCGTTTCGAGAAAAATTAAGCAAGTTGCAAAATCAAACCCCTGAATCAGGTAGGCGATTGCGCAAGCTTGTCATTATTAATCACCCGGAAGTAGAGGAGAGATAAAAATGGAACAAATTACAGTATTTGATCAAATTATGAGATTGTTGCCGTTATTAATCCCGTTATTTTTAGTTCAATTAGGATTAATGATCGCCGGAATTATTGACCTGGTGAAACGTGAAAAGACAAAAGGACCCAAATGGATGTGGGTGATTATTGTCGTGTTCGTTAATATCATTGGGCCAATCATTTACTTCGTTGTCGGACGCGAGGAAGAGGAATGAGCAATTCTCAAGAATCCACTGCTGCAATTCGCTGTGAAAACCTGACCAGGTATTATGGCGATGTGAAAGCCCTGGATCACCTTAATTTGGAAGTACCAAAGGGAGCGATCTTTGGATTTTTGGGTCGCAATGGGGCTGGGAAAACGACGACCATGCGTTTGCTAACCGGGTTAGCAAATCCCACGGAGGGCAAAGCCTGGATTGATGGGATAGAGACCACCAATGGCAATTCCGCGGCTGGCTATAAATATGGTTATTTACCACAACAACCCGTTTTTTATGGTTGGATGCGTGCCTGGGAGTATCTGGATTATGTAGGGCGACTGTTCAAAATGCCGGTTGCAAAACGCAAGCAACGCATTGCTGAAGTCCTGGAACAGGTTGGTTTGTCTTCTGCTGCGAAAAGGCGGATCGCAGGTTTTTCCGGTGGCATGAAACAACGGTTAGGAATTGCGCAGGCAATTTTACATGAACCACAGGTTTTGTTGCTGGATGAACCCACCAGCGCTTTAGATCCGGCAGGTCGTTTTGAGGTATTGGATTGGATTCGTTCATTGAATGGTGATATCACAGTCTTTCTTTCCAGCCACATTTTAGGCGATATTGAAAGAATTTGCGATCAGGTTGCCATTTTACATAACGGAAAATTGATCAAAGTGGGTGAACGTGATGCCATTCTGGCTGAGTACACCACCAATGCGGTTGAATTGCAGGTGGATCCTGGTGCAGAAAACAGCCTTTCGCAATTTGCAGAAACCCTACAGGCACAACCGTGGGTGGAGAATGTGATACCCGCACCACGACAGATTCGGATCATGATTTCTGATACCCAAATGGGTAAAGAAATGTTGTTGGGCTTGATTCAAGCTGCCCAGGTCCCTGTGACACGGCTTGAATGGGTACGCCCCACCTTAGAAGAAATTTTCCTGGAATTAAGCGAGTAACATCATGCATCTTATTGTTTATATTATTACAGTTACATTAAGTATTTTGATCCCGCTCATCCTGGTTATTTGGTTACGCCGTCGTTTCAGAGTCTCCTGGTTGTTGTTTGGGGTTGGCGCACTAACCTTTATCGGGTCACAGGTAGTGCATCTTCCTTTAAATAACCTGCTTACAAAGATTGGAATTCTTCCCTCCGGAACAGAAACTGGTTGGATGATTGCCCAGATGGCGATCGTTTTGGGTTTGACCGCCGGTATTTGTGAGGAGCTAGCCCGAGCTGTTGGATATTGGATTCTCAAGAAGGCACGACGAGCAGAAGATGGTTTGATGCTGGGTATTGGCCATGGCGGGATTGAGGCGATGATTCTGATAGGTATTCTTACAGCCGGGTCATTGGCTCAATTATTCATGCTACGCGGGGTTGATCTGACCAGTATGAATTTTTCAGCGGAACAAATCACCTATCTTCAATCCCAATTGGCGGTGTTTGATCAATCAGCCCTTGTTGGCTTGCTGCCGCTAGTCGAACGATTAATGGCAATGACATTGCATGTCATACTTTCTATGATGGTCTTATACGCCTTCCAACAAAAGAAAAAGATTTGGGTGTTGTGGGCGATTTTGTATCATGCCGTGGTTGATGCCATAGCGGTTGCGCTTAGTGTAAACGCAGTTTCGACATATGTAATTGAACTGGTTTTCTTTGTAATGTTGCTACCGGGTCTTTATTGGGTGGTGCGCGTTTTCGGAAAACAACTCAGGCAAAATCAGCAACCAAATTTAAACATCGAATGGCGATTGTTCGGCGAGGCTTTGCGGAAAGAATTGCTGCAACTATGGCGCACAAAAATGGTCATGGTAATTCTGGCAGTCTTTGCATTGTTTGGGATGGCTTCTCCTTTGTTAGCTTACTTCATGCCAGATATTTTTGGCAGCATTGAAGGAGCCGAAATGTTCAAGGATCTCATTCCTGAACCGAGTATTGTTGACGCTACCGGGCAATACCTGAAAAACATCTCCCAATTCGGGTTCCTCATCGCTATTTTGATCGGAATGGGCAGTGTTGCCAGTGAGAAAGAAAAAGGCATTACGGAAATGATATTACACAAACCATTACCAAGATGGGCGTTTATCCTTTCCAAATTCACGGCACAGGCAATCGTCTATTTGGTGGCATTCTTTATTGCTGAGCTACTGGCGTATGTGTATATTTTGATATTGTTTGAGCCAATTTCCTTTGGGTTGTTCACCATCATCAATGTCTTGCTGTTGATGTGGCTGTTGTGTTTTTCAGCAATTACAGTTCTGGGTAGCACGGTCAGCCGTTCGATTGGTACTGCGGCGGGTATCAGCCTGGCTGGTTCGGTGGTACTCTTGCTATCCGGACAGATTCCCACTTATGGCATGCTCAGTCCTCAGGCATTGATGGGATGGGCTAGCATCCTTTCCAGTGAATTAAGTTACACACCACAAACCAGCAACTTTGCAGCGTTGGGAACCGCAGTTGTTTTGATCATATTATTGTTAGTTTGGGCTGTTGGTCTCTTCGAACAACAGGAACTCTAACCACCACCTACAGGGGGGACGAAGTCTAACTCGTCCCCCACTTTTAATTTGGTATTCAATCCAGCAGGCAGACTAGTAATGTCCTGCTTATTCAAAATAACAAAAAGATGCGGCATCAGCTCGCCTTCTTGATTACACCAGTGCTGTCTTAGGATGGGATATTTTTCTAAAATGTGATCAATGGCTGTTTGCACATCACAATCTTCAGCAACTTCCAGAAAAAATTGTCGCTCTCCAATCAGGTTTCGATAAGTGGCAAATAAGTGAATAGAAATCCGCATTGTGGGGTAACTATGGATAGGCTTGAGGAGTAACCGGAGTTAACACCGTTTCATCCGGTGGGGGATAAGCGTCGCTACTTGTGCTCTCTGACAATAAAGGCTGGGTTGTTGAAGTTGAAACGAGTTTGGGTTCATTCACAACGTCTGGCGTTGCGGTTGATTGCAGAGAGAAGCCTTCACCGCCTGTGGCTGTTGTTTGCGGTGCACTGGTCATCATTGGGTTGATGGTCACCTGTGATGGCAGTTCCCCGCGATTGAATAAATTCAAGTCAATTGGATTGCGCTGTAGCCAGATGTATCCAAAAATAATTATGGCAATCACGATCGCAGCCAGCACCCCCAAAGCAAGGGCTAAGAGATTAAACGATCGCTTTTGGCTTACTGCTTTAATGCCATCCGGTACTACAAAGGTTATTATGGTGATATTATCATGACCGCCACGCTCATTGGCTAACTCGATCAGAGTATCCACTACCTGATTATCATCACCCACTTTGAAGGATTCTAATATCTCTTCGTCGCTGACAAGGTCGGTAAGACCATCGCTGGTGAGTACCAATCGGTCTCCGGTTTGTAAGGTAACACCCTGGTTCTTATAAGCCTGCTGATCGGACTCACCATGGATCATCTGCATGCGAAAATCAATTTCTGGTGGAGTAGGGCCACCTAAATATCGTCGAATGACATGCCGGTGGGGATGACCTTCAACCTGATCTGGTGTAAGCAGGTTATTGTCGAGCGCTTCCTGGATCCAGGTATGGTCAATACTTAACTGGCGAATTTGATCACCCCGGATCAGATAAATACGCGAATCGCCAACCGAAGCAGTGAAGAGACGGTGGCCAACCATCCAGGCGACGGCAACGGTGGTAGCCATCCCTTGTTTGCCATTGTCTTTTTGCGTTTCCTGGTAAATTGCGTTGTTGGCGCGTTCAATCCCTTCCTTCAGGATTTGAAGTGGGTATTGCCCGGTGCTTTCAGCAACGGTTTGGGTTATCAGGTTTACCCCCAGATCGGCAGCCACCTCGCCTGCTTTATGCCCACCAACGCCATCGCATAAAACTGCCAATAAAACCGGTGTCGGATTCTTCTTGCTGAGCTGAAAAGCAGTCACCCCAAAGCGGTCTTCGTTGTTTTTGCCACTCATACCGGGATGACTTTTGGCTACTACAGGATATCGCGATTGAGATTTACGAATCATAATTTTGATTATACGTGATAATTTGAATTTCACTATCTTCTGTAGGATGAGATAATTCGAACCGGTAACAAGCCTTCGCGAAGTGGATCAGATCGCCATGTTTTAATTTTATGCCATTATTGGATATGGGCTTAAAATTTACCCAGGTGCCGGCAATGGAATTTCGGTCGCTCAACCAGTAATCGCCGGAATGATGGCGAGCCAATCTGGCGTGTGTAGAATCCAAGGCTGCATTCTTGATGACCAACCGCGCTTGATTCTCATCACTACCAATGAGCCATTCTTTTTTGTCCAAAACCACGGTTTTTTGGCGGTTTGGTTCTAATTGATCATTGAGTGGCACCAACATTGCTTCCACCTGTTTTCCGATAGATTGTTTCCCTGCGGCAGCTTTCTTTTTTCCACCACCATCCTGGTTGATCTTGACCGGTTGCGTGACCGGATCAATCATTCGTTTTCGTAATTTGGCTTGTTCACGCCAAAAAATTTGTTTCTTTCCGACAAACACAATCGCAACGATCAGTATGGCGCCGGCAATCAGGATACTAGCCAGGATGATCCAGCGTTCCGTGGAGAGTTCCAGACGCATTAACCCTTCCCAGAAAGTTAACGGAATTGGTTCGACCGAGATGTTGATGATTGTTGGTTCGGTTTGAGCGCTTAGACCGAGTGCATCTTGCACCTCAATGTAGAAAAGCAATTCCTGATCTGCTTCAACTTCAGATAAATCCAACACAAAACGTTCAAATGGAGCTTCGTTAACTTCCTGAACCAATTCTTCATCCATGAACAAACGAGCGCTGGATAAATCCCGGGTATAGCCATCCGGATATTGGTAAATATATTTAATTTCAACCTCATCTGGAGTAAGCTCACGAATTCGGGCATCGTTCGGGTTCACATTCCATGTGCGTTCAATTAATAAAGGGGGATTAATGAGGATTGGGTTAGGTGGCTGTATAACCAAACGCACTGATTCCTGGTTGGATAGGATGGATTGATCCTGATGGTTAACTACCGCTTCTAATTGGTGAAATCCAGAAGTGTTAATTTGTGAAGTGTAAGTAACCTGATAAACGTAACGATTGGAACCAAAGTAGCTCTCTATATCTGGCAGCTCTTCCACGCCTGAAAAGAGGTAGAATTGCCCGCCGGATTGTTCAGCTAATTCCACCAACGGTTCTACTACACTGGCATTGCTTGACCGAGCGGTAGCAGGCCCAACCATCCACACAATGATTTTTACATCTTGTTGAATTGCGCGATCGATAAAACCGGGAATCGCAGAAATGCTGCTAAGGTTGAGCTGCGGGGTGATATACAGAATGACGCGTTTCATGAGTGGGTTCGGGTTTGGATCGGTTGCCAGGTCGAGTGCCTGCAAAAGGCTGGTTAAATTCGGTTGGCTGTTGGATAATTCTGGTTCGTAAGTTGAAAGTTCTTCGGCAAACACACGCGGATTCTCGCGCCGGATTTGTTGTAAACCGGTATCAGTAACTAGAGAAAAGTCGTCTGGTGTATTGGTTGGTCGAGAATTTAACCAGGAGATAATGTGATCAGTTATCACCTGGTATCGTGAAACTCCATCGCCGGTTAAGGTTGCTAATGCGGGAGCCAGATTGTATACCAGGATTACCTGATAACCAGGTTCATTTCTATCAACACTCGCTGGTGTTATCGGGTCTGAACCATTCTCGATGATGGCGATATCATCTTCTTCAAGATTGATAATTACATTTCCATCCGCATCTTCGGTTTCCAGAAAAAAGGATATTTGCGGAAAACTCTCTGTATTTAGCTGAGAGATGGTTGCACTACCATTATTAATTTCTTCCTGCGCGTATGCCGGATGTGTGCAAAGCAAAGCTGAGAAAAGAATAAGAATCAGCGTGATGATATGAGTGTAATAAAAAGGTTTTTTTAATCTGACCATGGGTAAAAATAAGGTGGAAAAAACCACCCTGTTGGTATTATATCCAGTTTTGAAAGAAAATAAAATTAATGGCAGAGGGGAACGCTTTTATAAAATTTTTGGACGGATATAACTGGACAAGAAACTGGAATAAATCTATACTTGAACAGAAGCAATTGTACATTAAAGTATTTCGAAAATAGTTCGTTTTTGTTGTCAAAAGCTATAAAACCCCCAGTTATTAAAACCTGATTGAATTTAATCTTTACAGGAGACAGTGATTGCTGAAATACAATGAACTGAAAACAAAATCTCTATTAGGGTTTTTGTGTTTTCAATCCAAAAGCACTGGACCTTAAAAGTTTTTATGGAAGATAGTAGTTTTAAAAATTAAAAAAACGAGAGAAATCATGGTTGATGTATTTATTGGAATTGACGATACTGACAATAAAGAATCGCGTGGGACGGGTCATTTAGCGCGTGTTGTTGCGGAGAAACTGGCAGAAACCTATCCGGTGCATGGAATTTTGAGACATCAATTGTTATTTGATCCGCGGGTGCCGTACACTGCCAAGAACAGCTGTGCGGCGATCATTCTGACTCTGGATGCAGAACCGGATATGGAAAGTATTTATAAGCAAGTTGAGACGATAATGCTGGCTGATTTTCAACCAGGGAGTGACCCCGGATTGTGTGTTACCTCTAGTGTTTCGCCAGCTATCATAGATTTTGGGAGACGAGCACAGAAGGATCTGGTCTATCAAGCGGAAGCACGCCAATTAGCGACTGATCATAAAATTATTCTGAATGGTTTAGGGGGCACCCAGGATGGGGTAATTGGGGCGCTCTCCGCAGTGGGGCTGGCCTATTCCGGTGAGGATGGGCGCTATATACAGGTTGGAAAGATTCGTGAAATGTCAGGGATGCGTCCGGTGAATGAGATCATTCAGGCAGGTGTATATTCGGTTCGCACGTTAGAAAATTTTGAAGTCTCCGATGGAAATGTAATAGCCGACAAGCTGCGCCCTGCCCGTCGGAAAGGAAAACCGATCCTGTATGTCCAGCAAGAAGATGGATATTGGCAACCACTTAAATTGGATTGAAAAATCTGCTTATGCCTGAAGTATTGCAAGCGCAAGAGATTTCTTTCATCTACCCGCAGAATAACTGTGGTCTGGCACCTGTCTCGTTGACCCTGAAGGAAAATGAAGGTGTCTTTATCAGTGGAAATTCTGGTAGCGGAAAATCCACCTTTACGCGCTGTTTGAGTGGTTTGATTCCTCATCTTTACCACGGGAATTTTTCAGGCAGGGTGTTGATCGATAACAGTGATACGCGAGATTTACCCATGTGGCAGATTGCCGATAAGGTGGGGTTGGTGTTTCAAAACCCGGCACATCAAATGCTGGCGCCGACGGTGGAAGCGGAGATTCTGTTTGGGTTGGAAAATCTTGGTATCACACGCGCGGAGATGAAGCAAAGACTTGAGGAAATTTTTTCTTTGTTTAATTTGTATTCTTTTCGAGAGCGATCTCCCCTGACACTTTCGGGTGGCGAACAACAGAAATTAGCCCTGGCATCCATTCTGGCACGCCAACCGGATATTTTTGTATTTGATGAACCATTGTCCATGTTGGATACGACTTCTGCCATGGAATTGGTTACTCACATAGAAGGGTTGATAGAAAAAGGTAAATCAGCGGTGATTTGTGAGCATCGTGATAAGTTCCTGCAGCAATCTTCCCGATTTCGAAAGTTTAACCTGCCTGGCATTTACGAATCACCCCCTGAATTTAATAATGGAAATCGCCCGAATTATCCGGAAACATTGGAAAAATTCCAACTGGTTGTGAAAAACCTATGTGTGGAAAAATCTGGAAACAAAATTATCCGCAACATGAATTTTGCCCTTGAGTCTGGTCAGATTGTAGCCATTGTTGGTCGTAATGGGGCGGGAAAAACAACTTTATTGCGATCAATGGTCGGGTTACAAAAATTCAAAGGTGATTTGAGTGTTTGTTTTGGTAATGAATCACAAAAACCGCAATTCCGGATGGTGTTCCAAAATCCCGATATCCAACTCTTCAATCCCTCCGTACGTGACGAGATCTTATTTAAAATTCCAGAACCGAACATGCAACGCTATGATTGGTTGCTGGAAATGCTTGACCTTAGACGATATGAGGATACTCCCCCATTATTGCTCAGTGAAGGTGAAAAACGGCGACTGGCACTTGCCCTTACCATGATGCAGGATGGTAAACATGGCATTCTGTTGGATGAGCCAGCGCTTGGTCAGGATCAACACCACAAGGACACTTTAATTCAATTGTTGAAGAAGCTGTCGCAAGCAGGTTTTCTGGTGATATTCACCACGCATGATCTCGAACTGGCGGCGCATGCGGATCATCTGATATTAATCAGCCCACAAGGAATTGTTGCAGATGGTCCAACACAAGAGGTCGTCAATGATTCGGTCGCCTGGCAGAAAATTGGTTTGATCAAACCAGATTGGATGGATCTGGATGTTTAATATCAGCCAAAGGGGTAAAACTCGATCCATCCATCTTAACGAGGCCTCCCCTTTAAGAAAACTGGATCCTCGTTCGAAACTGTTTGTCAGCATTGCGCTTTCCTTGTCAGTCATGCTTCCTTTAAATAAGCTGGTTATTTTTATCTTTGTTTATCTTGTTTTTATTGCCTGGGCGAGATTATTACCAGAGATGTTAAGGCAAATCTGGCAATTACGCTGGATATTGTTATTCCTTTTCGTAATCGACTGGTGGTTGGTCAGTTTTGAACTTGCCGCTGTGATTACCTTGCGCCTGATTTTATTGAGCGGAGTGTTTGCCTTATTCTTCTCAACCACTTCTACCAATGAACTCAGCATGGCACTCGAGAGCTTGCAAATTCCCTATCGCTATGCCTTTTCGATAAATCTGGCATTCCAAAGTGTTGGGTTATTGCAGGACGAGTGGCAGGCCATCAAAGAAGCGCAACAAAGTCGGGGCATTCTGGTAAAGTTTAATGGGATTAAACAATTGGCAAAACAGTTGGGTGACTTGATTGCCTTAACCGTGCCGGCGATTGTACTCACCACGCGGCGTGCTTGGGCGATCACAGAGGCGGCCTATTCGCGGGGTTTTGATTCCCCGCAACGTGTGTCGTTTTATCAAATAAAAATGAATTGGATTGATTGGGTGTTCATTGGTTTGGTCTTATTACTCATGCTTGTTTTTCTTTTTTGGAGGTGAAATGAATCAAAAAACAAGAATTTTAATTGCGATTGGTATCATTGTGGTACTCACTGCAGCGGTTATCGGTATCGAGAGAATTCGCGGACAGCGGATTGCGGCTGAAATAGACGCATCTTTAGAACCGGGAGATATTCCGGTATTCTGGAATGGGTCATTACGGGCGGCTTTTTCCCCGCTTGATATTGAAACGCTTCCTCCCGCCTCCTTCGTAGATGCTGAAGAAGGGAAGACCCAGGAAGGCTGGCTGTTAAAGGATGTGCTATTAACTTATTTTAAAGAAGGACAATTCAGTGAAGACACAAAGATCATTGTAATCAGCACCAGTCGTGAAAAGTCAATTGAATTGACCTGGGGTGAAGTTGCCAATGCAGATAATATGGTCATGTTTGACCTGTCAGGTAGAGGAACTTTGAAATTGGTTTCCCTGCTCGAAAAGCTGGATGTGCGCGATGAGTTTGTCCAGGATGTGGATAGAATTGAGATTAATACCCGATGAAAACCAGATATTTTTCCACATTTCAATTGTTCTTGATGACTCTTTTTGCGGTTTTAATTGTGGTGGCGAAAATAGCCTTGCGATTACCATTGCAGCTTTCAGGTCACTCTGGTGTATTCTGGATGGCGATCATCATTGTTGGGTCGCGCGTTGTTCCTAAAGTTGGTTCCGCCAGCCTGATCGGACTGCTCTCCGGGATATTGGCAGCGTTCCTTGGCTTGGGTGATTTTGGCGCAATCAACACTTTTTTGTCCTATACGATGATCGGTGTCGGGACGGATCTGGCGTTGTTATTGTTAGGAAATCCGGAGAATCTATTTGTGGCTGGAATTGCGGGGGCATTGGGGCATTTCTGTAAATTCCTGGTCAAGTGGGGTTTTGGGGCAATCACCGGTGCACCGGTGGGTTTTGTGGCGCTTGGACTGGCTAAAGCGATTGTGGGATATATTGTTTTCGGAGCGATTGGTGGAGTTTTGGGCGGGTTGACGCTGATCGCCTTACGCAAAGCGGGGTATTTTAAGTACTTGCAGGAGAAGAAATAGAATTTAGGAATTAGGAGATAGGGGGTAGCCAGTAGCAAGCAGGGGTGAAGAAGGTAGTATTGGATTTAATGATTTGTAGATGGTCAATCACCAACTGCTTCACCCTTATAAATTAGATATTTACTTGCTTGAATAACCGCTACATTTATTGGATAATCATTCATAGTTGAAAATTCAATCCGAATTAATGCCATCTTTCACACCTATCAAGAAAGGGTTTATTATGCTCGAAAATTATGATGTTAAGGAATTTACCCGTGACACATGGGCTGATTTTGAAGCGCTATTTGGGAAACATAAAGGCGTGAGTGGCGGTTGCTGGTGCACATTTAATCTTTGTTCCTCTTCGCAATTCAATAAAAATACGCGTGATGAGCGTAAGGAAATGCAGCGCTTGTTGGCGATGGAAGGCGAGAGCTGCGGGTTGATGATTTACGATGCCGGTGTGCCCATCGGTTGGTGCCAATATGGCCCGGCTGATAAATTCGAACGCTTCAACCGAACCAAGGCGTACATAGCGTTGAAACTTCCTCCTGAACAGAAACCGGATTGGCGCATCTCCTGTATTTTTATCGACAAACACCGCCGGCGGGAGGGGTTGTCACAGTTGCCTTTGAAAGCTGCAATAGCGAGTATTAAGGAAAAAGGTGGCGGGATTGTGGAAGCCTTTCCCTTCGATGTTCCAGGTGCAAAACGGCCTTCCTATGCCGGCTCGGTAAAGATGTTTCAGATGGAGGGATTTGAGGAAGTAGCCAGGTTGGGAAAAATTACCGTTTTGATGCAGAAAAGGATATGATCTATGGTAGCACTGGCTGGTGTGATGTTCATGCGATCAGAAAACATGACCTTAGAGGAAGTGTTTTCAAACCCTGAGCAGGTGATAGAACCACCATTGGATTTGACAAGGGTTCCCCCGCAAGAAATGGAGGAGCAAGTGCCACCACAAGCTGAGGAGCAAGCACTGCCACAAGAACAACTTATGCCTGAAAACAATATTTCGCCAACAGATATGGAGGATTACTTGATTGCGATTGCCACCTCTGGTGTCTGGAAGGTGAATGAAGAGACACAAGAAGTCTTTCAGTACGGATCTTTATCTCTTCAACCCAACCGATCTGTCTGTCACTCGGTTAACCGATGAAAACAGTAATGCGGCACACATCAATTGGTCACCAGATGGTTATTTTATCCAATATGTTACGGTAAACAATTTCGGTAC
>JACDJA010000960.1_pt1 | contig 27092 bp, 33 predicted proteins | sample 7449241 | NCBI WGS metagenome assembly JACDJA01 (sample SAMN14253289, study PRJNA609438) | sludge metagenome | isolation source: initial anaerobic sludge | collected 2018-12-20 | reverse complement strand
CGTAATAAGCCACACCTGAACGTGGGCACTATCGGTCACGTTGACCATGGTAAGACGACACTGACCGCTGCTCTGACTCGTGTGTGCCACGAAGTCTGGGGTACAGGTTCTGCGAGTGCATTCGATCAGATCGATAACGCACCGGAAGAGCGCGCGCGTGGTATAACCATTGCGACGTCTCACGTTGAGTACGATTCTCCGACCCGTCACTACGCGCACGTAGACTGCCCGGGCCACGCTGACTATGTTAAGAACATGATCACTGGTGCGGCGCAGATGGACGGTGCGATTCTGGTTGTGTCTGCAGCTGACGGCCCCATGCCGCAGACTCGCGAGCACATCCTGCTGTCGCGTCAGGTTGGCGTTCCTTACATCGTTGTGTTCCTGAACAAGGCGGACATGGTTGACGATGAAGAGCTGCTTGAGCTGGTTGAAATGGAAGTGCGTGAGCTGCTGAGCGCCTACGAGTTCCCGGGTGACGACACGCCGATCATCACCGGTTCTGCGTTGATGGCTCTGCAGGGCAAAGACGACAACGAAATGGGCACCACTGCTGTCAGGAAGCTGGTTGAAGCTCTGGATGAGTACATTCCCGAGCCTGAGCGTGCGATTGACCAGCCGTTCCTGCTGCCGATTGAGGACGTATTCTCCATCTCCGGTCGTGGTACGGTTGTAACCGGTCGTGTTGAGCGCGGTATCATCAAGGTGGGTGAGGAAGTGGAAATTGTAGGTATCCGGGATACCGTCAAGACCACCTGCACCGGTGTTGAGATGTTCCGCAAGCTGCTGGACGAAGGCCGTGCCGGTGAGAACGTCGGTGTTCTGCTGCGTGGTACCAAGCGTGACGACGTTGAGCGTGGTCAGGTACTGTGCAAGCCGGGCAGCATCAAGCCGCACACCAAGTTTGAGTGTGAGGTGTACGTATTGAGCAAGGACGAGGGTGGCCGTCATACTCCGTTCTTCAAGGGCTATCGTCCGCAGTTCTACTTCCGTACCACCGACGTAACCGGTTCCTGTGAACTGCCGGAAGGCGTGGAAATGGTTATGCCGGGTGATAACGTGAAGATGGAAGTAACGCTGATTGCTCCGATCGCCATGGAAGATGGCCTGCGCTTCGCGATTCGCGAAGGCGGTCGTACCGTTGGCGCCGGTGTTGTCGCGAAGATCATCGAGTAATTCACTCGTTGCATCAGAAAAAGGGGCTGATTTTGTCAGCCCCTTTTTCCGTTTCAGTCGCAATCGCCTCTCCTGGCCCGGTCAGTGACTATGCTTGTTGACAGGGTTGGGTATTATGCATACAATGCGGCTCCTTTTTTTGAAGGTCGGCTAACAAGTAGCTGCTACGAGTGGAGTTTGGTGCATCATGCAAAGCCAAAAGATTCGAATCCGGTTGAAGGCGTTTGATTACCGCCTGATCGACCAGTCCACGCAGGAGATTGTCGATACCGCAAAGCGGACCGGCGCTCAGGTGCGTGGACCTATCCCTCTGCCGACGCGGAAGGAAAAGTACACTATTCTGGTTTCTCCGCACGTCAACAAAGACGCGCGCGACCAGTATGAAATTCGTACTCACAAGCGTTTGCTCGATATTGTTGAGCCAACGGAAAAGACAGTAGATGCTTTGATGAAGTTGGACCTGGCAGCAGGTGTAGACGTTCAGATTAGCCTCGGTTAATACCGCCCGGTATTAATCTGTGTAACTGTCCTAAGGCCATAGAGGGTGAGAGCCCCGTACACTATAGAGGTGAAACATGGCAATTGGTGTTGTCGGCCGCAAGGCTGGTATGACCCGTATTTTTACGGAAGACGGGCAGGCGCTGCCTGTCACGGTGGTTGAGGTTGAGCCCAACCGCATTACTCAACTCAAGACTCTCGAAAACGATGGGTATCGCGCTGTTCAGGTGACTGTAGGCTCGCGCCGTGCGTCACGAGTGACCAGGGCAGCGGCTGGGCATTTCGCCAAAGCCGGCGTGGAAGCTGGTCGTGGCGTTTGGGAGTTTCGTCTGGCTGATGGTGAAGGCGAAGATCTGGCTGCAGGTGGCGAAATTCTGGCAACCGTCTTTGAAGATGGTCAGCTTGTTGATGCTACCGGTCGCTCCAAGGGTAAGGGCTTCCAGGGCGGCGTAAAGCGCTGGAACTTCTCCATGCAGGACGCAACGCATGGTAACTCCCTGTCACATCGTGCTCCGGGTTCTATCGGTCAGAACCAGACTCCGGGCAAGGTATTCAAGGGCAAAAAGATGGCGGGCCAGATGGGTAATGCACAGGTCACTGTGCAGAATCTCAAGATTGTCCGTGTCGACGCCGAGCGCAACCTCCTGCTTATCAGTGGTGCCGTGCCCGGCGCAACTGGCAGTGATGTTGTCATCAAGCCTGCACTTAAAGCCTGAGGAGCGGTTCGATGGAATTGACAATTACAGGTAGCGGCAAGGGGATTTCTGTTTCCGAAGCTGCATTTGCCAAAGATTTTAACGAGTCACTGGTTCATCAGGTCGTCACTGCCTATATGGCAGCCGGTCGTCAGGGTACCAAGGCTCAGAAGACCCGTTCAGAAGTCAGTGGTGGCGGTAAAAAACCATGGCGTCAGAAGGGTACAGGTCGCGCACGTGCTGGTACTATTCGCAGCCCGATCTGGCGCTCCGGCGGCGTAACCTTTGCTGCCAAGCCCCGTGGTTATGAACAGAAAGTTAACCGCAAGATGTACCGCGCCGCATTGCGGTCCATTTTCTCCGAGCTGGTTCGTCAGGAGCGCCTGGTGCTGGTTGATGATTTTGCAATCGACGCGCCCAAGACCAAGGTGTTTGCCTCCAAGCTGGCGGATCTGGGTGTGTCTAACGCCCTGATACTGACAGAAAGTGTTGAGCAGAACCTGCATCTGGCCTCGCGCAATGTCCCGCACGTTGATGTGCGTGATGTTGCAGGTCTGGATCCGGTTAGTCTGGTCGCCTTCGAGAAGGTTGTGGTGACTGTTCCCGCTCTTAAGAAGATCGAGGAGATGCTGGGATGAATCAGGAACGTATTTACAAGGTCCTTCTCGGACCTCACGTATCGGAGAAAGCCTCTCTGGTAGCCGAGCATGGTCAGGTGGTTTTCCGGGTCGCCCCGGACGCAACCAAGCCGGAGATCAAGAAGGCCGTTGAGCAGTTGTTCAACGTCACCGTAGAAGGTGTTCAGGTTCTGAACCGTAAGGGTAAGCTTAAGCGCACTATCCGCGGATTCGGCAAGCGTAATGACATTCGCAAGGCTTACGTAAAGCTGGCTGAAGGTCAGGACATCGATTTTCTGGATGTGGAATAAGGTAAAGGGGTCGTAATATGCCGATCGTCAAAACCAAACCAACATCTGCCGGACGCCGTCACGTTGTAAAGCTTTACAACCCTGACCTGCACACAGGGCGCCCTTACGCACCGTTGGTTGAATCTCAGAGCAAGTCGGGTGGTCGTAACAATGCTGGCCGCATTACCTCCCGTCATGTTGGTGGTGGTCATAAACAGCACTACCGTATTATTGATTTCAAGCGGACCAAAGATGGTGTTCCAGCGACAATAGAGCGCATTGAATACGATCCGAACCGCTCGGCGCACATTGCGCTGATCAAGTATGCCGACGGCGAGCGCCGCTATATTATCGCTCCCAAAGGTATGCAGATCGGTGATCCTGTGCGTTCCGGAATCGACGCGCCTATCAAGGTAGGAAGCACATTGCCGCTGCGGAATATCCCGGTTGGTTCTGTGATCCATTGCGTTGAGCTCAAACCTGGCAAAGGTGCTCAGCTGGCTCGCTCTGCGGGCGCATCCGTACAGCTGGTTGCCCGGGAAGGCGCTTATGCGACCATCCGCCTGCGTTCAGGTGAAATGCGTAAGGTGCTTGTTGATTGTCGTGCCACGTTGGGAGAGGTTTCCAACAGTGAGCACAGTCTCAAGCAGCTTGGCAAAGCGGGTGCATCACGTTGGCGTGGCAAGCGTCCAACAGTACGTGGTGTTGCTATGAACCCAGTTGACCACCCACATGGTGGTGGTGAAGGGCGTACCTCTGGCGGACGTCACCCGGTAACTCCGTGGGGTGTTCCGACCAAAGGGCATAAGACTCGTAAGAACAAGCGTACTGACCAAATGATAGTACGTCGTCGTTCAGCCAAGTAAACGACTACATAGAGGTAAATGCTGTGCCACGTTCTTTAAAGAAAGGTCCTTTTATAGACCTGCATCTGTTGAAGAAGGTCGAGGCAGCTCTGGAAGCAAACGATAAGCGACCGATCAAGACCTGGTCCCGTCGCTCAACGATTTTTCCGGAGTTCGTAGGCCTGACCATCGCAGTCCACAACGGCAGGCAACACGTGCCGGTTTATGTCACCGAAGACATGGTCGGGCATAAACTGGGTGAGTTCGCGGCGACGCGCACTTATCGTGGCCATGCGGCCGACAAGAAAGCTAAACGCTGATTGTGAGGGGAATAGAAATGGAAGTAGCAGCCAAGTACAAGGGCGCTCGCCTCTCAGCTCAGAAGGCCCGTCTTGTCGCCGACCAGGTCCGCGGCAAGGCTGTTGAGGACGCCCTGAACATTCTGACTTTCAGCCCAAAGAAGGCGGCGGTGATTATCAAGAAAGCTCTTGAATCTGCCATCGCCAACGCTGAGCACAACGAAGGTCTGGACGTTGACGAACTGCGGGTTTCCACCGTCATGGTGGATGAGGGCCCGACGCTCAAGCGAATCAAGGCTCGAGCCAAGGGGCGCGCTGACAGAATCATGAAGCGCACCTGCCATATCACCGTCAAGGTCGCCGACAAGTAGGAGATGCTCAGATGGGTCATAAAGTAAATCCAACCGGCATGCGCCTGGGTGTGATCAAAGAGCACAACTCAGTATGGTATGCCGATAAAAAGGAATACGCGAAAAACCTGTTGAACGACATTCAGGTTCGTGAATTCCTCGACAAGCGTCTTGAGAAAGCGTCTGTCAGCAAGATTGTGATCGAGCGCCCTGCTCAGAACGCCCGTATCACGATTCATACTGCCCGCCCCGGTATTGTTATCGGTAAGAAGGGTGAAGATGTTGACCGTCTGCGCCGTGAAGTCGGCGAGATGATGGGCGTGCCTGTGCACATCAACATTGAAGAAGTCCGCAAGCCGGATCTGGATGCCCGCCTGGTAGCGCAAAACGTTGCCGGCCAGCTGGAGCGTCGTGTGATGTTCCGTCGCGCCATGAAGCGCGCGGTACAAAACGCCATGCGCCAGGGCGCCAAGGGTATCAAGATTCAGGTTGGCGGTCGTCTCGGGGGAGCTGAAATTGCCCGTTCCGAGTGGTATCGCGAAGGTCGTGTTCCACTGCACACACTGCGTGCAGATATTGATTACGCAACCTACGAAGCGCATACCACTTACGGCGTAATCGGCGTCAAGGTATGGATCTTCAAAGGTGAGATTCTTGGTGGTATGGAGCAGGTCCGTGCCGACAAGAAAGCCTCTGGGAAGAAAGGTTCTAAGTAAAGGGGCAATCTTATGCTGCAACCAAAACGCACCAAATTTCGCAAGGTAATGAAAGGCCGTAACACCGGTCTTGCCCACCGCGCTAACAAGGTGAGCTTCGGTGAATACGGATTGAAGGCCACCAGTCGCGGGCGTATAACAGCGCGCCAGATTGAAGCCGCACGTCGAACCATGACCCGTAAGATCAAGCGGGGTGGTAAGATCTGGATCCGCGTCTTCCCGGACAAGCCGATCACCGGCAAGCCCCTGGAAGTTCGTATGGGTAAAGGTAAGGGTTCTGTCGAGTATTGGGTGGCTGAGATTCAGCCAGGCCGCATGCTCTATGAGATGGAAGGTGTGGCGGAAGATATCGCCCGCGAAGCTTTCACTCTCGCTGCTGCCAAGCTGCCAGTACAGACCACCTTTGTAACGAGGACGGTGATGTGATGAAAGCAACAGAGCTGCGTGCAAAGTCAGCCGAGGAGCTGAAGCAAGAGCTGATCGGACTCCTGAAGGAGCAGTTCAACCTGCGTATGCGTAAAGCAACAGGTCAGCTGAATCAGTCTCATCTCCTCTCAGGGGTGAAGCGTGATATTGCTCGCGTGAAAACAGTATTGAACGAAAAGGCAGGACAGTAACATGACCGAAGCTACCAAAACTGCCAGAACTCTGAGCGGCAAGGTCGTGAGCAACAAGATGGAGAAATCCATCGTGGTACTGGTTGAGCGCCAGGTTAAGCATCCTCTGTACGGAAAGTACATGAAGCGTTCAACCAAGATTCACGCTCACGATGAGAGCAACCAGTGCAATATCGGTGACACCGTGACCATTCAGGAAACCCGCCCGGTCTCCAAGACCAAAAGCTGGGCCCTGGTCGAAGTCACCGAACATGCAGCCAAGGTGTAAGACGCCCGGAGAACAACCATGATTCAGACTCAGACAATGCTTGAAGTCGCGGATAACAGCGGTGCGCGTCAGGTGATGTGCATCAAGGTCCTGGGCGGTTCACACCGGCGTTATGCCAGCGTTGGGGATATTATCAAGGTGACCGTCAAGGAAGCCATTCCCCGCGGCAAGGTGAAGAAAGGCCAGGTACTGAAGGCTGTTGTCGTGCGCACCCGCAAGGGTGTTCGCCGTCCTGACGGGTCGCTGATCCGTTTTGACGGTAACGCGGCTGTACTTCTGAACAATCAGGACGCACCCATTGGTACCCGTATCTTCGGACCGGTTACCCGTGAACTGCGTAACGAGAAGTTCATGAAAATTATATCACTGGCACCCGAAGTACTTTAAAGGACCAGAGGCCGGTTATGAAAAAGATCAAACGAGATGACGAAGTAATCGTCACCACGGGGAAAGACAAAGGTAAACGTGGTAAAGTCCTGAAGGTTCAGGATGATGGCCGGGTGGTTGTTTCAGGGATCAACATGATCAAGAAGCACACCAAGCCAAACCCGATGCTGGGCACCCCGGGTGGCATCGTCGAAAAAGAAGCACCTATCCAGGCTTCCAACGTGGCTATTTTTAATCCGCAGACCGGCAAGGCCGATCGTGTCGGCTTCCAGATCAAGGAAGACGGTGCCAAAGTGCGGATCTTCAAAGCTACGAACGAAGCTGTCGATAACCAGTAAGCGGTGGTGGTTACGATGCTTAACATGAAAGAGCAGTACAGCAAGGAAGTGGTACCCGCCCTGCAGAAAGAGTTCAGTTACAAGAACATCATGCAGGTGCCGCGTATCGAAAAGATTACCCTGAACATGGGTGTCGGCGAAGCGGTCGGTGACAAAAAGCTGATTGAGAATGCCGTGGCGGATCTTGAGCGCCTGGCCGGTCAGAAAGCCGTTGTCACCAAGGCGCGTAAATCCGTTGCGGGTTTCAAGATCCGTGAAGGTTGGCCAATTGGTTGTAAAGTTACCCTGCGTGGCGAGCGCATGTGGGACTTCTTTGACCGTCTGGTGCACATTGCGGTTCCCCGCATTCGTGACTTCCGCGGTCTGAATCCCAAGTCCTTTGACGGGCGCGGTAACTACAGCATGGGTGTGCGTGAGCAGATTATCTTCCCCGAGATCGAGTACGACAAAGTCGACAAGATCCGCGGTCTGGATATCACCATTACCACCAGTGCCGATACCGACGATGAAGGTCGCGAGCTGTTGAAAGCTTTCGGCTTTCCGTTCAAGCGATAAGGAACGAGAGTAATGGCAAAGGTTTCAATGAAAAACCGTGAGCTCAAGCGCGAGCAGACCGTTGCAAAATATGCAGCGAAGCGTGCTGAGCTCAAGGCGATTATCAAGAACCCGAATACCAGCGATGATGACCGTTGGGATGCACAGATGAAGCTGCAACAGCTTCCTCGCGATGCTTCTCCTTCGCGTCTTCGTAATCGTTGCCAGGTGACTGGTCGGCCCCACGGTGTTCTGCGCAAGTTCGAGCTTTCACGGATTAAGCTCCGTGAATACGGCATGCGTGGTGACGTTCCGGGCCTGACCAAGGCAAGCTGGTAAGATTGGCGGCCTGACTTCGGTCAGGTGCCTGTTGGTAAGCGGTGCGGCAAGCCGCTGCACAACTAAAAAGATCAGGAGCCTCATACCAATGAGTATGCAAGATACGCTTGCGGATATGGTAACCCGTATACGCAACGCCCAGATGGCATCGAAAGCAGACGTTACGATGCCGTCTTCAAAGATGAAAGTCTCCGTAGCCCAGGTCCTTAAGGACGAAGGTTACGTAGCAGATTTTTCCGTTTCAGCTGATGCGAAGCCCGAGCTGACGATCACTCTCAAATACTTCGGTGGCAAGCCGGTTATTGAGCAGATCAAGCGGGTTAGCCGTCCAAGCCTGCGCCAGTACAAGGGCGCCGGGGCACTGCCGAAGGTATCCGGCGGTTTGGGAGTCGCGATTGTCTCTACGTCCAAGGGCGTTATGACAGACCGCGCCGCACGTGCTGCCGGCGTGGGTGGCGAAGTCATCTGCACCGTATTCTAGGAGAATCACATGTCCAGGGTTGCCAATAATCCTGTCGTGCTGCCTTCCGGTGTTGAGGTTAAGCTGAACGGACAGGAAATTAGTGTTAAGGGCTCCAAAGGAGCGCTTGAGTTTTCAATTCACCAGGCGGTTGAAGTAAAACAGGAAGAAAATGTTCTTCGCTTTGCTGCCCGTGACAGTGCCCAAAAGTCCCGCGCTCTTGCCGGTACAACTCGCGCATTGGTCAATAATATGGTGACCGGTGTGTCCGCAGGCTGGGAGCGCAGGCTCCAACTGACGGGCGTAGGTTACCGGGCCCAGGCGCAAGGTAAGAAGCTCAATCTGACGCTGGGTTTTTCTCACCCGGTTGAGTATGAGCTGCCCGAGGGGATTACCGCAGAAACTCCGTCCAACACGGAAATTGTCATTCGCGGTATCGACAAGCAACAGGTTGGCCACGTCGCTGCGGAAATCCGCGCGTTCCGTCCGCCCGAGCCTTACAAGGGCAAAGGTGTTCGGTATGCGGATGAGCAGGTAAGACGCAAAGAAGCCAAGAAGAAATAAGGCGGGACTATGAGCGCGAATAACGAAAGATTGCGTCGCGCACGCAAAGTGCGCATGAAGATCCGTGAACTGGGTACGACACGCCTGTGCGTGCATCGCACCCCGCGTCATATGTACGCCCAGGTCACGACAGCAGATGGCAGCCAGGTGATTGCCACTGCCTCCACGTTGGATAAGGAATTGCGCCAGGGTGCAACCGGTAACGTGGACGCCGCCAAAAAGGTGGGCCAGCTGATTGCTGAGCGTGCCAAGGCGGCAGGTATCGAGCAGGTCGCTTTTGACCGCTCCGGTTACCGTTATCATGGTCGTGTTCAGGCTTTGGCCGACGCTGCCCGTGAAGCTGGCTTGCAATTCTAAGAGGTGGAGAAGATGAGCGTTAACGATCAGAAGGCGCCTGAGCTCCAGGAGAAGCTGGTTCAGGTAAATCGCGTTGCCAAGGTGGTTAAGGGTGGTCGCATTTTTGCGTTTACCGCGTTGACCGTTGTAGGTGACGGAAAAGGGCGGGTCGGCTTTGGTCGAGGCAAGGCGCGTGAAGTGCCGGTCGCTATCCAGAAGGCCATGGAAGCTGCGCGTAAAAATATGGTGGATGTGCCTCTTGATGGCACAACGCTGCAGTACGCGGTTAAGGCCCAGCACGGTGGTTCCAAGGTGTACATGCAGCCGGCTTCTGAAGGTACAGGTATCATCGCCGGTGGTGCGATGCGTGCAGTGCTGGAAGTGGCAGGGGTGCAGAACGTACTGTCCAAGTGTTACGGGTCTACCAACCCGGTAAACGTGGTACGTTCCACCATCAAGGGTCTCCAGGCAACGCAAGCGCCTGAAGATATTGCAGCCAAGCGCGGTAAATCCGTCGAAGAGATTCTGGGTTGAAGTCATGGCGAACGCAAAAACGATTAAAGTAACTCTGACCCGCAGCCCGATCGGCTGCCAGCCCAAGCACAAGCTTTGTGTGAAAGGCCTGGGTCTTCGTAAAATCGGTCATTCCGTTGAGGTAGAGGATACCCCTTCCATACGCGGAATGATTAACCGGGTGAATTACCTGGTTCGGGTTGAGGAGAACTAAGATGCGTCTGAACGAACTTAGTCCAGAGCCCGGTTCACGTCCCGCCGCCAAGCGCGTAGGTCGTGGTATCGGTAGCGGTCTCGGTAAAACCGGTGGCCGTGGTCACAAGGGTTTGAAGTCCCGTTCCGGTGGCAGCGTGGCACCCGGTTTCGAGGGTGGTCAGCAGCCATTGGCTCGTCGTCTTCCGAAATTTGGTTTCACATCGCGCCAGCAGCGTTATGTTGCCGAGATTCGTCTGAACGAACTGGCAAAGGTTGAAGGTGATATTGCGGATCTTGCTGCCCTGAAAAAGGCTGACATCATCCGCGAGGAAATTCGCGAAGCCAAGGTTATCCTGTCGGGCGAAATTGACCGTGCGGTAACCGTGAAAGGACTTCGGGTAACCAAAGGCGCGCGCGAGGCAATTTCTGCCGCGGGTGGTAAAGTCGAAGACTAAGGCGAGTCGAGGACTAAATGGCGAAGAACGCATCATTGCCTGCGGGCGCGGGAAAAGGACTTGCAGAGCTGCGCTCGCGGCTCTGGTTTGTCTTCCTGGCATTGCTGGTGTACCGGATTGGTGCCCACATTCCGGTGCCAGGTATTAACCCCGACCGTTTGGCGGCACTGTTCGAGCAGAATCAGGGCACGATCCTGAGTATGTTCAACATGTTTTCAGGTGGTGCGCTCGAGCGCATGAGTATCTTCGCTCTCGGTATCATGCCGTATATCTCCGCCTCGATCATCATGCAGCTCATGACTGCGGTAAGTCCGCAACTAGAGCAGCTGAAGAAAGAGGGTGAGGCCGGGCGTCGAAAGATCAGCCAGTACACGCGGTACGGTACGGTTGTCCTGGCTCTGGTTCAGGGTTTTGGTATTTCTGTCGGTCTGGCCTCGCAAGGCGTAACCTTCAACGATAGTTTCAGCTTCCACTTTGTTGCGGTTGTCTCTTTCGTGAGTGGTGCCGTCTTCATGATGTGGCTGGGCGAACAGATTACCGAGCGGGGTGTCGGTAACGGCATCTCCCTGCTTATTTTTGCAGGCATTGTTGCCGGGCTTCCCGGTGCAATTGGCCAGACTCTGGAGCAAGCCCGTAATGGTGAAATGAGCCTGCTGGTGGTTCTTGGTATCGGCATTCTGGCGATCGCGGTAGTTGGCTTCGTTGTGTTCATGGAGCGCGGTCAGCGTCGGCTGACTATCAACTACGCCAAGCGGCAGCAGGGTCGCCGGGTCTTTGCCCAGCAGTCCAGCCATTTGCCCCTGAAGGTGAACATGGCCGGTGTTATTCCGCCCATTTTTGCTTCATCCATCCTGCTTTTCCCGGCATCGCTGGGTCAGTGGTTTGGTCAGGGTGAAGGCATGGAGTGGCTCAGTGACATTTCCCAGGCGTTGGCCCCAAGCCAGCCGTTGTACATCATTCTGTTTGCAGCAGCAGTTGTATTCTTCTGCTTCTTCTACACAGCCCTGATGTATAATCCGAAGGAAGTTGCGGATAATCTCAAGCGCTCTGGAGCGTTTATTCCGGGCATACGTCCAGGCGACCAGACAGCCAAGTATATTGATGGCGTGCTGACCCGTCTGACACTGTTCGGTGCAATGTACATTGCAGCAGTCTCTCTGTTCCCTCAGTTTCTGATGGTGGCCGGGAATGTTCCGTTCTATCTGGGCGGTACCTCACTGCTGATTGTTGTAGTCGTAGTGATGGATTTCATGGCGCAGGTTCAGTCGCACCTGATGTCGCATCAGTATGAATCGCTGATGAAGAAGTCCAATCTCAAGGGCTATGGACGGAACGGTTGAACCCGTTCCCCTTGAAAACTGGAGTCGACAATGAAAGTACGCGCTTCGGTAAAGAAAATTTGCCGTAACTGCAAAGTAATTCGTCGCAATGGCTCAGTGCGAGTCATTTGCTCGGAGCCTCGTCACAAACAGCGCCAGGGCTGATTCTTTCGGGAAACTCTCTGGTCTGTTTAAAAAAGGTTCGTAATGGTAGCGCTTGACTCGATACCGGGTCAGGCGTTATTATTTCGCGCCCTTTTTGTGGCGGACAATTCACACAGCAAAGCTTTGAACGCGGAGTAATTTGGATGGCACGTATAGCCGGTGTCAATATACCCGATCACAAACATGCTGTTATCTCGCTGACCTACATTTTTGGTATTGGCAAGACAACAGCTCAGAAGCTTTGCGATGCAACCGGCGTCAAGCCGGACGTCAAGGTCAAGGACCTGTCTGACGAGCAGCTTGAATCACTTCGTACAGAAGTGGGTAAAGTGGTCGTTGAGGGCGATCTGCGTCGTGAAGTACAGATGAACATTAAGCGTTTGAAGGATCTCGGATGTCACCGTGGTCTGCGCCATCGTCACGGACTGCCTGTCCGCGGCCAGCGCACCAAGACCAACGCGCGCACCCGTAAAGGTCCTCGCAAACCTATTCGTAAGTAACAGGTAGGCAAACATGGCAAAGCCAGGTACACGTACCCGTAAAAAGGTGAAAAAGACGGTTGTTGATGGCGTCGCACACGTTCATGCGTCCTTCAACAACACCATCGTGACCATTTCTGACCGTCAGGGCAACGTTCTGTCCTGGGCCACATCCGGTGGTTCCGGTTTCCGTGGGTCGCGTAAGAGTACACCTTTTGCTGCGCAGGTAGCAGCTGAAAGAGCCGGTAACGCGGCTGCTGAATACGGCCTTAAAAACCTGGACGTAGAGGTTAAGGGTCCCGGGCCCGGACGTGAATCTGCAGTTCGTGCTCTTAATGGGTGCGGCTACAAGATCACCAACATCACAGATGTGACGCCGATTCCCCATAACGGCTGTCGTCCGCCCAAAAAGCGCCGCGTCTAACACAGGAGACAGTGAATTATGGCTCGTTATACAGGCCCGAAGTGCAAGCTGTCTCGTCGTGAAGGGACAGATCTTTTTCTGAAGAGCGGTGTTCGCGCGCTGGATTCCAAGTGCAACATCGAGACTCCGCCGGGTATGCACGGCGCGCGTCGCAGCCGTCTGTCCGAGTATGGCGTACAGCTTCGTGAAAAACAGAAAGTTCGTCGGATTTATGGCGTTCTGGAAAAGCAATTCCGCAACTATTACAAAGAGGCGGCTCGCCAGAAGGGTGCAACCGGTGAAAACCTGCTGCAACTTCTCGAGACGCGTCTTGATAACGTTGTATATCGCATGGGATTCGGTTCTACCCGTGCAGAGTCCCGTCAGCTCGTCTCTCACAAGGCGATCCTGGTTAATGACAAGGTAGTGAATATCCCTTCCTACAAGGTCAAGCCGGGTGATGTTGTGAGTGTGCGTGAAAAGGCCAGAAATCAGCTGCGAGTCAAAGGCGCGCTGGATCTGTCTGCAGGCCGTGCTCCGGTGAGCTGGGTAGAGGTCGACGCCAGCAAGATGTCCGGCGTTTACAAGTCAGTACCCGAACGTACTGAACTGCCGGCCGACATCAATGAGAACCTCATCGTCGAGCTTTACTCCAAGTAAAGCCTGATTTGCAACGTAAGTAGCAACGATAGCAGATAGGGGCGTCTATGCAGCGTTCAGTACAAGAGTTATTGACACCTCGTACCATTGACGTGAAGGAATCGAATGCAACCCGCGCCAAGGTGACACTGGAACCTCTCGAAAGAGGCTTCGGTCATACCCTGGGTAGCGCATTGCGTCGGATTCTCTTGTCTTCGATGCCGGGCTGCGCTGTGACTGAAGCGCAGATTGACGGTGTCTTGCACGAGTACAGCGCCATTGAAGGTGTCCAGGAGGACGTCATTGAGATTCTGCTGAATCTCAAGGGCGTTGCGGTCAAGATGAACGGTCGGGATGACACTGAGCTCACGCTCAGCAAGAAAGGCCCGGGCGTTGTTACAGCCGGTGATATCACGCTGGATCATGACGTGGAAATCTCCAACCCGGACCATGTGATCTGCCACCTGAGTGAAAAGGGTGAAGTGAACATGCGTCTGCGGGTGGCCCGCGGTCGCGGCTATGAGCCTGCTGACCAGCGTGGTCTCGATGAAGATGAAACACGCGCCATCGGACGCCTGCAGCTGGATGCAACCTTCAGTCCGGTTCGTCGCGTAGCCTACTCCGTGGAAAGTGCACGTGTAGAGCAGCGTACTGACCTGGACAAGCTGGTGATTGATCTGGAGACCAATGGCACCATCGATCCGGAAGAAGCAATTCGCCGGGCGGCCACGATTCTCCAGCAGCAACTGGCGGTGTTCGTAGATTTCGATCATGAAAAAGAGCCTGAGCGCGTTGAAGAAGAGGAAGAAATCGATCCTATTCTGTTGCGCCCGGTTGATGATCTGGAACTCACAGTGCGTTCAGCTAACTGCTTGAAGGCTGAAAACATTTACTACATCGGCGATCTTATCCAGCGCACAGAAGTTGAGCTGTTGAAGACGCCTAACCTTGGTAAGAAGTCGCTCACCGAGATCAAGGACGTTCTGGCGTCTCGTGGTTTGTCTCTGGGGATGCGTCTTGATAACTGGCCGCCGGCTAGCCTTCGTGGCGACGACCGGGTTCTGGGCGGTTGATTGCCGATTAGTTTAAGGTAAGGAATCAGAGCAATGCGTCATCGTAAGAGTGGTCGTAAGTTCAGCAGGACCAGTGCGCATCGCAAGGCCATGTTTCGTAACATGACTGCGTCACTGGTTGGTCATGAGCTGATTAAAACAACGCTGCCGAAAGCCAAAGAGCTTCGTCGTGTAGCTGAGCCTTTGATCACGCTCGCCAAGAAAGATTCGGTTGCGAATCGTCGCCTGGCGTTTTCTCGTCTGCGCGACGATGCGGCGGTAGCCAAGCTGTTTGATGAGCTTGGCCCCCGTTACAACGAGCGTCCGGGTGGTTACCTTCGTATACTGAAGTGTGGCTTCCGTGCCGGCGACAATGCCCCCATGGCATTTGTTGAGCTGGTAGGCCGTCCGTTGGACATCGAAGCGGAAGAAGTGGACGAAGACGACGAGTAACATCGTTGGCCAGTCCACAAAAAAACCGGATGCCGTGTGGTGTCCGGTTTTTTTGTGGTTGGAGATTTTTCCCTGTTATTTCGTTAGCAATGGTTTCAGGTAGCGACCGGTGTGCGATGCGGGATTCTCCGCAACGTCTTCCGGCGTGCCTTCCGCAATAATCCGTCCTCCGCCGGATCCACCCTCGGGTCCGAGATCGATAACCCAGTCTGCGGTTTTGATGACGTCGAGGTTGTGCTCGATAACCACAATGGTGTTGCCGTGATCTCTCAGACGCTGCAGTACGTTCAGTAGCTGCTGGATGTCGTAGAAGTGCAGCCCGGTAGTGGGTTCGTCGAGAATATACAGGGTCTTGCCCGTATCCCGTTTCGACAGTTCTTTGGCCAGCTTTACCCGCTGGGCTTCACCGCCAGAGAGAGTGACCGCACTTTGCCCGAGGCGAATGTAGGAGAGCCCTACATCAATCAGGGTTTGCAGTTTTCGGGCGAGAAACGGCACGGCATCAAAAAATTCCCGTCCTTCCTCAACCGTCATGTTTAACACTTCGTTGATATTCTTGCCTTTGTAACGGACTTCCAGGGTCTCCCGGTTATAGCGCTTGGCTTTGCACACATCGCAGGGCACGTACACATCTGGAAGGAAGTGCATCTCCACCTTGATCATGCCATCGCCCTGGCAGGCCTCACAGCGGCCGCCCTTGACGTTGAAGGAGAAGCGGCCAGGTTTGTAGCCTCGAGAGCGAGCTTCCTGGGTACCGGCAAACAGTTCACGTATGGGGGTGAACAGGCCGGTGTAGGTGGCCGGGTTGGAGCGGGGTGTGCGTCCGATCGGGCTTTGATCGATATCAATCACCTTGTCCAGCTTCTCCAGACCTGTCAGCTCTTCGAAGGGAGCGTGGCTGAGGCTTGTCGCCTTGTTCAGTTTGGCGGCGGCGACAGGATAGAGCGTGCTGTTTATCAGGGTGGATTTGCCAGAACCCGAAACCCCCGTTATGCAGGTCATAATGCCCAGGGGCAAATTGAGCGTGACATTCTGCAGGTTGTTGCCGGTGGCACCGGACAGGGTGAGGGTTTCGCCGCTACCCTTGTTTCGGGTGTCAGGGATGGCTATTTCCCTGGCCCCGCTCAGGTACTGGCCGGTAAGCGAATCCGGGTTGGCCAGAATCTGTGCCGGCGTGCCCTGGGCAATGATCTGGCCGCCGTGCACGCCGGCACCGGGGCCGATATCGATAACGTGGTCTGCCGCACGAATGGCGTCTTCATCGTGTTCCACAACAATAACGGTGTTACCCAGATCCCGCAGGTGAGTAAGGGTACTTAGCAGCCGGTCATTGTCGCGCTGGTGCAGGCCGATGGAAGGTTCGTCCAGTATATACATCACGCCCACAAGGCCCGCACCTATCTGGCTGGCGAGCCGGATGCGCTGAGCCTCACCACCTGAAAGCGTGTCGGCGCTGCGCTCCAGCGTCAGGTACTCAAGGCCAACGTTCACCAGGAACTGAAGGCGTTGCCGGATCTCTTTGGTGATTTTTTCGGCGATTTCCCCTTTGCGGCCGGGCAGCGCAAGAGTGTCGAAATAGGAAAAGGCCTCGCCGATTGGAAGGCGGGTTATCTCCGGCAGGTTGCGTTCTTCAATGAAGACGTGGCGCGCGCTGCGGCGCAGGCGCGAACCATGGCAGTCTTTACAGGGCTGGGTGCTGAGGTTACGGGCCAGTTCCTCGCGCATGCTCTGGGAATCGGTTTCCCGGTAGCGGCGTTCGAGATTTGGAATAATGCCCTCGAAGGAGTGGGATCTTTCCATGATATGGCCGCGGGAATTCACATAGCGAAACGGAATCTCTTCGCTGCCTGACCCGAACAGAAGTGTTTTCCGGAAGGCCTCCGGTAGCTCTGCCCAGGGCGTTTCCAGGTCAATACCATAGTGATCGGCCACGCTACCCAGCATTTGGAAATAGTACACAGCGCGGCGATCCCAGCCTTTTATGGCGCCGGCTGCGAGTGTTGCCTCCGGATGCTGAACGATTTTTTCGGCATCGAAGAACTGTTTGATACCCAGGCCATCGCAGGTTGGGCAGGCACCGGCGGGGTTGTTGAATGAAAACAGCTTGGGTTCCAGTTCGCTCAGCGCATAACCGCATTGGGTGCAGGCGTATTTGGCAGAAAAAGTCTGTTCTTCGTTTGCGGAGCCTGGTTGCGCGTCCATTGGCGCCACCAGCGCAATGCCATCGGCCAGCCCCAGGGCGGTCTCAAAGCTTTCAGCAAGCCGCTGTTCAAGGCCGGGCTTCACTTTGAAGCGATCGACAACAACATCAATCTGGTGTTTGCGCTTCTTGTCGAGTTCAGGCACATCGTCTATGTCGTAAACCGTTCCGTCCACCCGCAGGCGGATAAACCCCTGGCTTCGCATGGTCTCCACAACCTGCAGGTGTTCACCTTTGCGATCGCGGATTACCGGCGCAAGAATCATCAGTTTGCTGTTTTCCGGCATCGCCAACACCTGGTCCACCATCTGGCTGACGGTTTGGGCTTCCAGTGGCTGGCCATGATCCGGGCACCTTGGCTCGCCCGCTCTGGCATACAGCAAGCGCAGGTAATCGTAAATTTCGGTGATGGTGCCAACAGTCGACCGCGGGTTGTGGGAGGTGGATTTCTGCTCAATAGAAATCGCAGGAGACAGGCCTTCGATGTGGTCCACATCGGGCTTCTCCATCATAGAGAGGAACTGGCGTGCGTAGGTGGACAAGGATTCCACGTAGCGGCGCTGGCCCTCGGCATACAGTGTATCGAAGGCGAGGGACGACTTTCCCGAGCCGGACAAGCCGGTTACAACGATCAGTTTGTCCCTCGGGATCTCCAGGTCGATGTTTTTCAGGTTGTGGGTTCGTGCCCCTTTGATCCGGATGTGATCCATAACACCTCGCTTGGAGAAAAAACGGAAATTATACCGCGTTACGCCCGCCGCGGCGAAAGTGCCGGTTGATTCGTATCTGTCCACCGCCGGGGCTGGTTCTGTTACAATGCGGCGCCTGAATAATGCAGGTTCTTTCGCAGGAACCTGCTTTCAACCCCGGGAAAGGAGCTCACTACCATGAATGCGCTGGAAAAACGCTCCGTATTCGCGCTGGCGTCGGTCTATGCCATGCGTATGCTCGGGTTGTTTATGGTCATGCCCGTATTCATGTTGCTGGGTAACGACCTTGCGGGCGCGACACCGGCGCTGCTTGGCCTGGCCATTGGTGCCTATGGCCTGAGCCAGGCCTTGCTGCAGATCCCCTTCGGTTTGCTGTCAGATCGGGTTGGTCGCAAGCGCATGATCTATATCGGCCTGATCCTGTTTGCTGCCGGCAGCATGCTGGCTGGCGCGGCGGACTCAATATACGTTGTTATTGCCGGTCGGATTCTTCAGGGCGCAGGCGCTATTGCCAGTGTGCTCATGGCGCTGCTCAGTGATTTGACCCGGGAAGAACAACGCACCAAGGCCATGGCGACAGTGGGCATTTCTATCGGGCTTTCGTTTTCTGTGTCCCTGGTGCTCGGGCCCTTGCTGGGTTCTGTGTGGGGATTGTCAGGAATTTTCTACGCCACCGCTGTGCTGGCCCTGGTAGCGCTTTTCATTGTCAGCCGAGTGGTGCCTACGCCGCACCAGCAGAAAACCAGTGCCGATACACACCCTGCAAAAGCCATGCTGGGGCACGTGTTGTCTGACGGGCGTCTGTTGCGGCTGGATTTCGGTATTTTTGCACTGCATCTTGTGCTGACGTCCCTGTTTCTGGTGTTTCCATCCGTGCTGCAGAATCAGTTGGGGCTGGCCACAGGTTCCCACTGGTGGTTTTACCTGAGTGTGATGATTACCTCTTTTTTCGCCATGGTACCGTTTATCATTATCGGCGAGAAAAAACGCAAAATGAAGCCAGTGCTCTGTGGAGCTATTGCTTTGCTTGCAACGGCGACAGCGGGGCTTGCCGGGGTGTCAGACAGCCTGGTATTCGCCTGGGTGGTCATGTTTTTCTTCTTTATGGCCTTCAACCTGCTGGAAGCCAGCCTGCCGTCCCTGATCAGCAAAGAAGCCCCGGCGGCCAGCAAGGGAACGGCCATGGGTGTGTATTCTACCTCCCAGTTCATGGGTGCCTTCCTGGGCGGCGCCCTTGGGGGTTACCTGTTGCAGCAGGTTGGAATCGAAGGGGTCGTCTGGTTTATGGTAACTGTTCTCGGGCTCTGGTTGCTGGTGGCATTGACCATGCCAGCACCAAGCCATAATTCAGGTTTCGTGGTACAGTTGCGTGATATAGCGAACAACCAGTATGACGATGTTGATGACACTCTGCGCCGCTTGCCGGGCGTGCAGGATGTGGTCATTGTTGAAAACGCTGCCACCGCCTATCTCAAGGTGGACCGACAGCACTTTGATGAGGCGCTGCTTGCGGACTTTCCATTCGTCCGGCAGGGCAGCAATTCTTGAAATCCGGAGGCCCGCAAGGAATGCGGGTGTCGCTGAAAACAGAATCAGGAGCGGAACATGGCAAGAGGCGTAAACAAAGTTATTCTTATCGGGAATCTCGGGCAGGATCCGGAAACCCGTTATACCCCGAACGGCAATGCCGTGGTGAACCTGAGCCTTGCTACCGACGAGAGTTACAAGGACCGCCAGACCGGCCAGATGGTTCCGAAAACCGAATGGCATCGCATCGTCATGTTCGGAAAGATAGCCGAGATTGCTGGCCAGTACCTGCGTAAAGGGTCCAAAGTCTATATTGAGGGCAAGCTGCAAACCCGTAAATGGCAGAACAAGGAAGGTCAGGACGTTTACACCACAGAAGTGGTGGTCGACATTAATGGCCAGATGCAGATGCTGGACAGTCGTGGCAGTGAAGGCGGTATGAGCCAGGGTGCACCTGCCGGCCGCCCCCAGCAGCAATCAGCACCAGCCCCTCAGCCCCACCAGCCGCCGCATTCAGGTGGTTACACCCAGGGGCAGGCCCAACCAGCTCAGGGTGGCAGCATGCCCGAGCCGGTGGACGATTTTGATGACGATATACCCTTTTAGAATCCGATTAGAGAGTGTAAAGAAAAACGACTGCTTCGGTGGTCGTTTTTCTTTGGCTGAAGGATTAGTCGCTGCCCGAACTGTCCATGCCCAGTTCATTGATTTTGCGGGTAAGTGTGTTTCTGCCCCAGCCAAGAAGAAGAGCGGCATCCCGTCGTTTGCCGCCGGTATGGTCGAGGGCGGTTTCGATCATGATTTTTTCAAACTCCGGCACAGCCGAATCCAGGATGTTCTTTTCTCCATGGGCCAGTAGCTGGCGGGCCCAGTTCCGCAATCCTTCCTGCCAGGTTGTGCCAGTGGTGTTCTGTTCGGGTTGCTCCAGTAGCTCCGGCGGCAGGTCGTTTATGTGAATTTCCCGGCCGCTGGCCATCACGGTAAGCCAGCGGCAGGTGTTTTCAAGTTGCCGCACATTGCCGGGCCAGGCCAGGGAGACAAGATATTTCTCCGCCTCCGGCAGCAGGACTTTGGGCTCCACCGCCAGTTCGTTTGCGGCACGCTGGAGGAAGTGCTGCATCAGGCGGGGAATATCTTCCCGGCGTTCTGAAAGTTTTGGCAGATGCACGCGGATAACGTTCAGGCGGTGGAAAAGATCCTCCCGGAAGGCGCCCGACGTAACGAGCTTTTCCAGATTCTGGTGAGTGGCGGCGATGATACGCACATCCACCTTGATGGGCGTGGTGCCGCCAACGCGATAAAACTCGCCATCAGCCAGAACCCTGAGCAGGCGGGTTTGGGTGTCACCCGGCATATCACCAATTTCGTCGAGAAAAAGTGTGCCTCCGTTGGCCTGCTCGAAACGGCCCTGGCGGATGCCGGTTGCCCCGGTGAATGCGCCTTTTTCGTGGCCAAAAAGCTCAGACTCCATAAGATCTCTTGGGATGGCTGCCATATTAAGGGCAATAAATGCATGTCGGGCCCGGGGGCTGTGATTGTGAAGAGCCTGGGCGACCAGTTCTTTACCGGTGCCGCTTTCACCGTTAATCAGAACGGTGATATTGGAATTGGAAAGTCTGCCAATGGCCCGGAAAACCTCCTGCATGGCCGGGGCTTCGCCAATAATTTCAGTGCTTTGTTCAGGCGATTGTGTTTTCGGTGTGGCGACCGCTTTCTTCTCATGGCTGTAGGCGACCGCTCTTTTTGCCAAAGCAACGGCGTCGTCTACATCAAAGGGTTTCGGGAGATACTCGAAGGCACCACTCTGGTAGCTGGAAACAGCGCTTTCCAGGTCGGAGTGCGCAGTCATGATAATCACGGGTACGTTCGGGTGTGCCTGGCCAATCCGGGAAAGCAGCGTGATGCCGTCCACTCCGGGCATGCGGATATCACTGATGATGGCGTCCGGTTGCTCGCGTTCCAGCTGCTTCATGATGTTTGCGCCACTATCGAATGCTGTAGGTTGCATGCCGGCCTGGCTAAGGGCGCGTTCCAGTACCCAGCGTATGCTGCGGTCGTCGTCGACGATCCAGATTTTGGCAGATGCGCGGTTCATGGTGTGACCTCCAGTGGCAGGAAGATAATGAAGTCCGTCTGTCCCGGTTCGCTCTCGCACTCAACCAACCCGTTATGCTGGCCAATAATGCTCTGGGTAATGGACAGCCCGAGACCTGTGCCGTTAGCGCGACCACTGATCATCGGGTAAAAAATATTCTGGCGCAGTTCCGGTGCGATTCCCGGGCCGTTGTCGATGATGTCGATGCGGCATGCAAGTCGATGGCGCCGGGGGCCAATGCTGACTTGCCGAAGAGCCCGTGTTCGAAACGTAATGGTGGGTACTTGCGGTTCATTCTGGTTGCAAGCCTCGCTTTCAAATGCCGCCTCCATGGCATTGCGCGCAATGTTGAGAAAGGCCTGGATCAAAAGCTCTTTGTCCCCCGCAAACTCTGGCAGGCTTGGGTCGTAGTCCCGCTGGAACAGCACCCGGCCCTTGCTTTCGGCTTCGAGCAGAGTGCGTACACGCTCAAGAATTTCATGAATGTTGGCCGGGGCCGGTTTCAGTGCCTTGTTGGGGCCAAGCATACGGTCAACAAGGCTGCGTAAGCGATCAGCTTCCTCAATGATAATCTGCGTATATTCCCGCTGACCTGCGCTATGCAGCTCACGGTCAAGCAATTGTGCGGCGCCACGGATTCCGCCAAGTGGATTCTTGATTTCATGCGCCATACCCCGCACCAGAACACGTGTGGTCTCCTGCTGTGCTATGAGGTCTTCTTCCCGGCTTATCCGTAGCAGCCGATCCCGGGGTTGTATCTCAACCAGCAGCCCGGGCGGGTTCTGCTCCAGGCGCGACACAGAGTAGTCCACGGTTCTTCTTGAGCCACTGGCAAGCAGAAATTCGGTTTCCCTGCGGGTGTAAGGATGGCCGGTTTCAGCGGCTTTGCGCAGAGTTCGGGTGGCGATCTCCGAATCAAGGAGAATATCCCCGAAGGTGAGGCCAGCGCTGCGCGCCAGGCTGGTTTCAAAAAGATTCTCGGCTGCCGGGTTCAGGTAGCGGATGATCAGATTGTCCCCCAGTACAACAACCGCTGTGGTGAGGTTATCCAGCATGTTCTTGTAGCTGTTGGTATTGGCTGATGGATGTGCCATAGGCGAATCCTGTTGGTAATGGCTGGCGGAACGGGCAGGGTTTCGGTCAGCTGGCCCTTGAATCCGTAACAACCGCTGTAACAGAACTCAGCAAAAAACGAACCAGATTCTGTGCGTCTGTGGCTGAGCGTGGAGGTAAGGCGTCGGACTCGCTGGCGGGGCTTCGCTGCAACGCATTTCGTTGGGCAATAAAAGCGCAGTCCGGCAGGATTGCGCGATTACCGTTGTTATTGTCGCACTATTTTTGTGCGCGCGCACCATTATGGTGCGAAATGCGGTTCAGTTCAGAACGGAAGGGCGGTGGACGGTGAAGCGAACAGGGTTACCGGTTTTAATCTGCACACCATTGCTGTCGACAATATGTACGCCGGCTTCGTGGGTGCCCCGGAAAACATTGTTAACGGTGATCGAGCCGGATGTGCTCTGGCCTACAGGCTGGCCGTCCAGCGTGACTTCGTACTTATGCCCCGGCTCAAGGGGTGGCGTGCTGCGCATTTCAAAACGCACATCACCACTGCCGCTGTGAAAGGCCTGGTCATTCTCGGGAAAAGTGAAGGAAACGCTCTCATAGACCGAGCCTTCACGTTTCACTTCTTCCCGCAGCTTGTCGGTTTCCCGGACAGTTTGCGGTTTGGGGAGGGTGATGGTTGTAACAGGCTTCAACTTCACCGTCTCTGCGCCTTCCGACGGTTCATCGGAAAAGGTGACGTTGCCTTGTGCGTCCACGTTGCGGTACACCTCCGCAAGAGCTGGCCCTGTGGTCAGAAGTATCAGCGCCGCGGTGATTCCAAGCGTGGGGTTCATAATTTCAGCCTGCAGTGATGTTTTAACCTGATTATCAATGGCAGGGCAGGCCTTTTCAATGTAGCAGGGTGGAGTTGATGATTACATATCGTTAAGAGCTGTGGCGTTGTGTAACGGTTCACATAAAAGCCCCGCCCTGTGAGGCGAGGCTTTCAAAGCCGCTGTTCGTCAGCCCGGCAGTTTCAGCAGAAACCGCCCGGGGCCTTAGCAGGAATAATAAAGCTCGAACTCAACCGGGTGGGTGGTCATGTTGATGCGCTCAACCTCGCCGCGCTTCAGGTCAATGTAGCCCTGAATCATATCTTCGGTAAACACGCCGCCGCGGGTCAGGAACTCATGGTCTTCCGCCAGGCAGTCCAATGCTTCCTGGAGAGTTTCCGCCACTTTAGGGATGCTCAGAGCCTCTTCCTTTGGCAGGTCGTACAGATCCTTATCCATGGCATCGCCCGGGTGAATCTTGTTCTGGATGCCATCGAGGCCGGCCATCAGGAGTGCCGCAAACGCCAGGTAGGGGTTGGCAGCCGGGTCCGGGAAACGTACTTCCACACGGCGAGCTTTCGGGCTGGTTACATAGGGAATGCGGATTGATGCAGAGCGGTTACGGGCAGAATAGGCCAGCATAACCGGTGCCTCGTAGCCCGGCACCAGCCGCTTGTAGCTGTTGGTGGCGGGGTTGGTGAAGGCATTGATGGCCTTGGAGTGCTTGATGATGCCACCAATGTAGAACAGCGCCATTTCGCTCAGTCCGGCATAGCTGTCGCCGGCAAACAGGTTTTTCCCGTCTTTGTTCAGGCTCATGTGTACGTGCATGCCGGAGCCGTTATCGCCTACGACCGGCTTGGGCATAAAGGTGGCGGTTTTTCCGTAGGCGTGGGCCACGTTGTGCACGCAGTATTTCAGGATCTGGACTTCGTCGGCTTTTTTGGTCAGCGTGTTTGGGCCGACTCCGATTTCACACTGGCCCGCGGTGCCCACTTCGTGGTGGTGCACTTCAATGACCAGCCCCATGGATTCCATGGCAGCGCACATGGCGCCCCGCAGGTCGTGCAGGCTGTCTACCGGTGGTACAGGGAAGTAGCCGCCCTTCACACCCGGGCGGTGGCCAATGTTGTTGCGGTCAAAGTCTTCACCGGAAACCCAGGCTGCTTCTTCTGAGTGCAGGGAATACATGGAGCCCTGCATGTCGGTTTTCCACTTTGCCGAATCGAAAACGAAAAACTCTGGCTCAGGGCCAAACAGGGCGCCATCTGCGATGCCGGTGGATTTGAGATACTCCTCGGCGCGGCGGGCAACGGAGCGCGGATCCCGCTCATAGCCCTGCATGGTAGAAGGCTCAACAATGTCGCAGGTAATGTTGATGGTGCTTTCTTCGGTGAAAGGATCAAGAACGGAGCTGCTGTCATCCGGCATCAGAATCATGTCGGATTCGTTGATGCCCTTCCAGCCGGCGATGGAGGAGCCATCGAACATTTTTCCTTCGGTGAAAAAGTCCTCATCCACCTCGGTTGCAGGCATGGTAACGTGCTGTTCTTTACCGCGGCTGTCGGTGAAGCGCAGGTCAATCCATTTGACTTCGTATTCTTTGATCAAATCGGCTGTCTTGGACATATACATGCTCCGTAAGTAATCCCCGTTCTGTGGGCAGATTCAGTGGCTGTGTTCCGGATTGTGCTGTGGGCGGAATTCCGGTCAGTTTTACAGATCTGCGCAGCTTAGCAAAAGCTGTTGGCTCTTACCTTCACATTTCAGCCGGGCAGAGGGCTAAAAACCTTGTGGAAGATTCAAAGCAAGGCGCTTGCCAGTTTTGATCCGACGCGACGGTTAATAAATGAGGGGGTCGATTGTAAGCTGGTTCTGCCCTGGTTTTCAGGGGCGAAGCCTGTGCCTGAAAGGCATAAGTATAAAACGTGCACCAGATTGGTGCGTTGGTGGGCGGTCATGTCTGGCGTTGCGCCAAGCTGGTGCGCTCCGGTGAGCGGATGAAGCTGATTAAGAAATAGGCGTTCTTCTGCATATAAACGGTGCAGAGTTTTCGATATACTGCGCGCCGCTTCATTTTCTCTGCCTGTACCCGGAATGTCTTCCGATGGTTGCGGGCGAGGCGCCGGGCCGCCAGGTTCCGGTAGATGAGTTCATTTTACGGATTTGAGATGGCATGTGCGGGTGTTGCCCGCGAACGACCTTCTCAGGTCATTGAGTGCATGCCGCAGGAATAATTTTGTGATTGAAAAACTTCGTAATATCGCCATCATCGCCCACGTCGACCATGGTAAAACCACGCTCGTAGACAAGCTGCTGCGCCTGTCTGGTACGCTGGATCGCAAAGAGCTCGAGAACGAGCGGGTGATGGACTCCAACGATCAGGAGAAAGAGCGAGGCATTACCATTCTGGCCAAAAACACGGCACTGAAATGGAATGGTTACGATATCAATATCGTAGACACCCCGGGGCACGCGGATTTTGGTGGCGAAGTGGAACGGGTCATGAGTATGGTTGACTGCGTGCTGCTGGTGGTGGATTCCATCGACGGCCCCATGCCCCAAACCCGTTTCGTTACCCAGAAGGCCTTTGCCGCAGGCTTGCGGCCAATTGTCGTGGTAAACAAGGTGGACCGCCCGGGCGCTCGCCCGGACTGGGTTGTGGATCAGGTTTTTGACCTCTTCGACAGCCTTGGAGCCACTGATGAGCAACTGGACTTCCCCATCGTGTATGCCAGTGCATTGAATGGTGTTGCCGGCCTGGATCATGAAAACCTGGCCGACAACATGGACGCCGTATTCCAGGCCATTGTGGACCATGTGCCAGCACCCGATGTGGATCCGGAAGGCCCGTTCCAGATGCAGATCTCCCAGCTGGATTACAGCAGTTTCCTGGGTGTCATCGGTATCGGCCGTATTGCCCGCGGCAAGATCAGAACCAACTCACCGGTGGTTGCCATTGGAGCTGATGGCAAGAAGCGCCAGGGCCGGATCCTGAAGATAATGGGGCATTCCGGCTTGCAGCGCGTGGAAGTGGAGGAAGCTCAGGCGGGCGATATTGTGTGCGTGAGCGGCCTTGACCAGCTTTTCATTTCCGACACCCTGTGCGATATGAACCACATTGAGGCACTGCCACCGCTTTCCGTAGATGAGCCGACGGTTTCCATGACATTCCAGGTGAACGACTCGCCTTTCTGTGGCCGGGAAGGCAAGTTTGTAACCAGCCGGAACATCAAGGAGCGCCTGGAGAAAGAGCTGCTGCACAACGTTGCCCTTCGCGTTGAAGAAGGCGACTCTGCAGACAAGTTCAAGGTCTCTGGCCGTGGTGAACTTCATCTTTCAGTTCTGATCGAAAACATGCGCCGCGAGAATTTCGAGCTGGCCGTAGGTCGCCCGGAGGTGGTGATCAAGGAAGTGGACGGCGAGAAGCAGGAGCCGTACGAGAACGTTATTGTGGATATTGAAGAGCAGCACCAGGGCCCTCTGATGGAGCAAATGGGTCTGCGCAAAGGCGATCTGACCAACATGGTTCCGGATGGCAAAGGCCGTATGCGCTTGGAATACATCATTCCTGCCCGTGGGCTGATTGGCTTCCGCAACACCTTCCTCACCATGACGTCGGGCACGGGTATTCTCACCTCAACCTTCAGCCATTACGGCCCGATCAAAAGTGGTGATGTT
>JACDJA010000956.1_pt1 | contig 27135 bp, 21 predicted proteins | sample 7449241 | NCBI WGS metagenome assembly JACDJA01 (sample SAMN14253289, study PRJNA609438) | sludge metagenome | isolation source: initial anaerobic sludge | collected 2018-12-20 | reverse complement strand
GGGCGAGGCGGAAACCAGGTTCACGCTGATGAGAACCCCACCCAAGCCTCGCCCGCAAAACCCCGCGCACACCCACGAAACATGGTGGGGCGAGGCGGAAACCAGGTTCACGCTGATGAGAACCCCACCCAAGCCTCGCCCAATCCGCAACATAATTCACAATATGAACAAAGTTATTAACATTAAACCCAAAGCTTGCTATTGAATTAACGAAGTTCTTTTGTTATAAACAATCTAGCCCTTAATCACGATCCAAGTCGCGCACGCAAACTTTCCCCCAGAAACAAACTGTAAAAAAAACCCTATGATCAAGACCCCCATCTTACTAAATCCGGCCGAAGCAGAGATCATCCGTGTTTTGAAAAAGAAACACGTCATTTCTCGCGCGGATATTGTTGATTTCAGCGGCTGGTCGAAGGCCAAGGTTTCCCAGGAGGTGCGTTCGATTTTGGAGAAAGGCTACCTGGTGGAGGTCGAGGATGGCGTTTCTCAGGGTGGGCGCAAACCCAAGCTGATGCGCTTTAATGGCAGTTTGGGCTATGTGGTTGGGATTGACCTGGGCGCGACCAGTGTCGAAATTGCCCTGGCCGATGCGGTCGGCACGATTGTGCAGCGCGTCGCCGAACCAGCCGATGTCCACCAGCCAGCCGAGCAGGTCTTTGGGCGCTGTACCACCCTCATCCTGGACTTATTGCAGCAGCAGGGCTGCGAGCCTGACCAGATTTTGGGAATTGGGGTGGGGGTGCCCGGCCCGGTCGATTTTTCGCGCGGGGTGTTGGTTGCGCCCCCGTTAATGCCCGATTGGGAAAATTTCCCGATCCGCAGCTTCTTTAAACAAACCTTTCCAGCTGCTTTTGTGGTGGTCGATAACGATGTTAATTTAATGGCCCTCGGGGAAAGCCGTTATGGGGATGCAGTTGGCGTTGATCATTTTCTGTTTGTTAAGATTGGCACCGGCATTGGCAGCGGCATCTTCTCGAATGGGCGCATTCATCGCGGCAGCAATGGCTGCGCCGGTGATATTGGGCATATCTGCGTCGACAAGAACGGCCCGATCTGCCGCTGCGGCAATCGTGGCTGCCTGGAGGCGATGGCCGCCGGGCCTGCCATTCTCCAAGCCGGCTATCAGGCTGTGCAAAATGGCGAGAGTGAACTCTTAAAGCAGCTCATCCTGGAAAATGATGGCTTGTTAACCCCCGAACTGATCAGCGCGGCCTGCCGCGAAGGGGATGAGGCCGCCTTGGGTATTATCCGCACCAGCGGCCAGATGATCGGGGATGTCTTAGCCAGCCTGGTCAATTTCTTTAACCCCAGCCATATCTTCATCGGCGGCGGCATCAGTAATTTTGGTAATCACCTGCTGGTTGCCATCCGCCGCGCTGTCTTACGGCGTTCCTTACCCTTAGCCACCACCCATTTGCAGATCAATTTTTCCCGCATTGGTTCCGATGTGGGCATTGATGGCGTGCTGGCACTCGTATTGGATTATTTATTTGTAGACGAGGAAAAACCGTTTTTATCTGTTTGAAAACTTAATCAGCGAAAACCTGAAGGAGGTGAGTGCCTTAAGCAGGAAATCTAAGCGCGACGATAAACCATCGTATTTCATTAAAACTTTTGAAAACAAATTTCTAGGAGAAGAAAAAAATGTCTAAAAAATTCGTATTGCTTTTGGTGGCAATCATCACCATTTTGGCAATGTCGCTGGCAGCCTGTCAACCGGCTACGCCAACCGATGCCCCCGCTGTTGACGAACCCCAAGGGGAAGCAACCCAGGCGGAAGCCACCGATGTCCCGGCTGTCGATGAACCGGCTGCCGACGATGAACGGTTCACGATTGGTGTTTCTAACCCCTTCATCAGCAGTGAATACCGCACCCAGATGATCGCCGAACTGATCGAAACCAACCAGGAATATATGGATCAGGGTATCACCAACGAACTCGTCATTGAAAATGCAGATACCGATGTGGCGGGCCAGATTCAGCAGCTGCAAAACCTGATGGCCAAAGATGTCGACGCCATTTTGGTAAACCCCGGTGATGTCAACGGTTTGAATGCCACCCTGGAAGAGGCAGTTGCCAAGGGCATCCTCGTCATTTCTGTCGACCAGGAACTGGATGTGCCCGGCGTGTATAACGTCGGTATCGACCAAAAAGAATGGGCCAAGACCAGCGCCAAATGGTTAGCCGAAGCCTTAGATGGCGAAGGCGACATTGTGTTGATCGAAGGTTTCCCGGGACACCCGGCCAACGTGGCCCGTATGGATGGTGTTGCCGAAGTCTTAGCCGATTATCCTGAAATCAACGTCTTAGCCACCGAATCCGGCAAATGGGACGAAGCCACCGGGCAGCAGGTTATGTCCAACTTCTTAGCCGCTTACCCCAACCTGGATGGCTATTGGACGCAAGACGGCATGGCAATTGGTGCCTTACAAGCTGTCATCGCTGCCAACCCGGCCGAATATCCGGTTGTGGTTGGTGAAGGTCGCTGCCAATTCCTGAACTTATGGGAAGAAGTGCTGCAAACCAACCCCGATTTTGCCACCATTGCCGTTGCCAACCCGCCTGGGGTTTCCCCGACTGGGTTACGGATTGCCGTCAATATGCTACAAGGCAAAGAAATTGATGAAAGCAAATTGGGCGGCACGAACGGTCAATCGTTTGTGATGCCCGTGCCGGTCATCATCACCCCCGAAAACCTGGACGAAGGTCTGGCAATTTGCGAAGACAAACCGGATGCCTTTTTGCTGGATGGGATTATGAGCAATGAAGAAGTCTTAGATTCCTTCTTTGTTCAAGAAGGTGCTGCGGCCATGGAAACCTTCACGATTGGTGTTTCTAATCCCTTCATCAGCAGTGAATACCGCACCCAGATGATCGCCGAACTGATCGAAACCAACCAGGAATACATGGACAAAGGTTATACCACGGAACTCGTCATTGAAAACGCAGATACCGATGTGGCGGGCCAGATTCAGCAGCTGCAAAACCTGATGGCCAAAGATGTTGACGCCATTTTGGTCAACCCCGGTGATGTCAACGGCCTCAATTCCACCTTGGAAGAAGCAGTTGCCAAGGGCATCCTCGTCATTTCTGTCGACCAGGAACTGGATGTGCCCGGTGTGTATAACGTCGGCATCGACCAGAAAGAATGGGCCAAGACCAGTGCTGCTTGGTTAGCCGAGAACTTAGACGGCGAAGGCGACATTGTGTTGATCGAAGGCTTCCCGGGACATCCGGCCAACGTGGCCCGTATGGATGGTGTGGCCGAAGTCTTAGCCGATTATCCTGACATTAACGTTTTAGCCACCGATACCGGTAAATGGGACGAGGCCACCGGACAGCAGGTTATGTCCAACTTCTTAGCCGCTTACCCCAACCTGGATGGTTACTGGACGCAAGATGGCATGGCAATTGGTGCCTTACAGGCTGTCATGGCTGCCAACCCGGCCAATTTCCCGGTGGTTGTCGGTGAAGGCCGCTGTCAGTTCCTGAATTTATGGGAAGAAGTCTTAGCGCTGGATCCGGAATTCAAGACGATTGCCGTTGCCAACCCGCCTGGGGTTTCCCCGACCGGTTTACGGATTGCCGTTAACATGTTGATGGGCAAAGAAATTGATGAAACCAAATTGGGCGGCGCGAACGGTCTCTCGTTTGTGATCCCGGTGCCGGTCATCATTACAGCAGAGAACTTGGAAGAAGGTCTGGCAATTTGTGCGGACAAACCGGATGCCTATTTACTGGATGGTATTATGGCTGATGATGAAGTTCTCGACGCGTTCTTTAAATAAAAGCTGATGAATGTGTCGCTTTCTGCCCGAAATATTGTTAAACGGTATGGTGGTGTCGTCGCGCTAAGTGATGGAAACCTGGATGTACATTCCGGTGAAGTGCTGGCACTGATTGGCGCCAATGGCAGCGGCAAAAGCACATTAAGTAAGGTTATTAACGGAGTAGTTGTCCTCGATGGAGGGCAGCTACTCCTCAATGATAAACCTGTGCAATTTTCCTCTCCACAAGCTGCCAAGGGAATGGGCATCTCGATTGTTTTCCAGGAATTGAGCCTGATTCCCTTAATGACCATCGCGGATAATATCTGGTTAACCAGAGAACCAACACAGGGCTTGGGTTTGGTTGACAGGAAACGTATCGAAGAAAAAACCCTGGAATTACTTTCTTTATTTGAAGGCACGTACGAAACGCCGCTCAGCCCGGATACTACCGTGGCTGACCTGCCGCCAGATGAAAAGCAGATCATTGAGATCTTAAAAGCGATCAGCCTGGACCCGGACGTGCTCATCTTGGATGAGGCCACTGCCAGTCTGGATAGTCGCCAGGTGGAACGCTTGTTTGAGCTGGTGCGTACCTGGAAAAAAGCCGGAAAAGCGGTCATTTTTGTATCGCACCGCATGGAAGAAATTTTCCGCATCGCGGATCGCTATACGGTCTTAAGGAACGGCATGACGGTTGGCTCGGGCGACATTCAGGATGTGACCGAAAACGATTTGGTACGATTAATGATCGATAAAGATTCGGTTTTGGATTTCACCCGAGAAGCATATAACGCAGACACGATCCAAAAAAGAGCGGTCTGCCTGGATGTGAAAGACCTCAAGACCGACATATTGGAAGGGGTCAGTTTTCAGGTGCGGGAAGGCGAACTGCTTGGCCTGGGCGGCCTGCAAGGGCAGGGGCAGCGCGAGTTACTGCTGGCTTTGTTCGGTGACATTCCTTTTAAAGGAGAGGTCAACTATTTTGACGAAAAAGTACACTTTCACCATCCCCGCCAGGCGATGAAAAAAGGCTTGGCCTTGGTGCCTGGCGACCGCAACCGCGAAGGGTTACTATACATCCGCTCGATTTTAGAGAATTTGATGCTGCCTTCCTGGAAAAAATACGGTCTGCCCTTAAAAATGAAAAAATCTATCGCCGATGCAACCCAAATGGCGGACAGTCTGAATCTAAAAATGGCTGGGCTACAGGAACCGGTCAGCAGCCTTTCGGGTGGCAATGCCCAAAAGGTCGTGATTGGGAAATGGCTGATGCGCTCCCCGGCGCTGTTGCTGCTGGATGACCCCACCAAAGGGGTGGATGTGGGTACCAAAGGCGAGTTTTACACGTTATTGACAAAATTGTGCGCGGAAGGAAAAACCATTTTGTTTTATAGCAGCGATGATGAAGAACTACTGGGTTTGTGTGACCGCGTATTGGTGCTGCATGACGGCAAGATCCGCACCGAGTTGATCGGCGATGATCTCAATAAAGAAAGTCTGGTCAGCGCCAGTTTGGGTGTTAGCCAGGACGGTGCAGTATGAAAAAATTAACCTGGACTTCCCTCACGGCGCGTAACCCGGCTTTATTTGCGGCCATCTTGCTGGTACTGGTGATCGTGGTCAACGCCATCGTCCAGCCCAATCTGCTGGCGATTGATACCCTGAATGGCAATATGCGCGTCTTCCTGCCCTTGATTCTATTGGCGGTCGGGCAAACCTTCGTGATGATCTGCGGCGGGATTGATATTTCGGTCGGCGGGATCGTTTCGATTGTCAACACCATCCTGGCGACCCAGGTCGGGTTGAATGGCTCGATCGAACAGCTGTGGAAATTTGTGTTGATTTCCCTGGTGGCGGGCTTGATTGCCGGGGCGATCAATGGCTTTTTTATCGCCGTCCTGCGCTTGCAGCCGATCATCACCACCTACGCCACCGGTTTTATCTATGCCGGCTTCGCGTTGTTCCTACTGCCCAACCCGGGCGGCGGCATCCCGCGTGAGGCCGCCGATGCCTATCGCACCACGACCCCATTGGGTATTCCGTTGACCTTTTACATTATTGCCGTGATTTTATTGCTGTGGTGGTTTTTAAGATCGACCAAATACAGCCGCTATCTGTATGCGGTGGGCGGCAACGCCCAGGCCGCCTACCAAACGGCCGTGCCCGTGACCTGGATTATTTTCAGCACGTATGTCATCTCGGGTGTGATGGCGGCCTTTGCGGGCATTGCGATTACCCTCTTGAGCGGCTCTGGCAATGCCGAAATTGGCAGTGCCATGACCTTAACCGCCATTACGGCCGTGGTGATTGGCGGCACAGCCCTCAGTGGCGGTGTCGGCGGGGTGGCCGGCCCAATCATGGGCGCGGTGACAATGGGGCTGATCCAAAATATCATCTCGTTTGCGAATGTTAACACCTGGTGGGAAACCCTGGTGAAGGCATCCATCATCGTAATTGCCCTGGCTGCCCCAGGTATCATTAATTTGTTTGGCAGGAGGAGAGCATGAAAAAATTCCGAATTTCTCCCCCGGTGGCCGCTATTATTTTAGCCGTCGTTTTGTTTTTGCTGTCGGGCCTATTACCCAACGGGTATGGCAGCAATGTGGATGTGGCCGTAGCCCAGGCCACCAATATTGTGCGGCTGGCCGTGTTTTTGGGTGTGATCGCTGCCGGGCAAACCCTGGTCATCATCAGCGGCTATGAGGGCATTGACCTTTCAGCGGGTTCGGTGGTGACGTTAAGCGCGATCCTGACCTATGTCATCGTCAGCGGTGAGAATGCGATGGTCCTTCCGGCTTTGCTGGTGGCAATCGTGGTCGGGGCCTTGGTTGGGTTCATCAATGGGTTGGGGATCACCTTCTTAAGAATTTCGCCCTTGGTGATGACCCTCGGTATGTCCGGGGTGGTGACGGGCGCGATCATCGTCATCAATCACGGCAATGTCAGTGGTAAGGTCGCGCCGATTATGACGCGGTTGATCGCCCGTCCGGTGGCACCCAGTATCCCCATCCCCGGGGCGGTGGTTATTTGGCTGATATTTGGTTTATTCATGTGGGTTTTGCTGGAACGCACCACCTTTGGCAAAAATTTATTTGCGATCGGCACCAACCGCGTCACCGCCAAGCTTAGCGGCGTGAACGTGACCTGGACGAATATCGGTGCCTATACCCTGGCTGGGGCCTTAACCGGCTTTGGCGGCTTTTTGGTGGTCGGCAACACCGGGGTGGTGTTCATCGCCCTCGGGCAGCCCTTTTTATTCCCGGCGATTGCAGCGGTAGCCGTAGGCGGCACCTTACTTTCGGGCGGTAAGGGCAGTTATTGGGGCACGATGGCCGGTGCGATTGTCTTGACCCTGATCACCAGTTTGTTAACCACGATGCAAATGGGTGAATCGGTGCGGCGCATGGTGCTAGGGGCCACCTTACTGGCCCTGATCTCCCTGTATGGCCGCCAGAAGAGCTTCCGGCAGTAGAGAATAACTACCAAGCACGAAAACAAGAGCCATTAACCACGATACCCCTGCGCGGCACAGGGGACAGGAAGGACACGAAGGAAAAGAAGAAAAAATGTAGGGGCGAGGCGAAAACCAGAGATACCATTTGCAGAACCACCCAAAGCCTCGTCCACCGAGGATTGATAAAAAAAGGAGATTAAAATGGATAAAAAAGTCAAAGTTGGCATCGTTGGCACCGGATTTGTGGGTGATATTCACCACGCTTCTTTCCGAGATTGGGTTCCAAATGCCGAGGTGGTGGCGGTTGCCAGCCCAACCAATGCGGCTGCATTTGCCAAGTCGCGAAATATTCCAAACGCTTACAGTGACTATCGCAAAATGCTGGAAGATAAAAGCATCGATGTGATTGATATTGGCATTCCGAATGATCTCCACCATCAGGTGGTGCTGGATGCCGCCAAAGCCGGCAAACACATCATCATTGAAAAACCCTTATGCTTAACCCTGGAAGAAGCCGACGAGATGATCGAAGTCTGCCACAAAGCCGGGGTGTTGTTGATGTACGCCGAAGAATTGCTGTTCGCGCCCAAGTATGTGCGTGCCAAAACCCTGATCGAAGAGGGTGCCATCGGCACACCCTTCCTGGCGAAGCAATCCGAAGAACACCCCGGGCCACACGGCGCATGGTTTTGGGATGTTAACCGTTCTGGCGGCGGCGTGCTGATGGACATGGGCTGCCACTCGATTGAATACACGCGCTGGGTATTGGGACGCCCCAAGGTAAAGAGCGTCACGTCCTTCATGGGTACCTTTGTTCATCAGGATAAGACCGAAGGCGAAGACCATTCTTACGCCGTCATCGAATATGAAGGCAACAAGATCGCCATGATCGAAAACAGCTGGGCCAAGGGCGGCGGGGTGGATGATCGCTGCGAGATTTACGGCGACAAAGGCCATACCCGCGCCGATCTGCTGCGCGGTAGTTCACTGCTGACCTATTCCGAAGAGGGCTACGGTTACGCTGTCGAAAAATCTGGCGTGACTCAGGGCTATACCTTTACCATGTTTGAAGAAATCTGGAATTATGGATTCCCGCAGGAGATGCAGCATTTTGTGAACTGCGTATTGGGCAAGGAAGAATGCATTGTCACCGGTGAAGATGGCCGCGAGGTATTGAAGATCATGTATGCTGCCTATCAGGCTGCCGGGGAAGGGCGCAAGATCGAATTTCCCTATAACCCGCCTACGGTCAGCAAACCGATTGATTTATGGAAAAGAGGAAAATAGGCACCATGTCTACCTTAAATAGCAAAACGATTACCTACGAACAATTAGCAAAAGTGATCGACCATTCGTTGTTAAAACCGGAATTAAGCGAGCAGGATGTGATTGAAGGCTGCCAACTGGCACACCAATATCATACCGCTACGGTGTGCGTCAAGCCCTGTCATGTCAGCCTGGCAGCCGAAGTCCTCAAGGATTCGGATGTGTTGGTCAGCACCGTGATTGGCTTTCCGCATGGCTCAAACGTGACCGCCGTGAAAGTGGCCGAGGCCGAGCAGGCCATGAACGAAGGCGCGGTCGAGCTGGATATGGTCTTAAATATCGGGCAGCTGCGTTCTGGTAAATTTGACGATGTGCGCGATGACATCCAGGCGGTGGTCGATGCAGCTCATGCGCGGGGTGCGAAGGTAAAGGTTATCCTCGAAAACGCCTACCTGAGCGATGAAGAAAAGGTGAAAGCCTGCCAGCTGGCCGAGCAAGCCGGGGCGGATTGGGTGAAGACCTCGACTGGCTTTGCCCCAAGCGGCGCAACCCTGGACGATTTGCGCCTGATGCGTAAAACCGTCAGTGATGCGGTGCAGGTCAAGGCGGCCGGCGGCGTGCGCACCCTGGATGCCATATTGGCCGTGATTGATGCCGGTGTCACCCGCTGTGGAGCGACCGCCACCAAAGTCATTTTGGATGAGTTTGAAAAACGGCAAAGCGAGGGCAAACCCGCCGCGGGAGAGGCACAGCTGGGCGGCGGCTATTAGACAAGGAGCAGCGATGACGAAAAAAATCGATAAAACCAGCGTAAGGGTGGGGATTGCCGGCACGGGCTTTATTGGGCCGGCGCATGTCGAAGCCCTGGCGCGGAATGGCATCCATGTCTTGGGTCTGGCAGAAACCTCGCTGGCGGTAGCGCAAGAAAAAGCCGCCGCGATGGGCATTCCGCGTGCCTACCCGTCATTTGAGGATATGCTGGCGGATGCTGACATTGATGTGGTGCATTTAGCCACCCCCAACTATTTACACTATCCACACGCCAAAGCAGCTTTGATGGCTGACAAGCATGTCATTTGTGAAAAACCCCTGGCGATGGATTCTACACAATCTAAAGAACTGGTTGCGCTGGCAAAACAGAAAAACCTGCTCAACGCGGTTAACTTTAATATTCGTATGTACCCGATGGTGCAGCAAGCCCGCAGCCTGGTGCAGAGCGGCCAGCTGGGTGATTTGTTCATCCTGCAGGGATCTTACTTGCAAGATTGGCTGCTGCTGGAAACCGATTGGAACTGGCGGCTGGAGCCCGATCTGGGCGGCACTTTGCGCGCGGTGGCCGACATTGGTTCGCATTGGCTGGACTTGATGACCTATATCACCGGCCTTAAGATCGAAGAAGTGTATGCCGATTTTAAAACCTTTCATCCCATCCGCAAAAAGCCCACCAAACCGTTGGAAACCTACACCGGCAAACTGCTCACCCCAGAAGATTATGAAGACCAGCCGATCCGTACCGAAGATTATGCCTCCATCTTGTTGCATTATGAAAATGGGGTCAGCGGCGTGCTGACGGTGGCGCAGGTGTGTGCCGGGCGCAAAAATCAGATCGCTTTTGAGATCAGCGGATCGAAATCTTCCCTGGCATGGGATGGCGAACGACCGAATGAATTGTGGATCGGGCATCGTGACCGTCCGAATGAATTGATGCTGAAAGACCCCTCCCTGATGTCACCTGAAGCGCAGGCGGTGGTCTCGTACCCGGGCGGCCATAATGAAGGATTCCCGGATACCTTCAAGCAGCTGCATAAAAAGATTTACGCATATTTGTTTGCGGGAGACTTCGAGAAACAACCTGATTTTCCGACCTTTGCCGATGGACATTATGAGATGGTGTTATGTGAAGCGATTGAACGCAGTGCCCGTGAGAAAACATGGGTTAAGATCTAAGAAAGGAGATCGATGATGAAATTAGGATTTTTAACGGCTGCCTTATCCAAGTTAACCCTGGAGGAAGCTGCAAAATGGGGCGCAGAGAGTGGTTTTGATGCGATTGAAATTGCCTGTTGGCCCTACGAGAAATCAACCCGCCGCTATGCCGGAGTGACCCATATCGATGTTGAAAACCTGGACCAGGCCAAGGCCAAACAAACCCGTTCCATGTTGGACGATTACGGGCTGACCGTATCTGCGCTGGCATATTATCCCAACCCCTTACATCCCGATCTGAAACTCAGAGCCGCTGCCATTGACCACCTCAAAAAGGTGATCGCTGCCGCCGCCTTGTTGGAAGTGCCGGTGGTCGGCACCTTCATTGGGAAGGATAAACACAAAACCGTACCCGAGAACCTGGAATTGTACGCCCAGATCTGGCCCGATATTGTGAGCTACGCGGGCGAACGCGGGATCAAGCTCGCCATTGAAAATTGCCCGATGATCTTCTCGTATGATGAGTGGCCGGGCGGCAACAACCTGGCAAGCAGCCCAGCCATCTGGCGCAAAATGTGGGAGATCATTCCCGATGATCATTTTGGTTTGAATCTCGATCCATCTCACCTGGTGCTGCAAATGATTGATTATGAGCGCGTGGTGCGCGAGTTTTCGGATAAGATCTTCCATGTGCATGCCAAAGATTTGCATATTGATTGGGAAGGCGTTTATAATCACGGCATCTTTTCACAGGGCATGGGCTGGCAGATTCCGCGCCTGCCGGGCTTGGGTGATATGGATTGGTCCAAGTTCTTCGCCGCCCTAACTTGGGCTGGCTATGATGGGGTCGTCAGCATCGAACACGAAGACCGCGCCTTTGAAGGGGATATGCATCTCGTGAAACGCGGCTTTTATATTTCGCGGGATGTGTTGAAACCTTTTATATATTAAAGAACCACCCAAAGCCTCGCCCGCAAAATCCCGAAGAAAAACCGTAGGGACGAGGCGAAAACAGGAGAGACCCTGCGCAGAACCACCCAAAGCCTCGCCCGCCAAACCCCGTAGGGGCGAGGCGAAAACCAGAAACACCATTTACAGAACCACCCAAAGCCTCGCCCGCCAAACCCCGTAGGGGCGAGGCGAAAACAGGAGAGACCCTGCGCAGAACCCCGCCAAACCCCGAAACCCTGGAGGATCAATACAGGCACCACCATGAAAAAATACATTGGCTGTGATTTGGGCGGCACCAATCTACGCGCTGCCATCGTTGACGCGGAAGCAGGCCGCGTCTTATTCCACCTGAGCGAACCCACCCTGGCCCGGGAAGGGCATGCGGCCGTCATGGAACGCATGGCCGCCCTCTTCCTGCGCCTGATCGAAACGAGCGGCTATCAAAAAGACGAGATCGGCGGGATTGGGATTGGCGTGCCGGGTGTCTTGGATCTGGAAAAAGGCGAGGTACTCTTCCTGCCCAATCTACCGGGCACCTGGCCGCATGTCCCCTTGCAGCATACCATTCAAACCAAAACCGGTATTGCGACCACCCTGTTGAACGATGTGCGCTCGATCACCTTTGGGGAATGGATGTTTGGCGCGGGACAAGGGGTAGACACGGTGGCTGTGCTGGCAATTGGCACCGGCATCGGCGGCGGATTGGTGATTGATAATAAATTGCATTTGGGAATCGGCGGCACGGGCGGTGAACTCGGCCATACGGTGATCAATTTCAACGGCCCGCGTTGCGGCTGTGGTAATCACGGCTGCCTGGAGGCCTACGCCTCCGGCCCGGCGATTGCCGCTATGGGCATGAAGGCCGTTTCGCAAGGGTTGACCACCCAGATCGGGGCACTGTGCGGCTATGACCTGAACCGCATTACACCGGAATTGATCGCCCAGGCCGCGTTGGCCGGGGATACGATCGCCCAGGAAATTTATGACCAGGCCGGATTTTACCTGGGGGTGGCCGCCAGCAGTCTGTGTGCCGCCATTGGACCGCGCCGCATCATCATCGCCGGCGGGGTCGCCAATGCTGGTGACTTGCTGTTCAAGCCGATGGAAAAGACGATGCGCGAACGGGTCAGCGTCATGCCGGTGGATCAGGTGGAGATCGTGCCGGCCCTGCTGGGGAGTGATGCCGGCGTGATTGGCAGCGCGATGTGGGCGCGGCAGCAAAACCCGGCACTGTAAAGGCAGGTCTCCGTGCCTGCACTCTGCTGGAGGTCCCCCAAAGCCTCGCCCGCCAAACCCGGCACTGTAAGGGCAGGTCTCCGTGCCTGCCCTCTGCTGGAGGTCCCCCAAAACCTCGCCCGCAAAACCAGAAACACCCTTCCGAAGGTTGGCAAAACACAAACAAAGGGAAATGTATGACACACACCCCAGGAATATTGATCGGCATCGATTTGGGCGGCACGAATGTGAGAGCTGGCGCATTTACCAGCGCTGGTGAGCTGATTCATGCAAACGATACCCTGATTCAGGCGGCCCGAGGTCCGCAGGCCGGGCTGGATACCATTCATCGCCTGGTGGCCGATGTGATCAACAAAATTTCCGAACCGATTTTGGCAATCGGCATCGGCTCAGCCGGCCCATTAGACCGCGAGCGCGGCTGTATTCAGAACCCATTCACTCTACCGGGCTGGGAGGATGTCGATATTGTATCGCCGCTGGCTGAACAGTATCGGGTTCCGGTCACGTTGGAAAACGATGCCGACGCGGCCGCCCTGGGCGAAGCCTGGATAGGGGCGGGGGCCGGAGCAGAACGCATGGTGATGATCACGATTGGCACCGGGGTTGGCTTTGGCTTTGTGCTGCGTGGCAAATTATACCGCGGCCGACACGGCGAACATCCTGAGGGCGGGCATGTCCTGGTCGACCCGCGCGGGCCGGCCTGTTATTGTGGGGCACACGGCTGCCTGGAGAGTCTGGTCGCTGGCCCAGCGATTGCCGCGTATGCCCAGCAAGTGTCCCAACAGCAAAGCGGTTATCTGACCCAGCAAACCCACGGTGACCTGGAACAAATCGATGCTGGCTTGGTCTTTGCGGGAGCCCGCGCTGGGGATGCACTCTGCCAACACATCGTAGACCGAAGCGCGCGTCATCTCGGCTTAGGGCTGGCTTCGATCGTCATGCTCACCCTGCCCGACCGCATTGTGCTGACCGGCGGAGTCATGCGCTCATTCGACCTGCTCGAGCCCGGCATGCGAGACGTGATGCGGCAGCACAGCCTGATGATCCCGGCGGATAAGGTGGGGATACAACTGGCCGCCCTGGGACAAAAGGCCGGCATGGTAGGGGCGGCCCGCGCCGCTTATCTTAAGGGTGAGGAGACGAATTGATGAGCCGCGCGAGGTGAAGCGCACCCAGTAAGGGCGCGGCATACCCCAGGCTGCTCAAGCGCACTTCCGGTGGGGGGACAAGCCGCAAATGGTCGCGCATCACTTGTTCAGCGGTGTGGATGAACGGCTCTCCACCGCCGACGGCTACCCCACCCCCGATCCGAATCATGTCCGGTGCATACAAGCTGGCGATATTGCGCAATCCTTGCCCCAGGTTAAAGGCAACTTCGTCCCATTCCTGGGGGAGCAGGGCTTCGGCAGGTTTTTGGTATATACGCCGAATGCCCTTGCCTGAGATTAAGGATTCCAAACAATCCGGCAGGCCGCATTCACACTGCATTCGTTCAGGATAGGCACACCGGTAATGAATCGATTGGTGGCCTACTTCGGGATGTGCGCCCTTTATCCCGCGGTCAAGCTTTCCATCGATGATCAATGCCCCGCCCATGCCGGTGCTGATGGTCAGGTAAACCAGTTTATGGGCTGTTAGCCGAGAAAGATGGTATTCCCCGTAAGCAGCGACATTGGTATCGACATCGACCGTGAACGGGCAGTGCCAACGCTCTTGCATCCGTTGTTTCAAGGGAACATTGCGCCAGGCAGGTTGGTGCAACGGGGAAACAATGCCGCTCTTCCAATCCAGCGGTCCACCGATGGCTGCTGCCATGCCGGCGATATGATCTCCACCACGCACGGTGGAGATCATATCGTTCAGGGTGTTCAAATCGGTTTCCAGTCTGTCCGAAGTCTCGGCACGCACCTGCCTCAGCACGTTGCCGGCCTGATCGGCACTGGCTACCATTAATTTTGTTCCGCCAATATCCAGTCCGATATAGATTGCCATACCTGTGGCTCTCCTTCCTCTTATCCAATCAAGGGGTGATGAATGAGTAAAAAACCTACCCCTCCTGCCAGTGTTTTGGGAGAAGGGGTAGGGGTTGCGGGTTACACCGGTACCATGTTCTGCTCAAACTGGCTGTTGTAGAGTTCGGCGTAGAAGCCACCCTGTTTAAGCAGGTCTTCGTGGTTGCCGGTTTCTACAATGTCGCCGTCGCGCATGACGAGGATCATGTCGGCGTTGCGGATGGTGGATAGGCGGTGGGCAATGATGAAGCTGGTGCGGCCTTGCATCAGGTTGTCCATCGCTTTTTGAATCAGCACTTCGGTGCGGGTATCAACCGAGCTGGTGGCTTCGTCCAGAATCAGGATCTTGGGGTCGGCTAGGATGGCACGCGCAATCGTCAGCAGTTGTTTTTGCCCCTGGGAGATATTGGTGCCTTCTTCATTTAACACCAGGTTGTATCCATCAGACAGGGTACGGATGAAGTGATCGACCTGGGCCGTTTTGGCGGCGCGGATGACTTCTTCATCACTGGCATCGGCGCGGCCGTAGCGGATGTTTTCCATGACGCTGCCGTTATACAACCAGGTATCTTGCAAGACCATGGCAAACATTTTGCGCAGGCCTTCGCGGCTGAAGTCCTGGATATTGTGTCCATCCACCAGGATCGCGCCAGAATTGACATCGTAAAAGCGCATCAGCAGTTTGACGATGGTGGTTTTACCCGCCCCGGTCGGGCCAACAATGGCAACCTTCTGCCCTGGTGCCACGAAGGCCGAAAAATCTTTGATGATGATTTTCTCGGGAGTATACCCAAACTTGACGTGCTTGAATTCCACACACCCCTGCACCTGATCCAATTGAATCGGGTTGGCGGTTTCGTGGATTTCTTCGGATTCTTCCAGGAACTCAAACACCCGTTCGGCGGCTGCCGCGGTTTGCTGGAGGACGTTCGAGATATTGGCGATCTGGGTGATGGGTTGGGTGAAGGAGCGCACATATTGGATGAAGGCTTGAATATCACCGACACTGATGCGCCCTTGAATCGCCAGCCAGCCGCCGAGGATGGATATGGCAACGTAGCCCAGGTTGCCGACAAAGTTCATAATCGGCATCATCAGGCTGGATAGGAATTGCGACTTCCAGGCCGAGCTGAACAGGGTGTCGTTGAGCTTGTCGAAGCGTTGCACACTTCTTTCTTCGCCGTTAAAGGCTTTCATGACGACATGGCTGCCGAACATCTCTTCGACATGGCCGTTGATATGACCGAGGTATTCTTGCTGCTGCTTGAAGTATTTTTGGCTCTGTCTGACGATCAGGGTGATGATGACCATCGACAACGGCACAATCAACAACGCCACCAGCGTCATTTGCCAGCTGATGGTGAACATCATAATCGTCACCCCAATCACGGTGATCACCGAGCTGATGATCTGGGATAGGCTCTGGTTGAGGGTCTGGCTGACGGTATCCACATCGTTGGTGATGCGCGAAAGCACTTCGCCCTGGCTGGTTTTATCAAAGTATTTGAGCGGCATGCGGTTGATCTTGGCGGCAATATCCTGGCGGAAGCGGTAGGTGATGTTCATCGAGATACCGGTCATAATCCAGCCTTGAATATAGCTGAAGACCGCCGAGACGACATATAAACCCAGCGTCAACAGCAGAATATTGCGGATCGTGTCGAAGTCAATCCCGTTGCCGGTACCGTTGATCATGCCCATCACCCCTTCAAACAGGGTGGTGGTAGCGCGTCCCAGGATCTTTGGCCCCAGAATGGCAAACACGGTCGAAGCGGCAGCTATTACCATCACAAACAGGATCGGCAGCCGGTACTTGCCCAGGTATTGGATCAGTTTTTTCATGGAGCCTTTGAAATCCTGGGCTTTCTCGCCTTTCATCATCGCCATACCGCGCCCCATTGGGCCGTGGCCGCCTGCCCCGGGGCCACCGCGGCGGGCCGGGGATGGACTGGCAGTTTTTTCTTGTTGGTCTTTACCGTTATTATTGGGCAAGCTCATGCTAATTCCTCCTTGCTCAGTTGGGAATAGGCAATTTCCTGGTAGGTTTCGCAGGTTTTCATTAATTCGTGGTGGCTGCCCTTGCCAACCACTTCGCCGTTATCCAGCACGATAATCTGATCGGCGTTTTTAATGGTGGCAACCCGTTGGGTGACGATCAGCACGGTGCTGTCTGCGGTTTTTTCCTTTAATGCGGATTGCAGGTTGGATGCAGTTTTAAAATCGAGGGCCGAGAAGCTGTCATCAAAGACATAGATGGGCGGTTTTTTGACCAGGGCACGCGCAATCGCCAGGCGTTGTTTTTGACCGCCAGAGACATTGCTGCCGCCCTGGGAAATGGGTGCCTCGAATCCTTCTGGATTGCTGTGGATAAATTCACTGGCCTGGGCAATGTCAACCGCTTCGTTTAGGGTTTCCAAGCTGGCCTCTTCATCGGCGTATCGTAAATTGCTTTCAATCGTGCCCGAGAACAAATCGCCTTTTTGCGGAATAAACCCAACCTGATCACGTAGGCTGTGCTGCGGCACGCTGCGGATATCTAGGCCATCAATATAAATGCCGCCTTCGGTGACATCATAAAAGCGCGGGATGAGGTTGACGATGGTCGATTTCCCCGAGCCGGTCGAGCCAATAAAGGCCGTCGTTTGGCCGGGCTGGGCCGTGAAGGTGATATTGCACAACACGTTTTCCAGGGCGTCCGGGTAACGGAAAGAGACATCCCGAAATTCGACTTTACCCTGAACGGGTTTTTCAAAGTGTTTCGGCTGCACGGGGTCTTTGATAACCAGCGGGGTTTCCAGCACTTCGGCGATGCGTGTGGCGGAAACGGAAGCGCGTGGCAGCATGATGAACATGAAGGACATCATCAGGAAGGCCATTACAATCTGCATGGCATATTGTAAAAAGGCCATCATATCGCCCACCTGGATCACGGATTGGGCGACTTGTTGTGCCCCGACCCAGATGATCAGGACGGTGACGCCGTTCATGATCAGCATCATAACCGGCATCATGGTTGCCATCACGCGCCCAATGAACAGGCTGTTTTCGGTCAGGTCAACATTCGCCTGGTCGAAGCGTTTTTCTTCAAATTTTTGTTTATTAAAGGCACGGATGACCAACATCCCCGAGAGCTGCTCGCGGGTGACGAGGTTGATGCGGTCGATCAGCTTTTGAATTAATTGAAACTTGGGCAGGGAGATCGAAAAGACGATCAAGATCAACCCGAGCAGGGTGATGACGGCCAGCGCCAGAATCCACCACATATTCGGGCTCTTGCCGATGGCGCGGATGATGCCGCCGATGCCGATGATCGGGGCGTAGAACACCATGCGCATCATAATCACGGTTACGTTTTGGATTTGGGTGACATCATTCGTCGAGCGCGTGATCAGGGAGGCGGTTGAGAATTTGTTAAATTCCGCCCCCGAAAAGCTTTCCACCTTTTTAAAGACGTCTTTACGTAAATCACGCGCCAAACCAGCCGCTGTGCGCGAGGCTAATAAGCCGACGGTGATCGTGCTGATGCCGGCGATGAGTGAGATCAATAACATGATCAGGCCGGTGTTGAGGATATAGTTGGTTTGTAGCTGGCCGGTGTCCATCCCCAGGGCTTCGTACTCGGCTTTGACGGCGTTCACAGCCAGTTGGTTGATCATATTCTTATCCATACTGGCGAATTGTTGGTTGATGCCAGCCTGAATCTGCGCCAGCTGGGTGGCCGGCATCATCTGCATGGCCTCGAAAAGATCCATCCCAGGTGGCAGCTGGCTGAGGTCAAAGCCCAAATCTGCGCCCATGGGTGCGGCCTGATCGGGGTTGGCTTGCATTTGCTGGATGCCGGAGACGATCAACATGGCTTTGCCGATGACCGGAATCAGGGTGTCGATTCGCTCTTGATCGAGATCGTTGCGCACGTAGACCGCTTCTTCCCGCAAGACCGGGTACTTTTCGAGGTATTGTGCGTAGGCGGGCGAATTTTGATCGATCAAGGTGTAGCTGTTCAGCACCATTGCCTGATCTTCGGGCGGGATGAAGAACTGTAATTTCTCCATCTGGCTGGCACGGATCGCCTCGGGCACCGCGTTGACCACACCGGCTTGCTGGATGCCATTGTTGACAATCCGCGACATATAGTCCGGCAGGGCTAGATCGGCATTGGCCTGGACAAACAACAGGACAATCGCGATCAAAATTATCACGAAATATGGTTTTAAATATCTAGCCAGACGTACCATTATTTTTTATACTCCTTTGGTTCAGAAACAGCTAACAATTCGGTTCACAAGGATCGTGCAGCTGTTGTGCTTTTTCGGTTAAGATGGATAAGGCGTGCATGATTTCTTGTTTTTCATGCTCATCGAGCAATGACTCGAGATCACTCAGCCAGCGCTGGCGGGCGTGCATGGTTTCCACCACCACCTTGTGCCCGTTTTCGGTGAGCTGGATGATCTTATTGCGCCGGTCGTTGGGGTCTTCCGAGCGAATGATGATGGCTTGCTGCACCAGGCGGTCTAGCATTTGGCTGGAGGCCGCGTTGGTGATCCCGAGATGCTCGCTGATCTCGGATACGCTGCACATTTTTTTGCGGTGGATGTGAAACAAGGCGTTGATTTGCGACATGGAAAGATTTTGTTCTTTGGCGTAGGTGATAAAATTGTGCATCGAACGCCGCATGAACACTTCGATCCAGGTGTGCATGGTTGCCAAAAATGGGGTGATCACATTCATTTACCTTTCTTAATAGTTAAGTGCGCTTAAATATAAACCCCAGTTAAGGAAATGTCAATCATAAAAGGGAAATTCGCGGTTCCAAAATCCCGAGGTTGGGGGATTGCATTCTCAAGAAAATTGGGTATGATTAGAAATTATCCTTCGCCAAAGGAACACAGCATGCACAAACAAAGGATCGTTGTCAAACTGGGTACCTCCACGTTAACCCAGGGCAATATGGATTTATCGGTAGCCCATATCTTGGAACTGGTGCGCGTGATAGCCGCGCTGCACAAGCAGGGGCATGAGATGGTCTTGGTCAGCTCGGGGGCAATGGCGGCGGGCCGGTCACTGCTCGGCTCCCCCCAGGTACCCAAGCATATCCCCGCCAAACAAATGCTGGCAGCCGTCGGACAGTCGCGCTTGATGGAGCTTTACAGCCAATTGTTTGGACACTATGACCTGAAGGTCGGGCAGGTACTGGTGACGCGCGAAGACCTGACCCTGCGCCGGCGTTACCTGAACGCACGCAACACCCTGCTGGCCCTGATCCAATACCGCGTCATTCCGATCATCAATGAAAATGACACCATCAGCACCGAGGAAATCCGCCTGGGGGATAACGATAACCTGTCTGCCTTGGTCGCGAATGTGATCGATGCCGACTTGTTGGTGTAGTTTACCGATCAGGATGGGTTGTATACGGCTGACCCCCGCAAGGATCAACACGCACGGCAGGTGGCGGTGGTGGAAACGCCCGAAATTCCGCCGGAACTCTGGCTGGCGGCTGGGGGCAGTCTCTCCGGCCTGGGGACGGGCGGCATGGCAACCAAGCTGCAGGCGGCCGACCTGGCGCGCCGTTCCGGCACATCTGTTCTCATCACGAATGGGCGCAAACCAGAAAATTTATTGAAGATCGTCAACGGTCAAAAACCAGCCACCTATTTCCCGGCCTTGTGCAGCAGCCTGGAAATCCGAAAACGCTACATGCTGGCCGAAATGCAAAATAACAGCGGGGTGATTGTGATTGACGCCGGCGCTGAAACTGCCTTACGCCAGGGTGGCAGCCTGCTGCCGGTCGGTATTCTCTCGGTCAGCGGCCAGTTTGAGCGCGGGGACACGGTGGTCATTCGCAACCAGGCCGAGGAGCGGATTGGGATTGGCATCGTCAATTACGCGCTCAGCGACCTGCGACAAATTGAAGGCCTTCAATCGGCGCAGATTGAGCCGGTATTGGGATATAGCTATGGGATGGAAGTTGTCCATCATAATCATTTATTATTGGTCTAGGAGGTGAACGATGGATGAGCCATTAATCGAGATGGGCAAAAAGGCCCGTTTGGCCGCCCGCCAGTTACTATCATTTTCTGCGGAAGCAAAAAACCAGTTTTTGGAAGCATTAGCCGCTGCGTTGTGGACGGAGCGGGAAACGATCTTACAAGCCAACGCGGAAGACGTGCGCATCGCTCAAGAAAAACAGACGACTGCGGCTTTGATTGACCGGCTGTTATTAAACGAAAACCGACTGCACGGCATGATGGTCGACATCCGGCAGCTGATCGCCCTGCCCGACCCGGTGGGCAGCGTGCTGGAAGACAAAACCCTGCCAAACGGGATTCAAGCCCGCCGCCAGCGCGTGCCAATGGGGGTGCTGGCGGTGATTTACGAAGCCCGCCCGAATGTGACCGTCGATATTACTGCGCTGGCGTTGAAATCCGGCAATGCGCTGCTGCTGCGGGGCGGAAAGGAAACCCGCCTTACCAATTTGGCGTTGGTGGCGGTTATTCATCAGGTCTTGAGGCAATTCAACCTACCGCTGACCGCGGTGCAGTTTTTGGATGACCCTGACCGACGGTATGTGCATCGGTTGGTGAAAATGGATGCGTATGTCGATTTGTTGATTCCGCGCGGCGGCCAGCGTCTGCAGGATTTTTGTAAGCAGGAAGCCAGTATGCCGGTGCTGACCGGCGGCATCGGTATTTGTCATTTGTTTGTGGATGCCAGCGCAGATTTGGCCCGCGCGATGGATGTGGTTGAAAATGCCAAGGTGCAGCGCCCTTCGGTATGCAATGCCTTGGATACGCTCCTGGTACATCAGGCAGTGGCGGGTGCGTTGCTGCCGATGTTGTATGAGCGGTTAAAGAAGGTGCCGGTGGAATTGCGTCTGGATGAACGCGCGGCGGCGGTGCTGGGTGTGAGCGCGGCGCAGGGGTTGCTGGCGGCTGGGCCCGAGGATTTTGACCAGGAGTGGCTGGCTTTGATTTTGGGCGTGCGCGTGGTGGATGGGGTTGATCAGGCGATTGAACACATCTGGCAACACAGTAGCTTTCATTCGGATGGCATTCTTTCAGAAACGAAGGCGCATATTGAGCAATTTGTGCAGCAGGTCGATTCGGCGGTGGTGTATGTGAACGCCAGCACGCGCTTTACGGATGGGGCGCAGCTGGGCTTGGGCGGTGAGGTGGCGGTCTCGACACAACGCTTGCACGCCCGCGGCCCGGTAGGCTTGGAGGCTTTGACCACCTATAAGTGGATCTTGGCGGGGGATTATACCGTCAGGGTGTAGGGGCACTCACCCACCGTAGGGTTCACACAGATGCACGGAGATCACAGAAAGAACAGGTAGGGGCGAGGCGGAAACGGTAAACGCTGTTGAAAGTACACCGTGTAGCCTCGCCCACAAACCCATTCCCTAAAAAATGCAGAATTGGTTTTACCCCAACACGTGTTGGATGCGGGGTTGGATTTCTTCTTTAATAACCTGATCGTTCACCGGCAAATCCACATTTTCCAATAAAGCCCAGGTTTCCGTGTGCGTAACCGAATATCCTGGCTCGAGGACGGTCAGCGGCCCGAGGCTTTCAGCTTCTAACATGCGGTTGTTGACAAAGATTTGATAGGTGGTGCCTCGATCCGGGTATTGTGCGCCGGCAATATAGTCGGCTTTTTTGACGAAAAGGGCATTGTGGTTCGCATAGCCGATCCAGTCGATAGCGGCGGCCATCCCAAATTTGAGCGGTGCTTCGATGGTCGCGTCTTGCTGAACGCAGATATTTTCAAAGCCCATGCGCCAGCGGGGATCGGCAAAATTGGTATAGGCCCAAAACACCAGCCCGCCATTTGGCAGCAGATTGTCTGTGTGGCTGCCGCGCGGGGGCAGCGGCATGATGCCCAGGCCGCCAGGGGCCATCACCGAGAGTGCCCAGGGTGCCAGGTGGATCGCCCACAGGCTGTCATTGCGCAAGGTGTGCGTGACGGTGACGGTCGGCTGCTGTTCGGAGAGTTCGACCTGCATCGATTTGTAGATCGGTGTCGCTGCGCCGGAGGGTTGGCTGACAACCGCCCCATTCGGAATCGGCTGGATGTCGACCGGAAAATTATCGGCCAGGTAGGTGCTTTTGCGATCTTCGGGGGCTGTCCACAGCCGGTGGCCGCCGATCAGCTGGTAGTCTTTCCGCCCACGGAAGTTGTGTACCTGCTCTTCGTTTAAATAGAACATATTGGGTTGCCCACGCAGGCCAAAGTGAATGATGCGTGGTCCAAATTCCTTGGCGATGATCAGGTCTACAAAATTATTGGAAAGCTGAACGCCCTGCAGTTCGTTGCGGTAGGTGATGTCTTGGATGTTGACCATAAGCGTATACCCCTTGGGGAAAAGGATGGATGAGAATACCCTGATTTTATCAGATAAAATCGGTTCTTAAGTGGAAGAAGGGTAGGGTGGGTTGGAGGTATGGCCTTATTTTTCCAACTCTTTGGGCAGGGGCGGAATTTCAATTTCCAGGCCGGTGCGGATATTGTTGGGATGATCACCGATGATGTCTTTGTTGTGTTCGTAAATCAGCCGCCAGTAAGGTTCCTGGATCGAGCCATAATGTTTAAAGGCCAGGCTGGCGTAGGTGTCTTCATTTGTCCAAACGTGTTTGACCCCTTTTTCCGCCTGGGCACGTTCTCTTTCCGCGGCGCGGGCGGCGGCGGCTTCGCGCAGTTGGTCTTTCACTTCATCGCGGCGGGCTTCGTTGCGCAGTTTGGCGGCTTCGTTTTTGGCTGCTTGCGCTTCTTTCTGTAATGCGTCTAATTTTGCCTGCGCTTTTTCGGATTCGACCTGGGCCGAGCGCTCGGCTTTAATTTTTACGGCTTCTAATTCGGCCTTAGCCTTGGCCGCTTCGGCCTGAGCCTCTTTCATGGCTTCCTTTTCGTCACGGTCGCTGAGGGAATCAACTGCTTTTTGAAAAATATTCTTTTTTTTGTCTTCTTTGTCTTTCATGGTGGGGCTCCTTTTAGAATTAATTGATTTTAAATGCGTTTCCCAATGGATAATGGATATTAAGATTTTACCTTTAAACGCTTTCTTTCTTGTTTTTTGTGCAAGGTTTGTAGTGGCATATACCTTATATACCCGCCCAATTTCGCCTTGTGGCGGCTTTGCAAAATGTTACAATTTGGTATGCGATATTACCGGGTTATGATGGTCATAGCGGTTGTGATCTTGGCAGGGTGCCTGTCGGGCTGTTCGGCTGCATTTAGCGGTAATCAAACCCCTACCCGTAGCCCGGCGACAAAGACAGCCAATCCGACCAATACCCCCCTGCTTTCCCCTACAGCCACCATCGCCCCCGGCCCCACCCCCCTGCCGACCCCCACCCCTCAGCCCTTTCGGATCGCAGCGGTGGGGGATATTGCCATCTGCGGCCAGGAGGGGCATCCCTTAACCGCGGCCTTATTACCGCAGGATTTGGACGCGATCTTGATCTTGGGCGATGCCAATAACGAAGATGGGTTATTGTGGCAGTACGAAACCTGCTTTGCGCCAGCCTGGGGAAAATTCCTGGATCGCATCTACCCAGCGCCGGGTAATCACGATTATTACAGTGACCCGCTGCAAGGCTATTACGCATATTTTGGGGAGCGCGCCGGGCCGGCGGGCCGCGGCTACTACGCCGTTGATCTGGGAGGTTGGCAGATCATTTCCTTAAATACAAATTGTGGCTTCGTGCCCTGCGGGCCAAGCTCCGAGCAGGCCTTGTGGTTGGCAGATTTGCTGGCGCAGCCCCAGCCGCAATGTACGCTGGCATTTTGGCACCATCCGCGCTGGTCTTCCGGCTTAGCCGGGGAGACGTATTGGATTGCAACCTTGTGGGACTACCTGGATGAGGCCGGAGCAGACCTGGTGTTAAGCGGCCACGATCATCATTATGAGCGTATCGCTGCGCTAAATCGCGAAGGGGAGATCGATGAACGCGCTGGCATGCGCTCCTTTATCGTGGGAACCGGCGGGGCTAGCACACGCGGCTTAGCCGAGGTTAAGCCTTACAGTGAACAACGAATTGTGGGTGAGTTTGGGGTTTTGTTCCTGGACTTGTATGAGACTGATTACGAATGGCGGTTTGTGAACGTCGCCGGCCAGGTGCTGGATGAAGGACGCGCAGAATGCAGGTAGCGGAGGGGCGAGGCATTGTTAAAAGGATACTCTGTTGCCACGCCCAAAGAGCAAAAAAAGCCGTCTTCCCGTATGGTATAATTAAATATTCGTAAAAAAAACACAGTTGGAGGTACAAGAAAACGTTTTACAGAACGACTGATTAACAAACCAGTCTGAGCTTCATTTTCAAGTTTGGTCAAGGGATAAGCTTCCATAGCGAAATCACCGGGGGGACTGCTTTTTTCTTGGGTTTGAATGAATTAATCGAACAGCAATACGGATTGTATGCAGTGAGTCAGATCACGATGCCAGGTATTTTATTTGGGCAGCAATCGGTGATTGCGGAACCATTCATTTTATCAGTAAGCCAACCAACGGCTGCCGTGACAATGATTTGCATGGGTGAAACCTGCGAGATTGGATCGGTTTATCATCAATCAACATTCATCTATTTTAGGAGGAAAAATGTCAAAACCGAAAGTAACCAAAGAAATGATGGAAGATGTGCATCCCTATATTCCAAAGATGTATCAGAAATTTGTGGAGGGCAAAGTATCACGGCGTGAGTTTTTGCGCTATTCAACCCTGCTCGGCCTCTCGGCTACGCTGGCCGCCTGCGCTGCGCCCGGCACAGCCCCCGAAGCGACGGCGGTTGCCACCGCTGAAGAAGCCATGAGCGGCATTCAACGCGGCGGCACCTTAACCAGCGCCATGGAATTGCAATTAATTGACCATCCAGCGCGCGTCAGCTGGACGCAGAGTTCCAATATTCTGCGTCAAATCAGTGAATACCTGACCATCACCGGCCCAGATAATATCACCCGGCCCTATCTGTTAGAGAAATGGGAAGCCAGTGATGATCTGTTAACCTGGACCTTACACCTGCGCAAAGGGATCAAATTCAACAATGGTGATGAGCTGACCGCGGATGATGTCCTCTTCAGCTTTGGCGAGTGGTTAAACCCGGATGTGGGTTCTTCCATGTTAGGGCTGCTGGCCTACTTAAACGGGCCGGAAGATGTGGTTAAGCTGGATGATTACACCGTTCAAATGAATCTTAATGCCCCGAACATCAGTATTCCTGAGCATTTGTTCCACTATCCGGCCATTATTTTGCACCGTGATTTTCAAGGCGACTTCATTCAACAACCGGTCGGCACGGGTGCCTTCACCCTGGAAGAATACGCCGAAGGGGAACGCGCCGTTTTCAAACGCCGTGAAGATTACTGGCAAATGGGCGAAGATGGTCAGCCCTTACCGTATTTAGATGAAATTATTTATGTTTCGATCAACAAAGATGCCGCCGTAGCTGCTTTGCAATCCGGCCAGGTCGATACCATGTTCCAGCCGCGCCCCAGTGATTGGCAGGCCCTCAAGGACATGCCCGAAATTACGGTCGACTCGGCGAGTACCTCACAGGCCTATCTAACCCGTATGCGCGTTGATTTAGAACCCTGGAATGACGTGCGCGTGCGCAATGCCTTGAAGAAGTGCCAGGATCGCGAGAAGATTTTGCAGCTTGGCTATTATGGCGAAGGCGACCTTTCGATTGATGCGCATGTCGCCCCGGTTCACCCCGCTTTCTGTGAAAAACCAATTCCCGAGTATGATCCAGAAGGCTCCAAGGCCTTATTAGCGGAAGCTGGTTATCCGGATGGGTTGAAAGTCATCCTGGCAACCAAAAACGATGAATCCGAGCCGGAAATTGCCCAGGCTTTTAAAGAAATGGCCCTGGCGGGTGGTTTCGATATTGAACTGGACATCACCGACCCGGGTGGGTTTTGGGATCGTTGGACGGAAGTCGATCTGGGGATCACATCCTGGACGCACCGTCCGCTGGGCACGATGGTGCTGCCCTTAGCGTATGCCGCGGATGAAGATGGGGTGCCAGTGGCCTGGAACGAAACCCGTTGGGTAGACGAGGAATTTGTAACCCTGTTAGCAGAAGCGGAAAAAACGCTGGATGTGGAAGAGCGTCGTGCGATCATGTGTCAGCTGGAAGAGATTTTCCAGGAACGCGGCCCAATTGCCAACAGTTTTTGGAAGCGGGTCTGGCGTTTGGCGCGAAAGAATGTGAAAACCATTAAAGCCCATCCGACCGATTACGATCTGTTTTATGATGTTTGGAAAGAAGCGTAAGAAAAAAATGAATTGGATGCCGGTGAAAAACCGGCATCCAACCATAATTTTGGCATAATCAACAAAATTTATCTGGAGTAATTATTTATGGCACGATTTATTGTACGCAGTCTTTTATCGACGATTGTGACCATGCTCCTGGTTTCCGTTGCCTTGTTCTTCTTATTGGAAGCAAGCGGTCGTGACATCACGGTTCGTATTTTGGGGGTGTTTTCCACCGAGGAGCAGCGCAATTCATTAAGTCT
>JACDJA010000955.1_pt1 | contig 27167 bp, 26 predicted proteins | sample 7449241 | NCBI WGS metagenome assembly JACDJA01 (sample SAMN14253289, study PRJNA609438) | sludge metagenome | isolation source: initial anaerobic sludge | collected 2018-12-20 | reverse complement strand
TACGGAGTCACCTTTGATAATCTCGTTGCATTCTATGTGTCCTCTGGAGAAAGGTGCATTTCCATAGGCCTTGTTAATAATCTTGGCCCGACTTCTGTCAGTAGCAAATACAGTTGTTCTTGCTATCCCTGAAGAGCCCTCGCCATTCAGGTAGAGTTCTTCATCTATTTCGAGATAGTCATCTTCGCGTTCATAAACCTTGGATTCTATATGAGCCGATGCGTGTTTCTCAAGAATAACACTCATCTTGACGAAAAGCTTTCCGACTCTGGTCTTCGTTAGATAAAAGTGATTCTGAAAGCTACCGCCCTCTCTGACGATTGTGTTGTACGTTGCCTTGACGGTTACACCGCCATCCTTACTGTGCATGTGCGTGTCTTCGTACAACATTTCTGAGTCTTTTCCAACATCTGTATCGGCGACCATGGAGTGCGTAAAATTCACGCCGCTAGGAAAGACGCAGTGAGAAATGAATTTCACCTTGGCTCTGTCTCCCAAGTGGTTATGAATAAGAATTTCTTGAGTTCCTTCGGGCTTCAAGTAACCGGTACAGAGATGTATGGGGTTTTCTATTACAGTGCCATCATCGATGTCAATCCAAATCTCTACTCCATTGTCCAATTCTTTTGCCCTCACATGCACGCCATCTACCGTATTCCTACCAATTACTTTGTTTCCGCTAACAATAATCGATACAATATCCTTCCTCAAGAAATCAGAGACATTGCCGCCTGATTTCTCATACTCCTTGGCAATTGCCGTAAATTCTCTCTCATAGTTTGATTCAATCATTGGCAAGCCCGCCTTCCTTAACCGGCTCATTTATGTGCTGACAGCTGTCACAGAGTTTCCTGTAAAAACTAACGATTTCTTCCGGTTCACCCGAAGCAAGTATTCTGCCTCCACAAAGAAGATATGCTTCGTCTGCCATCCTTGCAATTTCTTCCCGGTGAGTGATGATTATAACTATGGAGCCTTTGTCTCTAAGCCTTTCGAGTACATGCTCAATCATTTCCATAGACATTATGTCTATGCCGGAATCAGGTTCATCGAGAATAGTGACTCGGGGATTAACCAGGATTATTGAAGCCAGTTCGACTCTCTTCCTCTCTCCGCCGCTGAGCGATTCATCAACAAGCCTATCCAGGTAATCTCTGTTGAGGCCTACTGTGGAAAGCGTCTCATCGAGTTCCTCTACGGAAAGCTTCAGTTTGCCGCCTAGAGTAAGATATTCTCTAACCGTAAGCCCCTCGAATCTTACCGGTTCCTGCCAACCAAGAGAGATGCCTTTCTTTGCTCTCTCTGGTACTGACAGTAAATCTATTTCTTCTCCATCAAGATAAACATTTCCCTCGTAGTCTTTATGCGACTCGAGACCCATAAGAACATATGATAGTGTTGATTTTCCAACGCCATTGTTTCCGAGAATTGCGTAAACTCGACCTTTTTCAAAGGAAGCCGTGAGACTGTTCAGAATCTTTCGCTCTTCCCTGACTAACTTGATTTCTTTGACCTCCAGCATAAACAAACCTCCATTTACATCAACACTATCATAAGTCCGATTAATAACGTCCACATTACCCGGCATATTGTCTGTGTAACACCCCGGTGACTTTTGATCTCTCACCACTGCGAATAAAGCTGCAGGAACTTATCACATTTGATGAGGGCAGTCTGAGCTTTATTTAAGGCTTCTCCAGAAAGCTCTCCATTCTCAATCTGCTTTGAGATCTCTACTGAAGTATCTCTGCACCAAGAATGCACTTCCCTATATTGATCTTCAAACCATTCTTTTGAAATATGTTCTTTGAGAGGAGTCAGTTCTCCTATCGAGCCTGAAGGAACCACTCTATCGGTGACTTTCATTACACTCCATGCGAACACTTCTTTTTCCGCTATTTCAAGTACCTCATCTAGTGCTTCCAAACCGTAAAGTAGGAGCAGGTTTCTCGAATACTCGCCGTAGATGTTATCGTTCCCTTTCAGCCATCCTCCGGGATTGTAATCAATCGCAATATCGTAAAGAGTCGCAAGGTCTTTTCTTTCTGATTCTGGAATTCTTCTGATCTTCTCTATTAGGCTATTCAAGGCGTTAGTGCCAATTACGTAAGGAGCGAAATGCTCAAGCTCGTCTGCGATCATTTCGGCAGAAGCAATTACTCGAAATAGAAGATTCGCTGTATTCCTTACTACTTGAAGATCGGGAGATATCTTTAAGGATCGCAAAAGTGCATCTACAGCATCGAGAGTCACTTGATAGTCTATCAACAGGTTTATATCTATATCCTGGAAGAGTCCTGATACGTCTGTTGCAGCAAGGTCCGGCTTGAGAAGATCTGCCAGATCGCTCAAATAGGCGTGATCGATTTGGAGTTCACGTAGCATTGCTCCGGGTGAATTGTCTTCGCCAAGCCAGATTGAGAAAATATCAGCTCTTGAGAAAATCTCTCTGAAAGCGCTTTCGATTCCACCTCCTGACATGTTGAGTTTCAGACGAAAGTCTTCTTTTCTTTGTGCGGTCAAATACATGTATCCAAGGTAAGCCTCCGACAGATACTGGCCTCCCGAAATTTCCCTTGAAGTTGATAGATTGCGCATTGCAGAGTAGAAACTATCGGTCGAATCTTGCCTTGCATTCAAAAGAGCCGAAGAAGCAGATCTGAGTTTAGAGTTGAGGCCCGTCAAAGTCGATTCTAAGGCCTTTTCACGTTCTTCGGAAGCCATTGATTGAAGGAGTTCAAATGGCGCGTTAGGATAACTCTCAGCCAGTGTCTCGAACCGTTCAGATACATAGGTTTCATTTTGCAGATATGAGTATTTTCCCTCCAGACTTTCTGCGGCCTCAACTTCCTTTCTGATGTTACCGATTGAATTCACAAGCTCTGGAATCTGAGGATTTATGCTTTCAAGTCTTCTATATTCTATGTAGCCTCTAGTAAATAGACCTTCAGAGATGAAAGTTCGGCTCATCAGAACGGATGTGGTAAGAGCAAACAATACGATCAATAGAGGGAAAGCTTTGTCCATGGGAAAACCGGGTCTCCTCTCTCCGCTTAGATCAGGGTTCATAATGAATCCAAAGAGGAAGGCGGCGAACAAGGCGTTGGGCATTAAATGTCCGGGAAAAGAAAGAGTCGAGTGAATAAAAATTACCAGCAATCCTGCGGTTAGAAATAGATACAGTATGATTTTTTCTACAGATGAAGACTTTCTCACCACCTTGATTGTGTTTAGCAGCATGGAAATAACGAAACCTGCAATCAATAGGATTCCAATTATTCCTGTTTCTCCCATTTGTTGAAGATACTCATTGTGAGTGCGAATACTGTTAAGTCCTGCGACATACATGTATTTCGGTTGTTCAACGATCACCTCTCCCATGTTTTCGGTCGAGAGGTACTTGTATGATCCAAATCCAGTACCAAGTACAGTTGATTTTTCCCACTGTTTGACCGCTGCCTTCCACTGAAGAATCCTGACGTCAACAGAGATACTGTCTTCTGTAGTATAAGAAATCCTTTCTGAAAAGCTGAATCTTCCACTGGTGAGCACATTGTCGCCCGAGTAGATGATCATTATCCCCGCGGCAGAAAAAATGAGCAGAATACTGAACAGCTTGTCCAGTGCTGAAGCGAAGGATCTCATCTTGAATCTCAAGAGAGGGAAGATCGAGAAAGCCGCCATAAAGATTATGGAACCTATTACAGAGTAATATACAGCTCTGGTTTGACCAATCATAATAACAATGAGGAACAGCGAAAAAATTGCCAGATAGAAAGCTCGTCGGATATTATCAAATTTCCAGATTTTTTTCTTTGAAACTGTTAGAAAAGCAGCCGGGAAGAGTAACATCGCCATCAAATCGGTGGTGAAATTGACATTGCCGATTACTGAAGAGAGATTTCCCCTGGTAAAGGGATTGTTGTCTGTTCCCCACAACAAACCGTGACCAGAATAAAATGAAAAAACTGCATCGAAGGCAATTACAAGTCCAGCAAACATAAAGAGCTGAAGAATTATTAGTAGAGTATCGGATCTCTCTGCAGACATCAGAACTGAGAAAAGCACAAAAAGAAGCAGATTCATCGCGAACCCGAGCGACGTAAGAAAGACCTGAGGCAGGGTGCCAATCAGCTGAAGAGTCGTGAGGCAGGCGTAAGCGCCAAACAACAGAGCGAAGATCTGCGGGGCCGAGACACCTAAGCGATACGGCTTTCTTACTGCTTTCAAAGAACTGAAGACGACAAAAACTGCAATCGAAACAGATGAGAAATAGAACTTAGGGATGCCCATGTCCCACGTGAACCCCTTGATTGCAAAAAGCGAAGATCCAAAAACCAAAAGAGCAAAAAATGCTAATCTTCCTCTGTGCATATCGCCCCCTATGTCTTCTCTCGATCCTCAACAAGTACCCGAGACGAGACCCGTCAGAGATTTGCTTTTTCTATTACTGTAACAATCACTTCCCTGCTTCTGGGACCGTCAAACTCACAGAAATAGACGCACTGCCAGGTTCCCAACAGGAGTGAAGCATCCCTGAACGGAATCGAAATTGAAGATCCCACAAGAGTTGCCTTTATGTGTGCGTCTGAATTTCCTTCCAGGTGTTTGAATTCATTGCTTTTCGGAATCACATCTCCCATCCAATGCAAGATATCGTGAGCAACATCGGGATCGGAGTTTTCATTAATTGTGATTGCAGCTGTGGTATGTGGTACAAAGACATTGACAAGACCACAAGAAGCTTCTGACTTTCTGACAGACTGGATTACGAGATCTGTAATGTCTATTAGCTGGTTTCTGAAATTCGTATTTATGGAGTATCTCATGACAAATCAGTGGAAAACAACGTTTGTAATGATAACCACATATCCATTATGCTCTTCAAGCTGAACCTTGACATTCTCTTCCTTAACCTTGTATTTATCAGCTACATAGGTCTTTATCTGATGTACCATATCCTTGCCGCTGTTTTGAAGAATGTCTTGTGGTATTACCTCTCTCACCGGTACTGAGTATCTCCTGCCACCGGTTATGGAATCAAGTCTATCCTTTGCTTCTTTTCTGCTTCCCTCAGTCTTTTTCTTCTTCCTGAAAAGTCCAAAGAACATACACTTCAACTCCCTCTTAATTTCTTCTGAAGATGCGCTTCAGGAATTCAAGGAATCCTTTCGATCCATGCTCAAGGATATCCTGCTCGACCGGGATAGGTTCCCCGTTCATCCTCAAAGCAATGTTCTCGAAGACCTTTCCGATTCCTTCACCGTTTCCGTTCAGGATAACAGGTACGCCTTTGTTTGTGGCCACGATTACTTCATCGCTGTCGGGAATGATTCCAATTAAATCTATTGCGAGGTTCCCCTGGATATCCTCTCTAGTAAGCATATCACCGCGTTTGACCATCTGAACTTTGAATCGGTTTATGACTAGCCTGATATTTGATTCCTGCATTCCAGAGTTTTCGAGAAGTCCGATGACACGATCCGCGTCAGTTATAGCGGGCAGTTCAGGAGTGGTTATTATTAAGGCCTTTTCGGCTGCAGCGATTGCGTTTCTAAACCCTCTCTCAATTCCTGCGGGAGAATCGACGATGATGTAATCAAATTTCGGATAAAGTTCTGCGATCATCTTCTTCATATCTTCTGGGGAAAGCATCTCTTTCGTTGCTATTTGAGAGGCTGCAAGTAGATATAGCCCTTTGATCTGCTTGTGCCTCACCAGCGCTTCGGAAGCCGTCACCTTACCATTTGCAACATCTAGAATTGTATGAACAACTCTGTTTTCAAGGCCCAGAGCAATATCTAGATTCTTAAGACCAATGTCTGCATCGATAAGACAGACCTTAGCCCCCTTGTTGGCAAGAGCACAACCAATATTGGCCGTGATTGTTGTCTTGCCGACTCCCCCTTTTCCGGAAGTCACAACGTATACTTTGGCCATATATATCTACCTCCAGCCGTTAGACTTTTCTGAATTATAGCATTACATTGATACATCGACAGTATTCGATCCGTCGATCAGTAATCAGCCAGCTCAAAAATTCGAAACAGACAGAATTTCAAATATCTGGTTTCGAAGATCGAGCTAACCTCGGGATGATCTATAGGTTGACCTCCTCTGAATACGATTACACCAATTTTCTTGCTGTCGTGAAAAGCGTCATTAATAGTCCGAGACCAATCTTCTTCGGAAACGATCTGAGTGCAAGAAGAGGATGCAAGAAGCGCTTCGTTCTTCAGGATCTTCATTGCCCGCAAGTTGAGTTCCTTATATCCTCTCAGAGCGCTCCTCTTCGAAGTTGGAGTCTTTGCCATTGCCGGAGGATCAATTATGACAAGATCGCTACCTGAGAGACCGCTCGTCCTCAGATAATCGAAGGCGTTTGCTCTCACGAATTCACAACTGTCCGTAAATCGATTTGCTTCTGCTGTTTCTCTGGCTACTGAAAGAGCCCTCTCCGAAGCGTCTAACAGAGTTGCGCTTCGGGCTCCCTTCTTTAAGCAGTGGAACGAAAAATTGCCAGTATAGGAAAATACATCTAGGATATTTCGGCCGGCCGCATACTCAGACAATCTCTCTGCATTTTCTCTTTGATCTAGGAAAAATCCTGTCTTCTGGCCCTTAGTATCGGCAAAGAAAATGATTCCATCTGAAGAAAAAGGGAGGAGCTCCGGTCCGCTTCCGTAAATCCAATCCTCTCTCGCATCCAGGCCTTCTTTTGTGAGGGAGATTCCCTCACTCTTTTCGAATATCCCCTTCGGTTTCAAGACTGAGATCAAGGCTTCAACTATCACATCTTTCAAATGCGCTATGCCGAGTGTGTTGAACTGAACAACGAGCCACCCTGAAAACCTGTCTACTATCAATCCAGGAAGTCCGTCTGCTTCACCAAAAACGATTCTCATGGCATCGCTGGTTCTTAGCAGGGAAGACTTCAAGAAGGCAGACCTTTCTATCTTCCTCGAGAAGAAATCGACGTCAAATCTGCAATTTCTCCTTGTCAGAAGCCTCACTCTTATTGTGGAACCCGAGTTATAATAGCCCCTACCCAAAAACTGACCGGAATAGGTTAAGACATCGACTATGGAGCCGTCGTCAATAACGTCGCTTCTATCTATTTCGTTGTCATAGACCCACGGATGACCGAACGCAATCCGTCTCTTTATTGATCTTTTTAGAATCACTCTGGAGCTCAATGGTTTTTTATCTCCCGGTACAACTGGGCAAAGAACTGCTTATCGAAATCGCCGGGTGTCTTTTTCAAGTGAGATGCTTTCACTGTCTGTTCAGACCATTTCTCAATTTCCTCATCTGAAATCCTTAAATCTACCCTTTCCACACCAAATTTCTTCAAGAAAGCGTTAAGCTCATCAAGATCTTCAAAAGGTTCGATGGCACTTGCTATTCTCTCTGGATCGGCATTAGCAATCCTCCTGAATACTTTGATCAACATGAGTGCATTAGCCATACCGTGTCTTACCCCTTTGAAGGATGAAAGGGGATAACCGGCTGCATGAACAGCCGTTGTTCCTGTATGAGCAATCACTATCCCTGCTATTGTGGAAGCGTACTGTATCTGCCCTCTCAAAGATACGTTGTCTTCGTTCATTAGGACCTTTCCAAGAAATTCCTTGATTATTCCAGTTGCCTCCCTGGAAAGCATCTTAACAAGTGGGTTTTTCCCATTGTTAACTACCTCTCCCTCCACTGAATGAGATAGGGCATCTAGTGCAGTCGCGACAGTTATGTCTGCGGGCATCGTGACAGTGTACCTTGGATCTAGAAAGGAGATGTAGGGAAAAGTTGAGGGCATACCAAAGCCCTTTTTGGTTCCTTCGCCGTCAGTTAGAATGGAGTATGGTGTAACTTCACTTCCTGTGCCGGATGTAGTAGGAATCGCGATTATCGGAAAGGCAGGAAGATTTTGTCCAGTGTATAGATCTCTGCAATCACATTCGCCCTTCATTCCGATAACTGAGATCGCTTTGGCGGCGTCAAGTGGACTTCCGCCACCGATTGCGATCACAAAATCGCATCCGCTCGCAGAAAGCTTTTTTCCGCCCTTTTCGATCGTTGCGAAAGAGGGATTTTCCTCAACTTCATCAAATACCGTGTTCGGAATATCTAGGCCCCTTAGTACGCTCAGTACTTCATCGAGCGCCCCGCACTTCTTGGCGGACGATTTTCCGGTAACTAAGAACGCATTTGTTCCAACTTCCCTCAATAACTCGGCGTTCTCACTTATAATTTCGATTCCGGCGAAAATCTTTGTCGGCAGGAAATACTTCCACATCTAATCACCTTCTTAACAACAGTTTCTTGAGTAGCTCTTTGGATTCGCTGATAGTTGTGTCCATCTGTGACCAGTAACGCTCTTTAAGATTCATCGGATTCTTCAGTGAACTGTTAATGGCCAGGCTCAAGCTCTCACAACTTCCTTCAAAAAAGAGATCACAGTTCCTGTCGAGAGATTTAACGAATCTATCGAGTTTACTGTTTTTCTTCCAAACAAATGGAACTCCAAGAGAGATGGCTAGTATTGCTCCGTGAAGACGCTCAGTAATTATCAATTCAGCATTGTTGAAGATTTTTATCATTCCTTCAAGGTCTTCGGGAGGTTTCCTGACTTTGAATCCATTTGATCGCGCCTTTGATTCAAGCTCGCTTCTCTTTTCTTCATCATGATGGTTATGGAAGCCCACAGCACAGACTTCGGTGAGATTGTTGAGTCTCAAAGAACTTAGTACATCGTCAACGTTGGTTCCGTTCTTCAAAACAATAACTGCAAGTCCATCTTCCATAGTTCGTTTATCAGGAATTATCCCTTCGTTCTGCAGGTAATAGGGACCATAGTCTGTCCCCAAAATCGCACTTCTGGAAATCGATGCAAAATGCTTATAGCTTACTTCATCTCTCATAACTCCGTAAGTCAAGGGATTCTTCAGCAATTTGTTCAGAGCATTCCTGTTCACAGACTTACGCACTGGACCGAACCCCTGTGAGAGAAATAGAAGAGGCTTGCGATTTCTTAGCGTATGTTTTGCGATCTCATAGTAGTATAGAAAACTCCTCCAGCTTGTCTGATCCTGAAGAAGATTACCTCCTCCAAAGACGGTTACTATCGAGTGCTTAATAGAATTTCTGAGATCATTTACGCCGAATCTCTTGATCAACCTGATGTCGAGCTTTGAAGGAAATCTGTGACCAATGTTGTCAATGTGAGAGGCGGCCGGTAAATAGATCGGCCCTTCAAACCCTATCTCTTGGATGAGAGATAGTGATGAAAGCAATAGAAGATCGTCGCCAAGGTTATTGTATCCATAGTAACCCACCAGCGTCAGCCCGCCAAAAGAAAATTGTCTCACTTCAAAACCTCCAGGAACATTCAACGATATTATTCTATCACATGTGAATCATCGAACACGTTGTTCACAAAGCGTTGCGAGGGATGTAGAATTAATATATGCTAGACGGACTTCTGAAAAGAAAGACGGCTTTCCCATTTTTCTACTGCCTCCTGGCCGTGTTGCTGGGAGAACTGCTTGTTTTTGCACTAATTTGGAAAGAGAATGGCTGGTTGCCTGTAGTCTTTCTGGCAACTTCCGTACTCCTTTTCTCCTCGAAACAAATCAGTCCGCTGACATGGCTGGTCTTTTTCGTAATAGGTTGCTTCGCCCAAACCGTAACACTTAGACTTCCTGACACGGGAGAGGTTGAATATGTTGGGTATATATGCAAAGGAGGATCTGGAAGTATCGAGGCAAGTATGGGAAAGATACTCGTTGGGGGTGAGTGGACGAAACTTCACCCCGCTGTTAATATTAGACTTTCGGATAGAGATGCGACTGCTTTTCCTGGTCAGATAATCTGGACTACCGGTACCTTGGAAAGGCAGGAGTCTTATCCGCTATTCAAGATTGTTTCAAGTGTCGAAGGATGCATAGATGGAGTCGAGATCATCTCTTTTCCCGGAAAATTCGTTGATGGACTGCTTTCGAAGTATAGACTTGAGGACACGGTAGCTGCGGCGGTTTTCACCGGTAACAGAAGGTATATCGATTATGAAACCAGAAGGAGAATCTCGGATCTAGGAGTAGCTCATCTATTTGCCGTTTCAGGCCTACACATTGGCTTTATGTACTTACTGGTTCATTCCACTCTTTCGTTTCTTTTGCTGGGCAGAAACACAAGAATCTTGATCTCAATTACGATACTCTTCTTCTACACGCTGTCTACCGGCCCGGCAATTTCGGCACTCAGAACTTTCCTAATGCTGTTTTGTTATTCTATATTCAAACTAATCGATTACCGCCAGCACCCGCTAAATATACTTGGAATATCGGGAATGACTCTCGTTATTGCTCAGCCTTCAATCGTTGCATCCATCTCTTTCCAACTGAGTTTTTTTGCCACCGCTGCCCTGCTAATCTTTCTGCCTGAAATCGAGAACAGGAATCTGATTGGCCAGGCTTTTCTGGTTGGTTTGATCGCGCAAACAGCGGTTATTCCACTGTCTCTAAGCACATTTGGAACGTTATCGGTTGTCGGAATTCCGCTTACTGTCATCATGGTTCCTATATTTGTCGTCCCTGCGTATGTCGGAATGATAGTCATCTTAGTGACAGATCTCCTCGGACTGAGAGTGATAAGCGATTTTGTTTCGGGAAGTCTGAGAACTATTTCGATCTTGCTCGAAGAGACTACGAAGAGAATTGGGGAAGTGCTTCCCTCGATAAGTCTTGAACCATTTCCGGCTTATCTAGTGTCATTGTTGTCACTGTTTCTGTTCTTCATTGTACTCTGGCACTTTGGACACAAGCCGTAGAACTTCAGTTGATGATCATCTATTGTATAGCCAGTCCTCGATTTTACGAGCTCCTCTAGTTCTTCAAGGTTGTCCAGGTGAAATTCGACAACTGCCCCGCAATTAATACAGATTATGTGATGATGGTGATGCTCTCCCTTTTTTACCGGCTCATATCTGACTATTCCGTCTCTGAAGATGATTTTCCTGAGGAGACCAATTTCCACAAGTAACTCGATCGTCCTGTAGACTGTTGCCTTGCTTATTCTGAATTTTCTTCCCTGAACCTTCTGATATACTTCGTCTGCACTCAGGTGATCCGTTTCGGCTTCTAGAAAGAACCTAAGCACGTATTCTCGCTGAGCAGTCATCCTCTGATTTCTCTTCTTCAGTTCTGCCCTAAGCAGGTCTTTCTTCATAATCAGCCTCCGTTCAAGCCAGACTGAGTTACATTATGGGTTTTATGTCTATCTTCCAGCCAGTTAGTTTTGCTGCAAGTCTCGCATTTTGGCCTCCCTTTCCAATTGCAAGAGATAGCTGGGTTGGCGAGACATAGACCACTGCCTCATGGTTTTCAGGATTCGCGATTTTTACTTCAAGAGCAGAGGCAGGCGCAATCGAATTTCCAACGAATTCGGCTGGATCGTCGCTCCACCTCAAAATGTCGACTTTCTCGGGTTTTATTTCTCTTAGAACTTCAGCGATTCTAGTACCACTCTCACCAATGCAAGCTCCGACTGGATCAACCTTTGTATTTTGGCTGAATACAGCAACTTTAGACCTGACACCTTCTTCCCTGGCAATTGCTTTGACTGTGACATCTCCTCCAGCAATTTCCGGGACCTGAAGTTTCAGCAGTTCTATTACAAACTCAGGTGTCCGCCTCGTGACAAGCAAACGAGGTCCTCGCGCAGACCTCGTGACGTCCACAACAAATACCTTCATAAGAGAATTCAGTCTAGGCTGTTCACCAGGGATAAGTTCTTTCGTGGGAATTCTGGTTTCCAGTTTGCCGATTCGAAGATCAATCCATTCGGCGGTAACTCTCAATACCTCGGAAGTAGTTGCGGTTCCCTTCATATCGACGTACTTATCGAACAGGTTTTCCTTTTCTCTTTCACGAATTTTCTGAATTAGAACCTGTCGAGCAGTCTGAGCGGCAATTCTCTTGAATTTCTTTATGTTGAGTTTTTTCTCGATTATTGAACCAACTTCAACTGTAGAATCGATTTTAAGAGCTTCCTCCAGCGTCACTTCAACCGAAGGATTCTCGACCGATTGGACGACAGCAAGCCTTTCGAAGACCTCTATGTCTCCTGTAAGCCTGTCTATCCTAACGTCAACATCACTTTCGGAAGCAAAGTTCTTCTTATAGGCACTTTGCAATGCTTTCTCAAGTATATCTAAGACTTCTTCCTTTTCAATGTTCTTTTCGTCCTGCAACTGATCCAGGGCTTCCAAGAGATTGAGATTCATATGAACACCTCACCGTCAAAATCATAGTTTTAGGTTGGCACGTCTTACGTCTGAAAAGTGGAATGCTATCTCTTTACCGTTTTCGGAATTCTCAACAGTGATAACGTCGCCTTCGCATGAGATAATCTTCCCAATCACAACAGAAACCCCATCAACGGGTTCTTGGAGAATTATTTTCGCCTTCTCGCCTACGAATCTAGCATAATCTTTCAGGCTTCTAAGAGCGCGTTCCAGCCCAGGTGACTCTACAACCAGATCATATGAAAATGGTACGAGGTCCGCTGAATCAAGCGCCTTACCAAACTCGGCTGAGAACAATTCGCAGTCGCTAATAGATACATACCCATCTAGCTTATCGATCGTGATTTTCACTAGTCTTTTCTTTCCCCTTCTCGAAAGTCCGAGATCATAGATCGAATAGCCAAGGTTACTTGCGACTTCGTTTGCCAGTTCAAGCAACTCTTTCTTCAGGTCCTCCACAAACAACACCACCATAATAAAAAATAGAGGGCAAGAAAGCCCTCTCCCTTTGGGAGTTTTCAACTAGCACAATTATAACTCTTTTGACCACGCCAGTCAATATTGCGATCAAGATCTAGTCTGCGAGTGAGATATCCTCTCTCAGAGTCATAAGGCCAGCAATTATTGTTATTACCACCGCAATTGATAGATTCACTACAGAAGGGATAACCGCCTTGGACAGACTGAAATCTAGCATTGAAATTCCCTGAAGGAGTACCAGAAGGGATGTTGTCGGCAGGTTTCTACTGAAAGATTCAAGCCAGTCAGGAAACATCGAATGGGGAACAATAATTCCGCTCAGAACCAGCAAGGTCGTAACTATTGATATGGAAGTTAGCTGGGCGCTCCTCGAAGAATTGAGAACGGTACCTATCAGCAAGCCAATAGATGTGAACAAGAAGATATACACTTCTATCACTGCTAAATAGAGCAAAATGTTGGATGCTATTTCCAGTCCAAAGAAACTTCCAGCAATCATGAATATCAAGACCTGTGCCGTTGAAAACACCATAAAGCTTACTACTTTAGCTCCTATATACTTTAATGAGCCGATGTTCGAAAGCCTCAGAAGGTCGATTACACCGTTTCTTCTATCTTCAAAAACACCTGTTGCAGCACCTATTGATGTCATGAACATTAGAGTTGTAACCAGCACTATTGGGAAGAGAAGGGAAGAGAAGCTGAGTTTCGATTCAGAAATCCCCTCTACTGTAAGAGAAGGAGCCACATAATTTGGATCGATATCTACGGTCTTCATAAATTCGGGATCCGCTACAACGGGGAGAGCCTTGAATTCCCTCAAGACATTACTCAAGACCTGGTAGAGTGCAACTGCGGTCTGCATAGAGCCGGGATTTGGGATAAAGATCAGCTCAGACGGTTCCTGGAAGAGAAGTTTGTTCGCAAATCCCCTCGGTATTATGAAGACACCGTCAAGGATGTTTATTACTGAATCAATTTCCTCCCTGCCAGACAACTGGATGATATTCTCTCCCTTAAGCATTGAGCTGGCATATTGAATAAAGAAAAGTCCTATGAAAGTCTTATCTTCGTTAATAATGCCAATTCTTAGATCAGAATAACCTCCAGTATCAGAAGTTATAGCGGAGATTGACGCTAGTAGCACTGGAAGTAAAACCAGGACTAGAAGGAAGGTCCTTGACTTGAAAATCAGAAGAAGATCGTTTTGCACTAGTCTGAAAAATCTCAAGTAATATCCCCCGTTTCAATCAACTCTGATGCTTAATCAAAATCCCCGCGATTTCTTTTCTCAACTATTATACTCTCTCGAAACAACTCAAAACCTCTAAGTCTTCTTTACTGAAGTGATTAAGAAGATTTCGCGAAAAGATCACAGGTGGGATTCATCTGTTTTGTGTCTAATGGTAGAATCACAATGAGAACAGATTCGCTCCTTTTTGCGTCAAAATCTGGAATGTGATCTTGGAGGTGCATAAATGAAGAGGTTTACAGTATTCGTTTTACTAATCATCGGGTCTTTGACACTTGCCAGCGTTTATTCTATGGCAGATAAACTCCCTGCAAAGTCTCACAGTATTCTCGTTGTTGAGAATCTCAAAGAGAATTACGGTGTGACAAAGCAAACCGTTCTCATGGATATGGTTCTTAACCAGCTTGCTATAGAGCAGCTGATAGCACAGTATGTCGAAATGCTTGCTTACAACAACGGTCTCGATCCCAAGGATATATACAAGGCTTTTGATAGGGATTTTGGGTTGGCTGTATGGGTCGACTCAGAGGGTGATGATCGTTTCGTGGCTGTCTTTGGCCCAATTGACAATCCAAAGACACTGAAGTCTGCCATCGAAAAGGTCCTTCCACAGCTGCTGCCCTCGGATTTTAATCTGAATATTGCTGCTGATCAAGATTACCTCTATATAGGTGATCTTGAGCCCTATTCGCTTGCCGAAAAGGGATTTGACCTCGATTTGGTCATAGCTGAACTTTCTCCCGGCTTTGGTTACTTCTATTCTGCAACGGGAGATAGTGTTCAAAAGGGTTCTATATGGAATGGCGAAGAAGTTCTAATAGCAGAGGTTCTTTCGATACCACAATCGGAAGAAAGTAGGGAGAAGTTCTTTGAGATTCTTAGCGGAGCCTCAATCTCAGAGCTTGAAGTCGGGCGACATCTTCCACTTGTTTCTGGATCTGTAAAAATTAACAACCTCTCATTTCTTTCTGATCTAGATGTTGAGCAAATGGGATTGATACCTTTGGATTTGGAGGCGCTAAGAATCGGTAATCTAAGCATTAGTGAGTTGTCCGAAGATATGAATGGCGAAATTATGATTGATGCCAACATTTCGGTAGATGATATCTTTGCAAGTCTAATGGGTACAGGAGGAACGACAACTGAAAGTACAGACTCAGTGGGCTACTCATACGTTGTGAGAGCCTCCTACAAGGGCACATTAGATAGAATCAAGTTCATGATAGAGGAGGCAGAACCGAATCTAAAAGTGTTGGTTTCCAACGACAGCCTGTTAGTGGAAGGGCAGTATATATGGATCCAGGACGGATGGCTTTTCGTTTCATCAAAGAATCAGACTCAAACTACTGAAGCGCTTAATAATGGAGTAATAGTCTCCGAATTAGCTACATACAGCAAACTTCTGGATTTCACGGGAGTGGAGGGATTCGCCAGGTTGTTTGTCGATTCCGGGTACATTTTGACAGGTCTCATGGGTCTCGAAATCGAAAGCGGCGTTCTTCTAAACAGCCAGTATCTTGAAGAGATGGGTGGAGTAAGAAGTCTTATAGTGATTATGTAAAAAAAGCGCCCCTGCACCTAGCGGAGTGGCGGGGGCAAGAACATCTCGATGACATAATTATACCTATTTTGAGTTAGTTAGTCAAGTGTATACTCATAGGAGATTTCTCTTGCGGATAGACAAATACTTGAAAACAAATGGGATAATCAAAAGAAGAGTAGTTGCAAAAAGAGCGATTGAGAGGGGTTACGTTTCAAGAAACAATACTCCGGCAAAGCCAGCATCGGAAGTAAAACCCGATGACATCGTTTCCATAAGGTTTTCAAACAGAACACTTATTGTGAAGGTTACTGAGGATTTCCGGTCGGAGGTTGTTCGGGAGATTAGAGAATAACCTCCCCTGACTTTATTTCTAGGACTGTTCCGCTTTCTTGTTCGATCAACAGGGATGAAGGGGTTATCCTCTTAATTATACCAGTGACTCTTTCATCTTCGCGTAGGGATACAGTTATTTCATCGTTCTCTCCGAAAGCGAGGTGTTTTTTCCATCGTCGGGTGAGGTATCTACTTTTTCCTCTGATTAGGTAGGTCTTTCTGAGGAATTCTATTCTCTTAAGAAGCCTGTCTAGAAGCGATTCAAGCGATATGTGATTACCCTTCACGGTACTCAAACTGATCCCGGTTTGCTTAATTTCGTCGGGCATTTCATTGTTTACGTTGATACCTATGCCTACTACTATGGCACCGAGTGAGCTGCCAGCAAAAACGGCCTCTGTGAGAATTCCGGCAGCTTTCTTGCCATTTACCAGAACATCGTTTGGCCACTTGATCCTTACAGACTTGAAGTCAAGCTGGAGAAGAGTTTCAACAATAGCGACGGAAGCAAGTTTAGTGTATTCATTTGGTTCTCTAATCAGTGTTGGTTTGAAGACTATTGAGAACCACAACCCGCCTTTGCTAGAGTGCCAAACTCGTTTGTGCCTCCCATAACCCTTTGTTTGCGATAAAGCCCAGACTACTGTACCAGAAGGAAGTCTGTCCAGGTTATCAACAGCGAACCGATTAGTGGAATCTATCTCAGAGAAAGAAATCACATTCTCTCCCGCCATCATATTAGGGTCCTACCTCTCCAGACAGTTCAGAAACGTCAAGGGGCATCAAATTTCTTCGGCGCCCTCAAAGGCATTCTTTTCGTCGGGGAAGGTACCTGACTTAACCTCTTCATCGAAATTCGAGAGGGCCTCAATTATCTCCGATTTAAGGTCTGCAAATCTCTTAACGTATCTTGGCCTCGATTCATCGTTTATTCCCAGAAGGTCATGCCATCTCAGAAACTGTCCGTCACAGTATCGCCCTGAACCTAGACCTATGGTAGGTACCGAAGAATCCTCCGTTAGCCTCTTTGCCACATCTTCTACCACCATTTCGAGAAGTATTGCAAAGACTCCGGCTTCTTCAAGATCGTTTACGGACTCAATCAACCTTTTTATGCTCTTTTCGTCTCTTCCCTGAACTTGGTATTCCCCAACCAAACTGGCATGCTGAGGAGTTATTCCAATGTGCCCCATTATGGGGAACCCTCTGTCTACCAGATACTTTATTAGATCGGCTGTTTCGAATCCTCCCTCAATCTTTACTGCATTGGCTCCATGCCTAAGAAAAGCCATGACGTTCTCAACGGCTTTTTCTGTAGAACACTGGTAGGATCCGAAAGGCATATCTGCAACAATAAATCCCTTCTTTGAACCTCGGCGAACGGATTTGAGAGACCAGATCATCTCGTTCATCGTAACTGATAAGGTATCCCTCTTACCCATGACAAGAGTTCCGAGAGAATCTCCGACCAATATTATGTCTACCCCCGCTTCTTCAGCGAATTTTGCTTCAAAGTAACTGTATGCGGAAACCATGGAAAGCTTCCTTTGATCCTTTGATTCAAGAATCTCTCTCACATTCATAATATCCTCACTTCTCCTTCAGATTCGTCTGCGTCTCCGGGTTCAGTCTTTTCCTCTCGTTGACTATCTTTGATTATGGAGACCTCTCCGGTTCGATTATACATTTTTGTCGGCCTCGAAGACAAAGCAAAGTCAAGACCACATTTCTACTGGGATTCCCAGATGAAGGCCTTAATGCGTAAGGTGATTCAGAAGTTATATAATCATATTGAATGAGAGGAGTGTATATGAAGCGCAGAGTTGAGTTCTTGCTTCCGTTAATTATGGTTTCTCTGATGATATTTGGCCTGATAGTGCTCTACAGTGCCACTTTTGGTGATAGAGAAGAGTACCTGTTCGGCAGGCAACTTGTTTGGGTTCTGCTTTCGTGCGCGGTTTTCGTTTTTACTGCTTATGTAGTTAAGAGAGGTTTTTGGAAGAGTATTTCATTTCTGTTGGTATTGCTCTCTGTTGTCACATTGGGCGCAGTTCTTTACCTGGGACCGGTCGAAGGTTCTCGAAGATGGATAGATCTTGGCATTGCCAGCTTCCAGCCATCAGAGCTTGCAAAATTCTCCCTGATAATCTTCCTTGGATATATTTATTCGAGAGAAGGGAAAAGCAAGTATGGGCTCTTTTTTCTGGGTGTGCTGATTACTGGTGTCTTCGTTGGTCTCATCTATCTTGAACCCGACCTGGGAACGACAATTATCGTAATGATCATCTGGTATTTCATGACTCTAGTCAGTAAGAAATACGATAAGCTAATGATTGCAATGACTGCGCTTATCGCTCTATTGGTGCCAGTAGTTTTTTTGTTCGGTCTAAAACCTTACCAGCGAGATAGACTTCTGAGCTTCCTTCACCCCGAGGAATACGCCTCCGGAGCAGCTTATAATACGATACAGGCAATCAGGGCGATTGGCTCCGGCGGTCTGGAGGGCACCGGAATGCTTCAGGGAACGATGAACAGGCTTGGATACGTTCCAGCAGATCACACTGACTTCATATTCTCGGTTCTTGGTGAGGAGTGGGGCTTCATTGGAGCCGTTTCGTTGCTTATCATGTATTTGCTTCTGCTTTGGAGGATTTGGTCGATCACAAGAAAAACAGGGAGCGAGTTTGGTAGAATAGTTCTTAGCGGAATATTCGCGGTTTTTGCCTTTCATGTGGTTGAGAATGTTGGAATGAATCTGGGACTACTGCCAGTTACTGGTATCCCGTTGCCTTTCGTAAGTTACGGCGGATCATCGTCGATGATATTTGCGCTTCAGTTAGGAATAGTCCATAGTTACTCAGTAAAAGAGGTTGAATATGAAAAAGAACTTGGAGAGCAGTAGATTGTGAGGGGGTATGAATGAGACTCATAGAATCAGTGCCAAATTTCAGTGAAGGTAGAAGATTAGACGTTATTGAGCAGATTGTTGAGGAAGCCAGGAAAGTAGAGAACGTTTGGGTTCTTGACTATTCAAGTGATCCAGATCACAATCGTTCTGTAATTACTATAACTGGAGAACCTGAAGCAGTGGAGACTGCGTTGTTTAGCATGGCTCAGAAGGCGGAGGAATTGATCGATTTAAGAAACCACTCCGGTGAACACCCGAGAATGGGCGCGACGGATGTCATTCCGCTCGTACCAGTAATGAATACGACTAAAGAAGAATGTATTACGCTTTCAAAGAGACTTGGAAAGAGAATCGGGGAGGAACTAAAGATTCCCGTTTACTTGTACGAAGATTCTGCATCTGCACCTGAACGGGTAAGTCTTTCAAACATCCGAAAAGGGGAGTTTGAGAATTTTGCTTCGAAGATTGAAAGTGAGCAATGGAAGCCTGACTTCGGCCCTTCGGAGATTCATCCGTCTGCGGGAGTAGTAGCTATAGGTTGCAGAGAATATTTAATTGCTTTCAACGTCAATTTGGGAACTGATAAGATCGAGATTGCGGACAGAATATCTAGATCGATAAGGAATATAAGTGGAGGGTTTCGCTACGTGAAAGCTCTTGGATTTAGGCTAGAGGATAGAGACATCGTTCAGATTTCGATGAACATGACGAACTATAGAAAGACTCCTCTTTTCAGAGTTTTTGAGGTAATAAAGTCAGAAGCGGAGAGATACGGTGTTCCGATTGTTGGCTCCGAAATCGTCGGTCTTACTCCTTTACAAGCGCTTGTCGAGGTTGCTGAGCACTACTTAAGACTGGAGAAGTTCTCAGGTTCTACGATTCTTGAGAAAAGGGTGCTGGACTTCATCGCAGATAGGGATAAATGAAAGTGCCTGCCGAGCTCGCCATTTTGAATATACGACAGGCCGTATCTCCTCCAAAGGCCGGCCCCCTCCGGGGCAAAGAGATGTCTTCTCTCGAGATAAAGCACGATGTGAACATCGCTATTGAGGAAGGGAAGATATCGTACATCGGTCGGGAATACGTGGAGGCCTATCAGTATATTGACGGAAGTCAACTCGTCGTCATGCCAGGGTTTGTTGACTGTCACACACACATCCCATTCGTTGGAAGCAGGAGCAGCGAGTTCATAATGCGACTTTCAGGGAAGAGCTATATGGATATCATGAGAGCCGGCGGAGGCATCATATCTACCGTCAAAGAGGTAAGAAAGGCTTCGGCCACGAGCATCCTTGCCGACTCCTTAAGTTCTCTGGATTCCATGCTCTCGCTCGGTGTTACAACTGTTGAAGGGAAAAGCGGATATGGTCTGGATAAAGAAAATGAGCTCAAACAGCTGAAGGTCTTGAGAGCTCTGGATTCGATTCATCCGGTAGATGTTGTCCCAACTTTTCTGGGAGCGCATGCAGTAACTGATGAGTATGGATCACCAGAGGAATTTCTGGATCTAATGGCGGGGATATTCGATGATTTGGTGGAACTGACAGACACGATCGATATTTTCTGTGAGAATGGGGTCTTCGACGAAGCCCTGTCCAGACAATACCTTATGAAGGCACAAAAGAAGGGGTTCAAAGTGAAGCTCCATGCTGATGAACTTTCATCGTCAGGTGGAGGAAGACTGGCAGTTGAACTGGGAGCCGTTTCGGCAGATCATCTGATTTCAGCTGACAATGAGACTTTAGTACTTCTGGCAGAAAGTGAGACAGTTGCTACTCTTCTTCCCGGGACTTCATTCTTTCTCAATGAGCCTTTTGCCAAAGGTAGAAAACTCATCGATCTCGGGGCGATAGTAGCGATAGCATCGGATTTTAACCCGGGCTCTTGCAATATATTCAATCCGTTTTTCATTATCTTCCTTGCGGTATCCCGTTGCGGTCTTTCTGTTGAAGAGGCTATAAATGCCTATACGGCGAACAGTGCAAAGGCGTTGTGCCTTGAGAAAGAGAAGGGAATGCTTGAGGTAGGATACGATGCAGATATGGTGCTAATTAGGGCAGAAGATTATAGCGAAATAGTTTACAATTTTTCGAGGGATCTTGTAGAAGGAGTAATTAAGAACGGGAACAGGGTAAGATGAATATAAAGGTTGTTGTTACCGGAAAGCCAAAGTCGCATTTCATAGTTGAAGGAATCGAACAGTACAGAAAATGGCTTACTAGCTTTGCAAGAGTTGATCTTGAGTATTTCCCACTGGGTGGTAAAATCCATAGGGAGAGGGAAAGGGTTAAAGAGAAAGAGGGAAAGAGGTATCTGAAAATCGCCAGCCCTTATGACACAATTCTCCTTCTCGATGATCGTGGAGATCAATACTCATCAGAAGAGTTTGCACGAATGCTTGAAAAATGGCAAAATATAGGAGTAAGTAGTCTGTCCTTCTTTATCGGAGGACCATTAGGTTTCAGCGAAGAGGTCCTTTCGAGAGACTGGCAGAAGTTGTCTTTGTCAAGGATGACATTCACTCATGAAATGGCTGTTCTCTTACTTTTGGAGCAGCTCTTCAGGGGATTCACAATTCTGGACAACAGACCGTATCATTATTGATCTGGAGGTGCAAATTAGAAGTGGAAGACCCTACTAGTAGCGGGGATCCTGTTTCGCTCTTATTGAACTTTGTACTACTTGGCTTTCTTCTTTACCTTTCGGGTGTCTTCTCTGGAACAGAAACAGCTCTCATGACTATGAGCAAATTGAAACTACGCGATCTTATGGATAGCAAAGAAAAGCGCTTCAGCAGTTCTGTGAAATACTTTGTCGATAACCCGAATTCAGTTCTTACGGCAATACTTGTGATGAATAATGTTGTAAACATCCTTTCTTCGTCACTCGCGACTTTACTTGCACTTCGACTTCTTCCGAATAATTCGGCCGGAATTGCCGCGGCGCTTGTTACTGGGGTCATGACTTTTCTCATTCTGGTGTTTGGAGAGATAACTCCTAAGATTTTCGCACGTGAGAATTCAGAGAGATTCTTCAGAAGAATGATAACGGTAATCACTGTAATCACCGTGGTTTTGAAACCTCTCTTATGGCTCTTATTGCATATCTCGAATTTCTTCATAGTAGTTGTTGGGGGAAAGAAGGTTGATTTTGCGCCATTCATTACTGAGGACGAAATAAGATCTGCAGTAGATGCCGGTCATGAAGAGGGAGTACTCCAATCGGAAGAAAGAATGATAATGAAGAGAACTCTGGAATTGAAAGACATCTCAGTAAAAGAGATAATGACTCCGAGAGTAGAGATCGAGGCGCTGGAAGAAGAGCAGCCGCTCATAGATTTGATGGAACTTGTCGAATCGGAAGGATATTCTCGATACCCGATCTACAGAGAGAACATAGATAGAATTGTTGGAGTATGCTACGCGAAAGATCTGCTGAATTTCATTCTAGAGAGAAAGGACAATAACGTTCTTAAGACTATTCATGTTGAAGAGATAATGAGGTCTCCGTATTTCGTGCCTGAAACTAAAAAGGTCGATGACCTGCTGAGAGAATTCCGAGAGAAGAAAAATCATCTCGCGGTGGTCATTGATGAGTATGGAGGAACGGCAGGAATAATAACGATGGAAGACGTTATTGAGGAACTGACAGGCGAGATCCTCGATGAGTACGATGAGGAGTCGGAAGAGATGATGATAGAGAGACTTGGTGAAAGTGAGTATATTGTTGATGGAATGACTCCGATTAACGATATAGAGAGAGAACTGGAGCAGCCATTTCCCAATACTGAATTTGAGACAATAGGCGGGTATCTTCTTGAAGTTCTTGAGAGATTTCCGGAAGTGGGAGAAAAAATAATCGTAAATGGTTTCACTTTCGAAATCCTGGCGGCCGGAAAGAATAAGGTAGAGAAGATTAGGCTCAATGTTGATAGGAGGGATGTTGATGAAAGACACTTCAGAGGAGAAAGCACTAATACAGAAGGCTATTGAGGCAAAGGATAGATCATATTCACCGTACTCGGAATTTCCCGTTGGAGCGGCTCTGCTGACAGAGGAGGGTGAGGTTTTCGTTGGAACTAATGTGGAGAACGGTTCATACGGACTCTCCATATGTGCCGAAAGAGCGGCAATAGTATCTGCAGTCTCAAGAGGTTACAGGAGATTCAGGAGTATTGCAGTAGTGAGCGACCAGAAGGAGCCAACCTCTCCATGTGGAGCATGTAGACAGTTTATGGTTGAATTTGGTGACTTCGAAGTAATTCTCGTAGGAAGTGAAAGAATTCTAAGAACAAGCACCTATGAGTTACTGCCTCTTCATTTCGAAATGGAGAAGTGAGATGGAGCTTTCAATTGGGAAGGAAGAAATCTTCTCTGGCAGAATCCTAAAACTCCAGAAGCACACTGTGACCTTGCAGGACGGAAGCACCGCATCTCGAGAGGTTGTAAGACATCCTGGGGCAGTGGCAATTGTTGCGGTTTCGGGCAGCAAATTGCTTCTTGTCAAGCAGTTCCGTTTTCCTGTTCAGAAGTATATGCTCGAAATTCCGGCAGGAAAACTCGATGCAGGTGAGAGTCCTGAAGAATGTGCCCGAAGAGAGTTGCTGGAGGAGACGGGATACATTCCGAAAGATCTGCGAAAACTGGCAACGATTGAGACTTCGCCGGGTTTTTCCGATGAGATAATTCACATCTATTCTTCGGAAGTTGAAAGATTTCAGGTTCCGTGTCCCGATGTGGGTGAATTTGTGGAACCGGTTCTGATTGACACTAAAGAGGTTATCAAAATGATAATCGACGGGCAGATAACTGACAGCAAAACGATCTCAGGTATTTTGCTCTCTTTTCTTGGAAAGGAAAGTGATTATAATGATTAGAGTGAGATTTGCGCCCAGCCCTACTGGATTTCTCCATGTCGGCGGAGCGAGAACTGCGCTTTTTAACTATCTGTATGCAAAGCACTACGGAGGGAAACTCGTTCTGAGAGTTGAAGACACAGATATTTCCAGATCCACGAAGGAGTTCGAAGAACAACTGATGGAAGCACTCCTGTGGTTGGGCATTACATGGGACGAGGGACCAGACGTTGGTGGTTCTTCTGGACCGTACAGGCAGAGTGAAAGAGGTGAGATTTACAGAGACATGGTCATAGATCTCCTTAAAAGAGATCTGGCCTATAAGGTTTACGCTTATCCAGAGGAGATAGAGGGACTTCACGACAAGCTTCTTTCGGAAGGTAAAGCTCCACACTACGATCACTCGATGCTGGAGTCCTTCAATTCAGCCGATAGAGTATCTGAATTTGAATCGAAACAGCTGAATCCCGTTGTCTTCTTCAAAATGCCACGTAAAGAGTACCGGCTTTCGGACAAGATAAAGGGAGAGGTCGTCTTTAAAGAGGGAGCGATTGGTGATTTCGTGATAATGCGGTCCAACGGGCAGCCAATCTACAACTTTGCCGTAGTTGCCGACGATATCTCAATGGAGATCTCTCACGTGATAAGAGGAGACGACCATCTTTCAAACACACTGAGACAGCTGGCTCTGTATGAAGCCTTCGGGGTCGCAATACCCTCATTTGCCCATGTGTCTATGATCCTTGGGCCTGATGGAAAGAAGCTCAGCAAAAGGCATGGCGATACCTCGGTCGAGCAGTTCAGAGAAAAAGGATTTCTTCCTGAAGCGTTCTTCAATTTCCTTGCTTTGTTGGGTTGGTCTCACCCGGATGGGAAGGAAATCTTACGACATGAAGAGATAGTTGAAAGCTTCACAATTGAAAGGGTCAATACAAGTGCGGCGATCTTTGACGACGCTAAGGTAAGGTGGATGAATGGGGTTTATATTCGCGAAACCGACCTTGACAGGATAACGGATCTGACAATCCCCTTTATTGTGGAATCGAAGCTAATGACTTCTGAAGAGGTTGTTGCCAACAGAAAGTGGTTAAGAAGAGCCATTGACTCTGTTCGAAAGGGAGTTGAGACACTTTCTGAAGTACCAGAGAAAATGAAGTTGTATTTCGATGACCCTGAGCTGACTCAATTCAGCCCATCCAGTGATAGCGAAAGGGAAGTTTACAGGGCTCTTGAAGCCTTCAAAGACAGAGTAGAATATCTTGATTCCTGGAATAACGATGAAATAATTGGGACCATAAGAGCTATCATAAAAGATATGAAACCTGATAGAAAGGGTTTCTACATGACGTTAAGGTATATCCTTACATCGGCCGAAGAAGGGCCCGAACTAGTAGATGTTATATTCCTTCTTGGAAGAAATAAGACACTTAATCGGCTTCAGCGGGCACTAAGGATGGCATAGGAGAAGAGGCCCCTGGGGGCCTCTTCTCAATTATCATGATTCCTTTTCGTAAGGCGTTCCCGAAGCTGCAGGTGATCTTGTTTTCCCAATAAAGCCGCCAACAACAATAAGCGTTACTACAAAAGGAAGCATATTGAAAAGCGGTTTGACACTTGCAGATACCGAGACAATCGAACTGCTTTGCAGCTGAAGATTCATCGCTTCTGCAGCCCCAAACAAAATCGCGGCCCACATCGCGCCAACTGGATTCCAGTTACCTAGAATCATCGCTGCAAGAGCAATAAACCCTCTTCCGTGAATCATATTCTCAACAAACCTTCCTAGCTCTCCTACTGATAGAAAAGCTCCTGCAAGACTGGCAAAGACACCACTCATAAGAACTCCAAAATATCTTATCCTGAATACGTTTATCCCAAGAGTATCCGCGGCCTCCGGGTTCTCTCCAACGGCTCTCATTCTCAGTCCTAGAGGTGTCTTGTACATCAGGAACCAGCTTGCTGCTATGGAGATGATCGCAAGATAGGTAAAAGGGCTCATAGAACCGAAAATATCCCCTATGAAAGGGATTTCCTTCAGCCAACCGGCTTCAAGATACGCAACTCTACCAATGAAATCAGTTTGGCCTTCATTTCCGAATATTGGAATCATCAAGAAGGACGTCGTCCCTTGAGCAATGATGACAAGGGCTGTAGCGCTTACAATCTGGTTTGCAGACCACCTTATGCTAGCCCATGCATGGAACCACGTGAACCCTGTTCCAATAATTACTGCCATAAGAACTCCAATCCACGCATTGCCTGAAAGAAGGGTAAAAACAATAGAGGTAAACGCTCCCATAAGCATGATACCTTCGAGAGCAATATTCGTTACCCCAGTGATTTCGCTGTATGTACCTCCGAGAGAGGCGAAAATCAAAGGAGTTGCGGAAAGCAGAGTCAGTTTGTAGAACAAAGGGTTGACAAGTATAGCAAAGATCGCTTCGATCCAGCTCATATTGCAGTCACTCCTTTCTTTCGCCTCCAGGATATGAGTGTGGATACGATCCTTTCAGCTGCAACAAGAAAGATTACTATCCCCTGGATTATTGAAACAATGTCGTTTGGTATCTGGGCTCTAATTTGCATCGCGTTTGAGCCGGTCCTAAGGGCAGCAATAAGTAGAGCAGCAAAAATTATACCGATAGGATGATTTCTACCGATCAAAGCTATTGTGATCCCATCGAATCCCCTTCCACCGGTCAGTTCGCCGACAAATCTGTGAGGTGGGACCCCAATGAGATCAACTATTCCTGCCATTCCGGCAAGAGCACCACTGATCGCCATGGTTAGAATTATACTCTTTCTTATGCTAATACCACCGTATTCTGCTGCATGAGGGTTGAACCCAACGGCCTTTAGCTTGTATCCAGTTGTAGTCTTCTCTATCAAGATGTACATTATTATTGCCACGGCAATGGCAATAAAAATCCCAATACTGAGTTCTGTGGCTTGAACCTTTAGTATTACTGGAAGCTTAGCCGCTTCCGCAATTTCTGGGCTCTTAGGAGTACCCGAGCCCACCGCAAGAGGTCCAGATACCATAAAAGAGGCAATGTTTGCAGCAATCCAGTTGAGCATTATCGTCGAGATAACTTCGTGAGCCCCTGTAAATGCCTTAAGAAAACCGGCTATAGACGCCCAAAAGGCACCGGCAAGCATTCCAACAAGTATCGAAAGAGGAATAGCGATTACCGAGGGTATTCCCCCAATGTTCATAGCTACTATGGCGCCAATGAGTGCACCCATTGTCATTTGGCCCTCTGCGCCTATGTTGAAAACTCCCGCTCTAAAACCGAACCCTACTGCAAGACCGGTTAGAATTAGAGGTGTCATCTTCATGATTGTATCCGCGACTGCTTCCTGACTGCCGAATGCACCTTCAAGCATTATGGAATAGGCAGTTATCGGATTTTTTCCGATCATTATGATGATAATGGAGGCGATCAGGAGAGCTATCAAAACGGAGACAACAGGTACTAGTAATGCGTAGATTTT
>JACDJA010000953.1_pt1 | contig 27212 bp, 22 predicted proteins | sample 7449241 | NCBI WGS metagenome assembly JACDJA01 (sample SAMN14253289, study PRJNA609438) | sludge metagenome | isolation source: initial anaerobic sludge | collected 2018-12-20 | reverse complement strand
CCTCCCTGCAGACCCTGCTCCTGCTCACGCTGTCCAACGTATTCATGACCTTCGCCTGGTATGCGCACCTGAAGGACATGAACAACCAGCCGTGGATACTCGCTGCGTTGGCCAGTTGGGGCATCGCCTTGTTCGAATACTGGAAACACACCCAAGTCGGCTCAAAATGGACTAGCTGACTGTCCATAAAATCATGGGTCTGAGGATTTTCAGGCTGTCCATCATATGTCTTGCATTGATGGACAAATCTGGTGTGCTCTGTCCATTTTCTGGCTGCACACGGCTTTGAGATATGGCGGCGTGCGGGGAAGACGGAATGATGAAATGGGCAAGTGGATGAAACTAGGCTGCGTGCCTAGGGGCCCGAGGGCCTAGTCTTTGAGCCCGAAAAAGTGCTGGCGAAACTTGGCAACGCGCTCCGGCGAACTGATGGAGTCCCCATAAAGATAGAGCCAACTGTCCTTGGTGGGCTCCAAGTCAAGCAAAGCTGCACCATACTTCTCTTTGAGTACCTGCGCGACCTCTTCGAAACGCCTGTACCCTTCGTAAACAGCCGGTTCGGTAAAAATCACCAAATCTCCAAGCCGTATCATAGTCATGCCATCGACATGGTCCCATGTCAGGGAGAACTCCTTGGCGGGAATGTCTGGCAATTGTTCTGGCCTTTTCAGGCAGATGGCCTCAAAAGCGTCACGTGAACGCTCCATCGCCTCTACGTGCGCTTTTTCGCCGTCGGATAGCTTTTGCCAGTTGTCCCGCGATTCAGCCAATGTTGGGTACATCACGGCAGCAACTCGCTCATGACAGGCCGGGCAATCAAGCTCGAATAATTCCGAGAACACGTCGCCCTGAACCAGTTCAGAACCTTCGCCCTGCCAGCCGCAGTGCCTACAGGTATAGCGCTCTGTTTTGTAAGTGAAATAAGACACGTTCAGTGGATAAGAATTCTTGACCGACAGGAGCATGCCATGTCGGTCAAGTCCAAGCGAGTTTCACGACAGCGCGTCTCGTATGGCTTGCCAATTGCGGCTCTCGACCCAGGCAAATCGGAATTTTTCGCCGCCTCGTCTAGCCCACAGTTCGCCGATGCGTTTCTTCTCTTGGCTGTCGCGTCCATCCGCGATATGGCCGCCCTTGTATTCGACCGCCAGCGTCAGTCCGTTCTCCATCCGTACGATGAAATCCGGATAGAACTTGTCCGAGGCCGTCTGCAACCAGAATGAGGCAGGCTTCTTCTCGACGTTGCGCACCCACCAGACAACGCCCTCGAGGTTGTTTGCGATGAACTCGGCGCACTCGAATTCCTCTCCGCTACTTTTCAGATTTCCAATTACCGGGAAGAAATGCCTCTTCAGCGGAATCAGACCGGTGTAGGGGAAATCGTAAGCGTAGCGGCCCTGTTCGAACACCACTGCATGCTCGTCTCGAACAGAAAAGCGCGATTCGTCTTCGAAAAGACCATCGAACACCCGCTGCTTGGCTAAAACCAGTCCGGAGACGAGCTTTCTCTCCAAGGCCCCGCGCAAGCGGAATTTTCGATAGGCCAGCTCATCGAGCGTAAAACCGCGCTCACCCATCAAGTGCGTGATGGCGGCATTGATCCAGGCAACCTTCCGGTCACGTTCCGAATAAGGGAAGTCCAGATTGCGGTCCAGCCACACGATCAAGTCATTGATCTCCCATCCTTGCTCGCGCCCAAACAGAGCGAGCTGGCTGTCTAGGCGATCGTAAACGTCGCACTCGATCTTTTCGAGCTGCGAGATGGTGAGCGAGGCGCGCCGCATGGCTTCAACGTCATGCGCGAATTCGCCTTCGGCGAGCTTTGTGTCGAAATCAGTGATTTCCCAGTCCGCATCAAGTAAAGGTGTCTCATCGAAAACATCGAAGAAACCGTGCTGGGTATAGCCCAGCAATGGCACGCTGGCTCTTTCGCCTCGTTCCGCCGGCGTCTTCACCCGCGCGGGTGGGGCGCTCTGGACAGCCATTTGCGTATCCAGGCTCTCGCGCACGGCCTTCGAGGCTTCCGGCTGTTTAAAGGCTTCAGCAATCTGCTTAATCTGCGCGGCGCTGGCTCCCCCCTTCACCGTTAGCGTGCCAGCTTCGGGGGAGATTTCCACGCGCTCGCGCAGGGCTCTCGGCAGTGCTGCAATGGCTTCTTCGTCTGGCAGCGCCACCTCTTCGTCAATTGCGGGCAGCGGGACAACGAGATTGTGTTCCTGCGCGAACAAGTCATCCGTCATACCTTGGTCTTGGGTGCGGATGAGGTCTTTCGTATCCAGTCGCTCAAAGCCGCTCTGCACAAGGCCGTCACGCAGACCCTGAACCGTCGCGGCCAACTGGTCGGAAACAACATAAGCGTAGCTGCGATTTAAGGCTTCGCGCTGCTTGCGGATTACATGCGGCATGCGCAGTACCCGCCCAAGCACCTGTTCCACCGCCGTGGCGGAAGTGGTGTTGCGGAAGGAAAAAAGCACATAGGCGTAAGGGCAGTCCCAACCTTCGCGCAACTTGTCCACGGTGATAATGAACTGTGGATAGTCCAGGTCACCCAACCGCTTGCCCGAAAGCTCGTCGATCGCGCCGGTGGCGATAGCAATCGATTCCGCCGGGATCTGAAAATCGTCGATCAGGTGCTGCTTTACCCGCTCCGGCGTGAACGTCTCCCTGCCCTCAGCTCTACGTTCGGCCTGAATCAGCATGACCACAGGCTTGATTTCCTCGCCGGTCTCAGCCTTTTCATCCGTGGCATCTTTCTCCAGTTGCCGCAGTCGTGCGATTGCCTCGGTCAGCGACACCCGCCATTCGGGGTGAATCGCTAGTTCCAGCGGCAGCTTGAGCATGTCTTCCGCTTGCAGAGTGGCGGCCGACACGCTGCGCAGCACGTTCGAGGGCTGGCTTGCCCGGTCCGGGGTGGCGGTCAGTTCCAGAATACAGGCTGGGTTGAAGCGGACCAGCGTATCCACTGCCAATGGCGTGCCCTGGTTGTGCGCCTCGTCCACGACCACGAAGGGCCGGCGCAGCCGAATTACGTCCACTAGCGAGTGTTCGCCACGCTGCTCGGGCGATGCGCCCTCGAAATGCGGCATCAGCGCGCCGTTTTGCCGATATACCCGCAAACCGTCTGGTGTATCGCGCTTGAAGCTCTGCATGGTGGCCACAATGATCGTGTTGCCCGTGTTCAGCGTGGCCGGCTGTACGTACAGCGCTTCGTTGATATCCAACACGTGTACTGCGCCGAACAGGTCGCGCATGTCCTGATGCAGTAGCTCGCCCGGTGTCTTCAACGCGTGCAGGGTCTGCTCGCGGATGGGATCGGATGGTACCAGCCACAGCACCAGGGAATGAGGCGCAGCGAGGAATGCCTCATTTACCCCCTTGATGCTCTGGCCGGCGATGCGTGTCTTGCCTCCGCCGGTAGGTACGCGGAGGCACACGTAAGGCACGTGTGCTGCTCCTGGCAGCGGATGGTAGGGCAGCGCTTGGCCGAAGGCTTCGCGCGTCGATTCGGCAAAGGCGGCAGCTGGGTCTCTCAGTTCACGCGTACGTGCAAGATAGGAGGCGAAGGCCTTGAGCAGCTTGTCCTGATAGTCCTTCAGTCCGTTGCCGCTCAGAACCATGTTTTCACCGCCAGATCGTAGGGGAGCTGATGGAAGGTTATGCCCAGCTGTGCCAGCCGTGCCTTGTCGAAGCGGCTGCGTGCACCGTACACGATGCGCGGACCTTCGAAGTTCGATACAGCCTCGGCCAGGACATCCAGGGTGCGGCCGTTCAGCACGTTGCCTCCAGCGTCGGTCTTGTCCTTGAGAATTCCGTTGTAGAGCAGAAACACCGCACGCCCTTTGTGTGTGCCCAGATACGGTGAACGCTTCTTGCCTTTGCCGAAATTCGAATGCGCCAGACCGGTTCCCGTCTCCATAAACCATACGAATTCGGCTAGTTGCTCGTACGTTACGTCTGCACGTATCGGACCATCCCCTGTGAAGAGTGGCTCTGTCGACAGAGTGCAGAACTGGAAGCCATCGCCGAGGCCGGCAATTGTCTGGCCCCTGGCGTTCGTATAGCCCTGTGCCACCCGCGTCACGCGCTCAGCGGTCACGCTGCGGGCGATGCTATTGTCCATCTCGACTAGGATGAAGCGGCGGTTGCCGCCGTCTTCAGCGTTGGCAGCTAGCACTGCGTGACCGGTCGTCCCGCTTCCGGCAAAGGAGTCGAGCACAATGGAATCGCGGTGCGTAAAAGCCTGCACAAATTTCTTCACGAGCGCCGGGGGTTTTGGGAAATCGAATGTCTTGCCGTCGCCAAACATGGACTTGAGCTCGTTCGTTCCCTGCTGGGTGTAGATGGATTCGACTATTGAGTACAGCTTTGAGCCACGCTCCACTCCATCGTCATCACGTAGGTACTGCTTGTAATTTACTGACCATCTACCGCGGACTTTCTTAATAACGAGTTCATTCGCAGCCAGGGCTGCCAACGTGCGCTCCTTTGACCATTGCCATTGTTTCTCTGGCCAGATTTCTTCCCCATTAAATGGGATCGCGTAGCGTAAATTTGGTCTGGCATCCATGCTGTTCGTTGCCAACGGCTGTAGGCGATAGGGGCCACGAGTCGCAATTTTCTCGTCTTGGAATTTGTAGTACCGCCTTATCTCCTCGCTCGGTGGGAGCTCAATTTCACCGACCTTCTGTTTGTCGCGTGCGAAGCACAGGACGTATTCATGGAGATTTACCACTTGCTTCGATTTTGCCCCACCACCGTAGCTTTTCTTCCAAATGAAGGTTTCGATGCGATTTGCACTGCCGAATACCTCATCGAGAAGCAATTCAGCAAAGCGATGCTCGTTGCCATCGAGGGACATGAGGAGTACTCCGTCGTCCGTTAGGAACTGCTTTAGCAGTACCAGCCGCGGATACATCATGCAAAGCCAGCGGTCGTGGCGGTCCAGTGTCTCGCCTTCCTTCCCCACCACTTCGCCGAGCCACTTTCGGATTTCCGGGCTGTTGACGTTGTCGTTGTATACCCAGCCCTCATTGCCTGTGTTGTAGGGCGGATCAATGTAGATGCATTTCACCTGCCCGGCGTAGCGTGGCAGGAGCGCTTTGAGGGCGTGAAGGTTGTCGCCCTGGACAATGAGATTGCCGCTGTCAGCGTCACCGCACGACAGCTCGGCCACCGGCTCAAGCAGCCTGAACGGTACCTCCTTGTGGTGTTTGACGACGGCTTCCTTGCCGATCCAGTTAAGGGTTGGCATACGGGTTTTGCATTGTTCTCATGGGCTTGAAATGTACCACGCAACCGTCGTGTCTCCGTAGGCGGTTTCGACAGCGTGTCGAAAATCTGAGGCGATTCAAGTCGGCCCCAAGTGGGGCAAAAAAACTCACGGAGGAGAAAAGTTATAGCTGCAATTTGTTCTAGAGTTTTACGCAACACGCTACAGCGGCAAAGGAGAACAAATTGGGTTACGGATTGACGCAACAATGGCTGCGGCTCGGGGGAAGACCATGAGCGACATCGAGCACGAGCGGTCCACAGAGGATTCTGCGCGCCGGACGATTGCCGAATATCGGCGTGAGATGCGAGAGAAGGCGTTGGAAGGTCAGCGGCTTTATGCGCGAATTAGAGAGTCGTCCAAGTATTTCTACCAGAACGACACCGCTAAGAAATACCCGAGCCAATGGGGGCTGCCATTCCCTGTATGTGTCTGGCCTGACGATCTTTGTGGCTACATTGTGAAGGGGGGGCCGGGCGGCCAATACCGGTTGAGTGATGTGCATCTGGCTGTGATCGAGAACGGTCGTGAAGTGCAAATCTCTTAGCCGGAACCAGCATATGGATTTGCGGAAAGCCAGCCGATGAAGGAGTTGCGGCGCAAGGTCCTTTTGCCTGTTTTCCAATTGTCAGAATTGACGACGAGCGATGATCCGCGCGCGCTCAAGCGAGTCATTAAACAGGGAAAGGGACATCAGGCCTTGACCTATCACTACCGCCATGTTGTGAGCGATGAGTTTGAACATGGCTTTTCCTACAATCTCCTGCCGATCGTGCTCGACCGCAATGCTGCACCTTGGCCTATCGGCAACCTCTACATCCTCGCCCAGTTGGATGCGGAAACTGTCCCGTCCATGACGACATACCAGAGCAGAGCCGACGATCTGGGTGCTTATAAGGAGTGGCTGGATACCCACGACCGCCCCGACGAACTGATGATCCAGTTCCCCAAGATCAAGTTACGGCGGCCGACCTATCGTTACCGTGGTCACCTTCAGCAACTGATACAAGCCGGCGAAATCGCCCCCGCAACCGCCAAGCGGCGCATGGGAACAGTGATCGCCTTTTACCGCTGGATGATCGACGAAAGGCACTTTCTGCCAGAACACCCGCCGTGGGAGGAAACAAAGTATCAACTTGCCTTCAAGACGGCCATCGGGGACACAGTATCCAAGCAGGTTGTTTCTACAGATGTCAGCATCCGGGCGCCCAGGTCGGAGGATCCCTTCGAAGGCACTATCCAGGATGGAGGCAAGCTCCGGCCACTGGCCAGCAAGGAGCAGGGCTGGATTCTTGAGGCTACCCTGGCCAAGGGGAACACCGAGTGCTATCTAATCCAACTATTCATGTTGGCCACCGGGGCGCGCATCCAGACTGCCGGCACGCTACGTATGCGGCACTTCACGCTAGCAGATCCGGGCTACAGCAAGGCGCTGACTGGTGATGGTGAGGTCTTCAAGCTTAAGGCTGGACCGGGAACGGGTATCGACACCAAGAACGACAAGAACGGCGTCTTGCAGGTCCCGCGTCCAGTATTTGAAGTGCTTCGTACCTATGCTCTGTCCGAGCGCGCCAGGCAGCGCGGGCGCAGGTTTGTGGGCAAATACGGTGAGCACCCTGACCCGTATCTCTTTCTGACACAGCAGGGGAATCCCTACTACAGGGCCAAAGCGGATTCTCAGCGCTTTAACCCGAACCTCGACCTGCGCCACGAGAAGACTGGCCAACCGGTACGGCAGTTTCTCAAGGAGCAAGTCATTCCTTACGTGCGCGAGCATCACGACAAGCGCTTCCATTATCGTATCCATGACCTTCGAGCCAGCTTCGGCATGAACATGACTGAACAGCTGACGAACTTGGTGCAAGAGGGAACGATGACGTTAATTCGAGCGCGGTTGATCGTGAAGGACCTGCTTTGGCATGAGAGCTTGGTTACTACGGACGCGTATCTCAATTTTCGCAGCCAGATGGATGCTATCTACGAGGCGGTGAACAGCTATGGCGAACAGCTGCAAGTATGGGTCGCGCAGGCAATGAGGGGCATGGGGGGGGCAGATGAATAAGCCTCTAGAGCTGGTCTTCGCCACTCGTCAGACAGTAACTCTCGAATTGCCGCTCGCCAAGAATACTCGGATCCTGCATCCAGAGCAGGTCATCCTGAAGATCGGCCGCCATTACTGGGACGTAGGCGCCTTTTGCTACGCCATGCGCTCATCCGAGAATCGAAAGAAGGGCAAGCCATGCAAGGTCGTGCTAAGTTCCTACCTTAAGCAGCGTCCTCGACAGGTTCGAGGGCTTATCGATGCGCTCTCTAGGCTCGTCACAAATGATGGTAAGCGCATAGCCACAGTAATGAGCTATGCGAACCATTCCAAAGCGTTCCTTGACTGGGCTGATGCCAATGGCTGGCATAACTGCCTATCTGGTAGTGACGCCACACGCTGTGCCTATCAAGCTTGGGCAGGAGATAACCGCGAGCGCTACCAACGGCAGGAGTTTTCTGCGCAGACGCACAATACAAGGCTTAACTATATTCGCGAGCTTCTAGAAGCCACAACCGGCCTTGAAGATCTTCATCGCGGGACACGCAAGGTGCAGATACGCTGCAGCCCCAAGGGCGGAACCGAGCCCTTGGCAGAGCACGACTTCACTCACGCCATGGCGCTCAACCAAGCGCTGTTCGATGGCATTTGCGATCTAGTGCTCGGGCGGCAGCCGTTTCCCTACAAGCTCAAGTTGCCGGTAACTATAGGTTGGCCAGAAAACCATCTCTGGCTCTTCCCTGCACAGAAGCTCTGGTGTCTACCACCACACCGATGGGGCGCCGAACGCGAAAAGCTCAAGAACAGCTATTGGGCCAATGACTACGCTGCGGGACGAGTAGCCACGCCCGACGAGATCCTGCATCGGTACGCAGAGTCCCGCTTTCCTTCTGGTAGGCGCAAGGTGGCAAAGAGGCTCATAGCTAATGCGCAAACCAGGATCGATATTGCCAATTCCGACGAACGAGATCCTGTGCGAATCCTGCTTAGCATGGTTGCCCACAATGCCTTCTTGTTTCTTTTTTATTGCAACACCGCATCGAACGAGTCGGTGGCTCGGGAAATCGAGACCGACGGGAAGATCGATGCCGCTACCAGCAACCAGCGATATCGTTCGATAAAGTTTCGGGCGAGTGGCAAGCAAATTACGCTGGTCACTCCGGCGACATTTATGCCGTCCTTGCGCAGGTTCATGGCGCTGCGCAAGTACCTGCTTGGCGATAAAGCTTTCCCCTACCTTTTCTTTACCTTAGGGAACGATTACGCCAAGCCGGCAAGACAGATCGGAATAGGTTCACTAAGGTCGCATAATAATTTGTTGTGCACCATCGATCCTCGCCTTCCCCACATGGGGTCGAGAAAGATCCGTGCTAGCGTGGCCGATTGGTACCAGCGCCATCACGATGCATCGATCACAGCTAAGGTGCTGCAGAATTCTCAGCGGACCGCGCAGAGGCATTACGATGCCGGCTCAGTGAATGATCACCGCGAAGATCTATCGCTGTTCCTCAATGCGGTCGCCGAGTCAGCTAAGCGGCAGCGCGTTACCGCAATCAAGGCGAAGGCCGGTACCCGCTCTCTGGAGGAAGGCGGACGCTGCGAGAGTTTTGGTCATCCCGAGGCGCTGGCTGACGAAGTGCCACGCAAGCCGAACTGTAAGGACAGTCAAGGCTGCCTGTTTTGCGCTCATCGGGTGCTGGTCGCTTGCGAGGAAGACGCGCGCAAGGTGACCTCGGCCGCCTTCGTTATGGAGCAAGTTATCCTTGGTCCGCAGCACGAGGAAGCCATGCGCCCGTTGATCACCAAGTGCGACGAGGACCTCGAGAAGATCGCCGCTTTTCCGAACTGCCGCGCGATGGTTGAGTGGGTGCGCAAAGACGTGTTTGAGAACGCCAACCTCACCCCCTTCTTTGCGGACAAATTCCAGCTGTTTCTTGAGCTTGGAATCATCGTATGAAGATCGAGGCCTGCCTTAACTTGCCCGCCGGGATCCAAGGGCCCGACCCGTTGGAAGAGGACTGGGGGGTGGCGCTGCCGTTTGATCACATCATAACTCGGGAGTTAGATGGCAAACCACACACAGTCTACGAATTTGTCTGGCCATGGGAGGCCTACACCGCTCACCATACGCGGTTCTTGCTGCACTTTTTCTATTGGAAGAATGAGTCGAGCAAGCTGACAGCTGTTAGGGGGGATGTTACGGATGAGCGCGAATCACGTATACGCGAGTTGCAGTTTCTGATGACTCGGCAGATCTACTATGGCAAAGAGAACGCGCCAAGGACACTTGATCGCAAGCTCGCCACCCTGCGTCTTCTTGCGCGCTTTGCCGAGGCGCAGTCATGCTCGGTTCGGGACGTACTAACAAAAACACCCTTGCTGGACGCCTTCGGCGCAGGGCTGCCCGATCAAACCGTGGCTACATGGATAACATGGCTCACCTTCTTTCGACAACTTGATCCAGAAACGCAATTGGGCTTTACATTGGCAGCACCGAAGCGTTGGAAAGACCTGGAACGACGCAGCAAGAAGTGCCGCGACAATGCTAGGCAGTACGCGCCCCTGCCGACACGCATTTATGGCGGACTGATCAACAATCTTTCGGCAGAACTCGATGATATCGAATCGCACAAGCCCCAGCTTCTGGCGGCGCTGCGCGAGGCTGTTGCCTTGTACCGGAAGGCCAGGGTGTCCGGAGCTTCACGCCGCAGCTGGACCACTCGTGACATGATCGAGAAGCACGGCCTCGCCGCCTACCTTGAGAAACGCGGCTACAAGATCAATCGGTTGCGGTCTCTTGCTGGCGTCGTCCGCGAGATCTTCCAAGTGTGCAAGCTGCATATCCATGTATTCAGCGGCATGAGGGACACTGAGGCACGTTACTTACCATACTACTGTATGGTCCAGGAAAAGAGCCTTCATGGGCGCCAGCACTGCCTGATCGTGGGCACCACGACCAAATTCAACAAAGGTCGGCGTGTCAGGACAAAGTGGGTCACGACCGAGCGCGATGGCTTTCGGGCGATTAGGCTGGCGCAGGACTTTGCCGCCGTGGTCTACGATGCTATCGGTGTCATGCCGAACGACGCAGAGGACCACAGGGACGCCTATCCGCTATTCCCTTCAAGCGACTACCTGCCATGGATGTTGCGGCGACATCGCTCGCAGGAAAGGTGCATTGCGGTCTTTGGAACAAAGCTACCCCGAATTGACGATTCGTTGCTATCCCGCCTTGCTCCACTCATAGAAGAAGAGGATATCGCCGAGCTAGAGCAGATCGATCCCTTCCGCGCTTGGCGCGAGGAGCCCGAGTTTGCTGTAGGCCGACACTGGCCGCTAACCACCCATCAGCTGCGCCGGAGCTTGGCACTCTATGCCAACGCCAGCGGCCTGGTTCGGCTCGCTTCCCTGCGCCGGCAGTTGCAGCACATCACGCGTGAGATGGCGCTGTACTACGGGCGCGGCAGCACCTTCTGCAAGAACTTCATCGAGGACGACCCGAAAGGCTATAAGAAACATATTGCAGTCGACTGGCAGGACGGCGCCGAGGAGGCGGAGATGCTTGCGTTCGTGTGCGATGTGCTCAACAGCAGCGAGCCTATGTTCGGTGGGGCTGGCATCTACTACCAGCGCCAACACAAGCGTGGGGAGGTTATGTCGCGTGAGGAGGTCACCAAGCAAATGAAGGCCGGGCTTCTCGCTTACCGTGACGGGCCGCTGGGGGGGTGTACTCGACCGGGTGTGTGTGAGACCCGCAAGGGTTTGAACCTTATCGACACTGTTTGCGCGACTGAAGGCTGCAAGCATTTGGTCGGCAAGCACTCGAAGGTCGTGCAGACAATTCGGCTAAAGCGGGCGGCGATGGCCCACCTTACGCCCGGCTCGATCAATGAGGAGATGGAGCGGGAAGAACTAGAGGCGCTGGAGCGAGTGGAGCGCGAATGGCGGCCCAACCAATGCGTTGCAGCAACTTCCATGGAAGCTGAAAGTGCCTGACATCCACAAAGATTACTGGGAGGCACTGGAGCGCCTGAAGCGGGGTAAGCCGGTTAATGTCCCGTTCGGGACCAGGATAACCAAAGACTCGGTTTCGTTGGAAGCCGGACGCAAGAAAGGCACAATTAAAAAATCTCGCCCAATCTTCGGGGGTCTGATCGAGGCCATTGATGCAGCGGCGATTGAAGAAGCCAAGCCCCGGGATGAAATGCGGGCGCGTCTCGGCGAGGCCAAGGCCGAGGCTACTCGCTACCGGAAACTCTGGGAGGAAGCCCTGGTTAGGGAAATGTCGCTGATTAAGCAGTTGTGGGACGAGCGGGAGGCGTGGGCTAGGGAGCGGGCCGCACTGGGTGGCGGCAAGATAACTCCAATTACCAAATATAGGTAAGGGAATGCAACGTAAGTTCCTGAATCCAGACAATGGAAACCCGTCGGCGCTCATCGTCTAGCTCAGCCACTGGGCGTTGAGGACAGCTTGCCGATTCGTGAAATGACCCACAGGATGTTATTTAAAACGTATGACGAATACGAAGGGATACTTAACGCCAAGAGAAGGCCACGCATATCTTGGGATGATTCGTCCATGTCGTGTCAAGGCGGCGTTATGTGCAGTGAATCCTCAGGTGGGCGGCGGCCGGCCACGGCCGCCATCCTTATTTATGCGCTGGTTGGTTCCTTGGCGCGGGTCATTTCACGAATCGGCAAGCTGTCCTCAACGCCCAGTGGCTTGGCAAACTGTCTGAAATTGCCCTGGCGATGAGATCCGTGCTCGAGAATACGTTCAATGGTTCGTGAAATGACCCACGCGAGGTTGGGCGAGTAACAAGCTACGCATTATCTAGGGATACTAGGCACGCGGCACGCAGCGTCATGGCCCCCGAAAGGGGCCGCCTGCCTCCTATGGAGATCCTCGCGTAAATGACCGGACAAGCGATGGCGTGGACCTTGCGATGCCGAAAGGTCTAGAGATACCCATTGGCACACCGATGCCCCGGTGATGCAGGCCCACAGTAGATGAAAGGTCTAGAGATTCCCGTGTCGTGACTGGCTAACGCCTAAGCTGTGCGGGCCGCTTCAGCGGCTCCGAACGAGCGTCGTGTTAGGCATGGCGCAAACAAAGGAGACGACATGATTTTGACGCTTGAAGTGAAAATTGAAACCGACGAAGCAGATGCCGGAGAGCTGGCCATTGCCGTGAAGGATGCGATTACCCGGGTGCTCGAAATGCCGAACGGTGAAGCTATGTACCTAGACGATGGTGACGTGAGCATCGTCGTGAAGGACGTGAGTGCCTAACTATATTTATGCGTTGGAGAACAACAAATATAAAGGGATCCTTGGTCCTGTCTGACTTGCTCTTAATATTCAATGCTGCAGCCCCCGAATATGCGCCGGTTGGTTCCTTAGCGAGGGTCATTTCACGAACCAGCAAGCCGTCCTCAACGCCCAGTGGCTGGGCAAACTGTCTGAAAATGCTGTGACGATGGGATCCACAATCGAAGACATGGTTGAAGATTCGTGAAATGACCCGCGCGAGATTGGGCGAATAACAAGTTTACGAATGCGCAGAGATTCTTAGCGTCAAGAAAAGGCCACGCATATCTGGGGATCTGGGCAGCACGCAGCGTCGAGTCCTATGAAAGGGGCCGCCTGCCTCCTACGGAGGCCCTCGCGTAGATTACCGGGCAAGTGATGGCGTGGACCTTGCGATGCCGAAAGGTCTAGAAATTCCCCCCCGGCCAAGATCGGCAAACGGTCGTGCGCCCGTGCAGGGACGAAAGGTCTAGAGATTCCCACTGTCGCTTTGGCAAACGCTTGAGTGGGCGGTAGGGGCGAAAGGTCTAGAGATTCCCTGTGACTGCGCCCGCTTTGAAGACATTGTTGCGGGCGTGGCACCGATAGTAATGGCTCACCTTCTGTGAAAGTGAAAGGTCTAGAAAATCCCTGGCGCTCCTCGAAACATGAAAGGTCTAGGGATTCCCTCTGGCCACTGCCGGCGAGCGCTGGTATGGCCCCGTGGAACCGAAAGGTCTAGAGATTCCCTTGTCATGACTGGCTATTGCTTAGTAAGAATCAGAAGGTGGTTCGATCAAAATGATTGCGATCTCCAGTTGCAAATGACGGCCATTGCCACTTTACGGAAGCGCTTTCTAACCACTGGAGTCAGCTAATTATCGGCCGCAGCGGCCGTTAGCCTTGGAAGTCAGCCAAACCAATTATTCGCGCACACCAGCCGTTTTAACGCGCAGCGAGAGAAAGCTGTGTGTACCCTAATAATTTTGCGAACTAGAAAATGGTTCACTATCTTCCCTACATCATTGAAAATTTCGCAATCCCTGCTAGGCGTCGCAAAATCTGGTTCGCGCGCGCCCATTCGTCAGCTAAGCCTTATGATTAGAATTCACAGTGGAGGCGTCATGATAGGCTTTCTAAATAGGCTGTTTGGTGGAGGGCCTCTGTTTGATCTCGACGGCGAAACAAGCAAACTTCTGGCATCACTTCCGCCATGTTCGGAGCATGTCATCGTCGCCTCAGACCGCTACTCGCAGAAGTACCGTTGCGAAGTTCAAGTTCCGACGAGCAAGCTTGAGCCATTCGTTCGTCACTTAACCGAATCAACCTTCGGCGGCAGTAAGGAATCTCAAGTCGCCCGAAAGGCAATGCCCAGATGGCTTCAGGCAGCCTCATTAACAGACAGCAAGGCCAGCTACCTTCCCACGGCGTTCGTAGACATCCTTGACGCCTATGTGCTGAACTTCATAAGGGACGGTATTGCCACAGTCACATGCAAAGAGTGTGGGTGCGCTATCACGGATATCGATGAAGAAGCAGAAAACCGGAAGGTTTCGGGGTCTTGGTCAGAATGGACATCACGTTGGCACTGCCCAAAGGGGCATCTCTTGTACACCGAAGATCACGATGTCCATATCTTTAGGCGCATTGAATCCTAGCCATGTGCATTTCACAACAATTAATCACTTGGTTGGAGCGTCATGGCTGCCTTGAACGGTGGCCAAACCCAATAGGAACACCAGCATAATGAAGACGACCACATATCAGGCCTGTCCGGCTCAAATTTGATGAGCTCAGATAGCTTAGCAGAAGCGTAAATTTAATGTTCGGAAGCTAATATTGGACCGACAAGGTGGCCGCTGAAATACAGATAGAGACTGGAATTTTAGTGAATACTTATTTGTACAGTTAGTTAAAACTTAGAAAACTGCTATTTGATTCCGTGTTGCCGGACTAAATGCTTATAGAGATTTTTTGGATTGAGTTGTACGCCACACTCAGGACAAATCATCAGGCCCATGTTTGAAGCAGATTCTCTGTATCCATGTGTGATCTTTAAATGCTGGTACAGGTTTCTAGGATTGACATTAATGTTGCATGTTGGGCACTTAACTTTATAATTATGTTGCAGTCTTCGATGGCGCTCAATTTCGCTTAAATTGAGTAAAATACCGCATTCTGGGCATTTTACTGATTCAGAGTTGATTGATGAGGGCTCATATGTTGAATAAACATATTGAGGCTCATCAAGGGGAAAAACTTCAGATTGTGCATTGTCGTACACGCACAGCTTCCCAAGTAAGAACCCGGCATTATGCAGTAATCTTATGTTTTTCGACTCATTCTTTCCGGTTTCGAACTGAATATCTGTAAATCTCTTATAAACGTCAACCCGAGTTGATTTGACTACCCCAAGGATGTACTCACCTTCTCTTTCTTCCAGTGCGTTAGGTAGTGGTGACTTATATTCTTCTAATAGGCTCTTCTTTAGGTTCTGTTCCGGGTGAAGATCAAAGCAGGAGTGTTTATACCAGGGTGGACCCAGAGGAGGGTCAATCCAAACACTGCCACCATTGTGTCTGATGAAGAAAACCTCGCATCCACATTTTGGGCAATCGGTACTGAAGCAAGTGCTCTCACGGCTGGTGTTGTATCCAGAAAAATCAGTAGCATTTGAACCGCTTGCGCCGATGCAACTGCCGTAAAAGTGAAAGGGGATACATCGTCCATTGATATAACGAAATTCGATAGGATTCCCACATCTGCTGCATATCCCCATACCAACTACCTCACATACGAATCCTGACGAAAGCCCGCACTACTGTATCGGCGTCCTCAGCCGAGAGTTCTTTAGCCTCAACTTGCTTGAAGAAATCTCCAATGGACTCTAGAAGCTCCCTCACGAGTTCCTCGTGTTCGACATACGTAATAAAGCGTCCATTTGAAACTTGATTCATTGAATGGGTTGGCTCGTAGCGGATAGTCATTTGAAATTAGGGCGCAGTTCAAGCTTGATTGATTAATTGATTTGGCTGACTCTTTTGCTGTAATAGCGTAGTGGAATCATAGAGGCCATCAAAGTCCACTTTGGCCGATAAAGAGGCGGTCGCTATTATCTGACAAACCTCCACCCGGGACCTCCGCCCTTACTTCAACGCCTTAACCAGCTTGATGGCGATCACCTGCATATCCTTTGGCAAGGCCCTGAACACTGCTAGCAGTTGAGCCGCCTCAGGTGTTATTTCGGATGGTGTTCTGGCTGTGCCCATCAGCCTGTCAGCGTCAAAACCCAATGCCTCGGCTAGCCTCAAGAGGTTATCCCCTTTGGGCACCTCCCGTTTGCCGGATTCCCAGGCTGCGATAGCGCTTTGGGTAACGCCAACGCGTTCGGCGAGTTGTTGTTGAGTCAGCTTGTTTGCTTTCCGGAATCGCTTAACTCGATCCCCCAGCGTTAACACCTTCTCTGCAAATGGCCCATCGAGGTGTCCCTTTGGCATCCTGTAAAACCGCTCAAGTCCCCGGGCTGCCTTCTCGCCAAAAGCAGCCCTTCCATTAATGAGAGAGGACAAGTAGCTCTTTCTGTCCGCTGGAAGCGCGCGCCCTGCAAACCACTCTTTCAGACGCGCCCTTCGGATGGCAACGACGTCTATCGGCTGTTCCGTGTCTTGAACCGAAACCTGCTCTGGAGCCGATGTGGAACCCATTCCTAGTGCTTCTCCTCGCCTAGTCCACTGAGGACACTGCCCAGAACCCCGATCAGTACTTCCATCCCGTCTGTCAGCAGCAAAGCCTGCTCGTCGTTTGGTTTAGTGGCATCGAGCAACGCTAAGGTCTCGCTCAGCGGAACCTCGCCGTATAGCCCTTGATAGTGAGCAAGATTGAGCGCGAGCAGCCGGGCACATTCAGCAAGCTGCTCCTTGCTGGCCTGATCGATCAACAGGTCGGCCAACTTGTAGTGCTCTGTGAAGCGGGATAGATCAGTCATTGAGAATCCGTCTGCGGTGCAATCGGCTCGATCAGGTCTGCATTATCGTCCACAGTCTTGCTGACTCGACGGCTGACCGGCCAAGCCTGCATGGGCTCGGCATCATAGGGCCGGACCATGCCTTGCACTTCATCCTCCGGCGCATTCAACCAGGCCTGCCAGTCTTCTTGCCGGAGGATCACCGGCATCCGGTCGTGAATCGGCGTCATCACTTCGTTCGGCCCGGTGGTAATGATGCAGGCTGTGCGGAGAATTTCTCCGTCAGGGCCGCGCCAGCTCTCCCATAGTCCTCCCATGGCCAGGGGCTCGCCCGACTTCAGGCTGACGTAGTAGGGCTGCTTCACTCGGCCTTCGGTCTTCCATTCGTAGAAGCCGTCCGCCGGAATGATGCAGCGCCGGCGCCGGAAGGCATCGCGGAAGGACGGTTTCTCAGCGACGGTCTCGCCACGTGCATTGTTGAGTTTGTTGCCGATCGACGGATCCTTGGCCCAGTGTGGCACCAGTCCCCAGCGCAGCAGGTGCAGGACGCGCTTGCCTTCCGGAGATTGTCGAATGACCGGGATGTCCGTGCCCGGCGGAATGTTGTAGTGCGGCGCGAAGTCGGCCACCTCATCCAGGCTGAAGTACTCCTTCAGCTTGGCGGGGGTCTGTTTGAGGACGTAGCGCCCACACATCAGGGTTGCCCAGCGCGGGCCTCGCGCTTCATCTTCCTCCAGGCCCAGGGAGGAGTGGGTTCTGGCTCGGCCCAGAGGCCACGCCTGGCGCTACGTGCATCCTGTTCTGCCTTTGCGTAGCGTGACTGGTCATCAGACGTCTGCTCCTGCGCATACTCCTTGTAATGCCACGCCATGCCATCCGCCACCTGGGCGAGGTTAGCGTCCTGGCCATCCACCAGGATCTTGCCGATCAGGCGGCCGTAGCGGTCCTGCTTGTGCCATTCCACGGTCACGGTCCGACGATACACCCGGTCTGATAGAGCCTCTTTGGACTTCTGGCCCCACGGCATCCCTTTCTCCGGGGCATCGATGCCGGCAAGACGGATCTTGTGCTGTGTCTTCTGGGCATCGAGCACCGTGACCGTATCGCCGTCTGCCAAACCTACGACTTCCCCGACCAAAGTGTCCGCCTGCGCGAGGGACACCCCGGCCAGGAGGGTAAGCATCACCAACCCGATTCTCAATTCGATAGCTCCGGCTATAATTGAACTGTGTAACACTATTCAAAAACAAACATGGGACGTGGCGGCAAACGCGAGGGTACAGGCCCCAAGGTCAGCCCCGGGCCATACGGTGAGGCAACCAGGGTGATGCGCATTCCAGTCAGCCGGATAGATGATGTCCGGGCCTATCTCTCCCGCCCGAGGGCCATGATGGCACAGGCGCCGGGCAACGTGGAATGGATCGGACCAGCCTCACGATCCGGCCAGGCGGTCAGGCTGCCGCTGTTCGCCGCCCGCGTACCGGCCGGCTTCCCATCGCCGGCGGAGGATTACGCCGAAGGCCACCTCGACCTCAACGAATTCCTGGTCGAACACGAAGCGGCAACATTCTATGTCCGGGTACAGGGCCATTCGATGAGTGGCGCCGGCATCCTCGATGGCGATGTCATCGCTGTTGACCGTGCTCTGGAAGCCCGGCATGGCGACATCGTGCTGGCCGTCATCGACAACGAGCTGACCGTGAAAGAACTCTACATGCTGAACGGCCAGGTCCGGCTGCTGCCCCATCACCCGGATTACACCCCAATCGAGATCAAGGCCGGCCAGGAACTGACGATCTGGGGCGTGGTGAAGGGCGTCGTGCGCAAGCTGCGATGAGCCGGGGTGTGCAGTACGCCCTGGTCGATGGCAACAACTTCTATGTCAGCTGCGAACGGGTCTTCAATCCCAAACTGGAGAATCGGCCGGTCATCGTTCTCTCGAACAATGATGGCTGTGCGGTAGCCCGGAGTGAGGAGGCCCGTGCCCTGGGCATCAAGATGGGCACGCCGCACTTCGAGGTGCGGGATATGCTGAAACGCCATCGCGGTGTGGCGCTCTCCTCGAACTACACCCTCTATGCCGACATGAGCCGGCGCATGATGTCGGTGATCAGCCAGTTCTCCCCGGAGCAGGAAGTCTACAGTATCGATAAGAGTAAGTTGTATAGTGCGGACGCCTAAGCTATTGAGTTCTATCTATGGACATTGTTAAGCGTCCCAGGGGCGTTGAATGGCGACGCTAGAGCGCATTCATTTCGTGCCCCATTACCTCGTGCGCAGAGAGAACGCCGTCGCATACTCCCCCAGTAGCAGCCGGCCATCCATTGAGGGCTTGCCCCAAATCTTTTGGGCAGACTATGCACCTTGGAGGGAGGCAAACCTGTGGGCAGTGGAGCGAGCAACGACTGGTGACGCTTCTCTTAAGACCGTTGCCAGTAACATGAATGGCCTTCTCAATTACGCTAAATTTCTTGAATCTCGTGATTTGCAGTGGTTCGAGTTTCCCGCTCGCAAAGCTGACCGCTGCCTGGTGCTATACCGAGGGGCGTTGATCAAGATGCGCGATGCCGGCCAGATCGGCCCATCCACGGCGTCTGAGTACATGCGCAATTGCATCATGTTCTATCGGTGGGTAAGGCATAGGGAGCTTCTTTCTCCACACGTCCAGCTGTGGCGGGAAAAACCCTACGTCGTTAAATACTTCGACCGGGTGGGGTTCGAGCGAACGATCAGCGGAACCACCACCGACCTCAGCATCCCGAACCGTAAGCGCCCAGGCCAAACGCTTGAAGATGGGCTGTTGCCAGTCTCGGAGACCGATCGCGATGCAATTCTGGATTTCGCCGCAGAGAACGCCACGCCCGAGCTCTACCTCATGTTGGCCCTTGGATTTTTTACCGGGATGCGGCTCGGCAGCATCTGTGATCTCAAGATTCAGTCTCTGGAGCGCGCCGCCCCCGACCCTTCCGCTGAAGGGCTTCTACGCCTTGCAGTTGGTCCAGGCGCAGCTCCGCCAGTGCACACGAAATTCGGTGTGACTGGCCAGGTCTGGATACCCGAAGCGTTGCGTGATGAATTGCTGGAATATGCCAAAGGCTGGCGGAGGATGGAACGAGAGGCGAAAGCCTCGCCCGAGAATCGTGATTTGCTGTTCTTGACCCGCTTTGGTAACGCCTATGGCAGGCGCGGCACCGATCAGTCATCTGCTGTGAATGTTGAGATGTCCGAGTTTCGAAAACGGGGCGTCAAAGCAGAACTACAGGTGCTCCGTAAATTCCGCTTCCATCAGTCGCGCTGCACCTTCGGTACCGAATTGGCACGTCTGGCGCTATCGGCTTGTGCCGATGTCGCTATTGTAATTGCGACGGTCAGCGACGCGTTGCTCCATGGGCCTAACTCTGAAGCCACCACCTTCAAATACATCCGATTCGTACAGGCACTGCCGATCAAACAAGCCCTCTCAAATAGCTTCATGGCGGCATTTAGCGGGATCGGCGCTGGGGCGCGGCACGATGGATAGTTCCGAATTCGACCTCACTTTCCCGATGCTTGAGTATGGGGCCACTGAAACGCCCTGGGACCTCCGGCCGCTGCTGTTTCGCGGAGGTGCAGCAGCAAAGGTGAAGCATGTGGGCCGCCAGATCGCGCAGGGCGAACTCGGCAGTCCCTTGCCGGAACGTTTCGAGCTGGTGACGCAGCTGCATGAGCACATGACTGACGACCTTGCTGGTGGCGGAAGTCGCTTCTCGGTGCAGAACAAGATCAGTGCATTGCGCCGATTCTTTGCCTGGATCGATTCAGAAAACGTGAATCTCAGTCTCGAGACGGCGGCCGACACGTTCATTCGTTGGACCGATCACTTGCTCCAGCGTCATCGAGTCGAACGCAATTTCAGCGATGGGTCCCTGTACGATCTCACCAGGCTCACGGCGACGATGCTGGACCGAGCATTGGACCGCCAAGCAAGCCTGAGCAAGAGCACACGTATTCGCAAGCCGCGCGGCAAAGGCAAGGTACATACGAGCAAAGCGGACAAGCAGAATCTGCAAAACACCTTCGCATTCGGACACCTTCTAGCTGACGTATGCGAGGCATTGACCTGGAGGGGGACAATGGCCCCCCTCCCAGTTTGTATTTCGTTACGCACCGGCCAAGTGCTGGAACTATGGTCGGGATTGCAGAGCCCCGAGAAAGTAGCGGCCCGCCGTACCAGGCCGCAAAACCAAGCGCAAATCGAAGCATCCCTGGCGGCGCGTGCCGCCCACGATGCAGATCGGACACTGCGGACCCGTTTCCCCATCGTCAATTTACGGATCGAGAGTGAATTGCTGATGTTCATCGCCCAGACCGGTCTGAACCTCCAGCAAGCACATACCCTGCGGGTTGAGCAGTTTCATTACACCAGCCACATAGACGGCTACCAGGTACGTACCTACAAAAATCGACGGGAAGGAGAAGTGCTATTCGAGATCTTTGCCAGTTATCGAGAGTGGTTCGAGCGCTATCTCGAATGGCGTTCCGAATGGTTTCCCAATGAGCCGGATGGTTTGCTCTTTCCGCTTATACGTAGCGGGGGACGAATCCTAGAAGAGGCGACGCAGTTCACGAACGTTACGCGCATCTGCCGCGAGCTTGGCATACCGATAGTGAGACCGCGAAAACTGCGCGGGACGCGCATCAACTGGTTGCTTCGGGAGTCCCAGAATCCCCAACAGGTTGCGGAGTTGGCCCAGCATACGGTGCAAACGCTGATACGCGTATATGCCGACCCCCATCCGCAGATCGCTATGGTGGAAATTACGCGCTTCCATCAGCAAACCGATCCGTCCCTTTCACCTCCTGCTCCTGGTAGATGTGTATCGGCCACACCTGAACCAGTGGGCACGATGCCGAAGAATGGTCCGCGACCCGACTGCATCAATGCTGCCGGTTGCCTGTTCTGTACCCAGCACCGGGATATCGAAAGTGAGGATCATGTGTGGTCTCTCGGTAGCTTGCGCCACCTCAAATCGCTTGAACTGGCACGCTACCGCCCATCCAGTTCGGGTAAGCACCTGACGACAGAGCATCCGGCCCTGCTGGTGATCGATCGGCTGACGGCCAAACTGCGCTTCTTCGAAGAAAGTAGCGAGGTCCGCAGGCTTTGGGTCGAAGAAGCCAGAGCGCGCATAAGTGAAGGTGACTACCACCCGGCCTGGGATGGCTTCATCCGATTGGCAGAACTGCGACAAAGATCAGCATGACGAAAAATATTCTTTCCGAACTTGGCCTCGGCATCGACTCGCCCCTAGCGATTCCTGATGCGCCGAACTACCGTCCGCCGTGCTGGCCACCGCAGCGTGATTGGCCGGTCATCATAGATGCCGCTGGCCAGGTGGTGAGCCGTTGGGGCGATGCCATTTGGCGGCTCGACCCATGGGCGGGAAAACGGCTCACTCTCAATTTCGGCGATGGCCCAGCTAAGAAATATGTCGCCGCGATCGATCCTGCGAACGCCGATTTATTGCGGACCGTAATCGGCTGGTGGCTATACGGCCCCAATGGAGCCCGTGGATACCGAGGCCTGAAAACGCGCTTCGACCAGATGCGTCGGCTGTTCGTCTTGTGCACTCAAGAAGGCATTCTCGCATCCGAACTGAGTCATTTTCCGCGCGTTGCCGACCGTCTCCCGGAGGTGCTCCAGGCTTCCCGGTCCGGTGAGTTCTTGGCATTGCTGCACGAACTGTACGAGCGGCGGGATGCGCTGGGGTTCACCTTGTTGGATCGCGCAGGGTTGGCACGCCTCGCAGCGGCCATGCCCGACCACCAGAAGCTCCAGACCCCCTATATCCCGCCCCGCATTTGGCACTATCAAATCACACGCTTGCGCGAATGCCTGGATGACTTTTTGGCGCATCGAGGCCAAGTCGAGGAGTGCTTCCGCTTCTGTCTGGCTGCCTATCGGCACAACTCTGCCAGTCTCCAAGGACAACGCAGGCCACAATCGTTCTATCCGTTTCAGTGGCCGTCGGATGGATCAAACGGAAAGTGGACTGGGCGGCAGTACTACGGCCCATTCATCGACACCGCGCATCGGTTTGGCATGGTGGAACTATTTCGTCGCTGGCTGGGAGTGAGCGACGACGAAATTCGCATTCAAACTCTGAGTCGCTACCTCAACCTCGTGAGTCGATCTGGACTGTGCTATCTGCTGAACTTCAGCCTCATGCGAGTCGAAGAGGCTTGGAACCTGCGCGCCGATTGCTTGCACATAGAACGTGATCCGCAGTTTGGCGACATCCATGTATTGTGCGGACGAACGACCAAGACGATGTCGGATTCTGAGGCACTTTGGGTGACGTCCCCGTCAGCTCAGGTGGCAGTTGAAGCCATGCGTGTGGTCGCAGACCTCCGCGCAGAATGCGACTCTCCCCCCGGCGAGGCCTCGGTGCCGGATGATCCGGCCAAGCGCTATCTGCTTGATTATTGCCTTGAACCGTGGGGAACGAAGTTCACCAAGATCAACCGCACGATTCGGCCATCGATTCCGAGCTATGCCCATGTGCTTCAGTGGTTCGACAAGCTGTTCGACCGTGAGCAATTGCGCATTACGCCGGAAGATTTCGAATTGGCTCGGTTGGTGACGCCGACGCTGACCGACGAGTTTGCGGTCGGCAAAATCTGGCCGTTGGCCTGGCATCAACTCCGACGAACCGGCGCAGTGAATATGCAGGCATCCGGGCTGGTCAGCGACGCTTCATTGCAGTTTCAGCTAAAGCACGTCGCCAGAGCGATGAGTCTCTACTACGGGCAAAACCATTCCAGGGTACGGCTGGAAGAGAAGGCCCATACCTACTACGTCCGCACCATGTACGAAACTTTGGGTAGGCAGCTGCAACAGCTGACGAGCAACCGATTCGTCAGCCCCCACGGCGAGAAGCGAAAATCTGAGATTGTCCGCCTAATCTCAGCCTCTGATGCTAAGAAAGCGATCAATCTGGCTAAGAAGGGGACGGTCACTCATCGACCGATTTTGCTGGGCATCTGCACGAGCCGTACCCCCTGTCCCTATGGGGGCATCGACAATATCGCTCGCTGCGGAGGGGGCGACTCCCCCGGAGAAACCAAACCATGTGCGGACGTTCTCTATGACCCCGAGCAACTCGACGAAGTCGAAGTGTTGGAGGCGGTATTGGATGAGCGCCTGGCCGCTGCCGAGGTAGACAGTCCGCTAAGGACTTCGTTGGAAGCCCAGAAACGTAGTGTGGAGAATTATCGCCATGTCATCCGGCAAACATGAATCCGCTGACCCGGCTAAGCGAATGAGTGCCGGCGAGCAGTATCGCGCAGCGTTCGAGCGGCTGAAGAGCAACAAGCCCGAACGACTGCCGAAGGGGACGCCCGTAAGTCAGAACAACGTTGCCAAGGAGGCCGGCAGCGACCCCTCTGCACTGAAAAAAGCTCGTTTCCCCCTACTGATCGCTGAGATCCAAAAGTACGTGGAAGGACACGCTGAGCAACGTCCGCCATCAGTGCGCCAAGTCAGCTTATTAGCCCGCAGAAAAAATCGTGGACTTCGAGAACGGATCGAGGAAATCACGCAGCAGCGTGACCACCTAGCCAGCCTACTCAGTGAGGCCGACGCCACCATTCTTGAGCTGTACGACCGTATTGCGGACTTGGAGCGCCAACTGCCGGCCTCCAATGTGCTTCCTCTTGATCCGCGAGGCCACAAAAAACTTTGAAACGGAGAGCTCGCAATATTCGAAAGAAACACAGCCATGCCCGACCAGCCCGGCATGAAACGTCGGGCTAGCCGCCGAAGAGCTTCTTGCGTTGCGCGGTCCGCTCCCGGCGTAGATTCTCGTAGGCAGTTCGGCGTTTAGTCGCGTTTTTGATTAATTCCAGGACCTGGGCGATATCGCCGAGCAACTCCTCACGCGCGGGAAGCGGTAGTTGGCGCTCGCCTGGGGTGTCGTGGGCCTCGGTAGCTTCGCAGGCCCGCGCATACACTGCCAGCAACTGCTCCCACTCCTCTGCGGGGTGGCCAATGACAGCACCAAATGCTTCTACGCTCACCACATCGCTGAACGGCTGGACGGTATTGTTCAAAAAAACCTCGCGTATGGCGCGCTCGACAGTGCCTCGGAGGCTTGAGTATCCCGATGCGATTTGCCGCTCAAGCTCATCATCCGGGTCGCTGCCGACCGGAACGTTCAGTGCTTTCGCACGACTTTCGAGATCGGCCAGGCGGGCCTTGGTGTCCATCGTCGTCCACGTCAGCCCCTCGCTCACTAGTCCCGGCGACTCGTCCCAACCGATGGTCTTGTAGCTGGCCGAGCGATCAGCGCGCTGAAGCGCCATCGCGAGCTCGGTCAGGAACACCGCATCATGGGTGAACACCAGCACTTGGCGGGTCTCAGCCAGCGCTACCAAACGCCGAGCTATGGCCCGACGATATACGTGATCCAGCGACGTAGACGGATCGTCGAAAATAACGGTCGAAGTATGTGGCAGGGATTCGAGCTCGGCGAGGAACATAGCCATCCCCAACGCGCGCTGCTCGCCCTCTGACAGCACCTTGGAGGCTTTCGCCGTGATTTCCTGCAGGCGCAGCGTGACCTTGGTCACCCCCAGCTCTGTGCGCCCGCTCAGGTCGGGTTGCACCCGTCGCTTATAGCCCAGGGCTTTCAACTCAGCATTCATAGAAGCGGCCAGAGCCTCGGTCACATGCGTCGCCGCCAGGGACGTCAGTTTGCGTGACACTGCCGCTGGGTTGAGGGCGGCATGGCAGCGGCTCAATGTGGCATGGACCTGACTGTCCTGAACAAAGCGCTCCACCGCGCCAAGCTGGTTGGCGAGGCGTTGTCGGGCTTCTAGCTCTGCCAGTTCTTGGGTCAGCGCCAAGCGTAGAGCGGGATCGGCAGAGGTCCGCAGGGTATTGGCGTCGACTCGGAGCGAAGCAGCTTTGGCGGCGAAGAGACTATCGAGGTTTGCTTCGATAGGAAGCGGTTCTGACTCGGGGGACCAGTTTCCAGTTTGCAGGGCTTGGCTAACCCAAGTATGCCGGGCGGTCCAGACCGATGCCGCTGCGGTGATGGCAGCGTGTAGGTCGGGCAGTCGCTCCTCCACGTCAGCCCGTGTTGGCACATCCAGAACGTTTAGATCGACAGCCTGCACCTTCCCTAGAGCGTTCATGCGCGCAAGCGTGGCGGCTTGCGCATCCGCCGTGGCGCTGTCGGCGACAAATGCCGCGAAACGCCGCATGCGCTCCGAGGCATCCGTTGAATAAGGTTGCTGGCAGAGTACGCAGTAAGCGTCCGGTTCCAGGTGCGGGAAGGGATGTTCAGGGTATGCCGTCTGCTGAGAGAAAGCCTCAGCGGCTCGGTACATCGTTTGCCAGAGTTCAGCTCCTGTGCCTTCCAGCAGCGTGGCGGTGGGTGAGGACGTTACCGGCAACTCCATGGCGTTCAGTGTGTCTCGATCCTGAAGACGCGCTTGCGCCAGTTGCATGGCGAGATGCGCGGTTTTTTCCGTTGTAATCAGTTCCTTTGCCCGTGCTATGGCACGATCATTCACCCAGCGCTGGACTTCCTCGGCTCGACGCTGCGCCTGGTCCAAGCGTGTCGCCAAACGTTCCAAGGCCAGCGCCTGCGGCACAGGATCGCTTTCCAGTAATGTCCGCTTCAGAAACTCCAGTCGCCGGAGTTCATCGTCACCGACCGTCCCTAATCGAGCAAGCACGGCGCGGTCCGAGTCCCCACCTAATTTGGCGATGTAGCGGCCGACTTCGGTGTCACCCTTCAGCGGTTCGAATTGCCGGGTATCCAGAGCCAAGGCATTGCGTTCGGTCCCAATCCGTGCCTGTAAATCACGCTGAAGTAGGACCAGGCGCGTCAGATGAGTGAGTCCGTAGGGCTGAAATGCAGGGGTCCCTTCCGCGTCGATGTAGTCATTGGCACAGGCCGCGTCGTAGACCGAGACCGAACTCAAATGCAAATGGGCCGGCCCGTTCTGGACCCAACGTGCGGTTTCCGGAGTGCCATCCACCAAAATGGCGAAATCTGCTGATGGCAGTCTAGCTGGGGTTGCCGCCCCAAAAGCGTCGGGCAGGACCTCCACCCGATGCCGAGCGTTGCAGGCATTCTTGAAGACGCGGGCGTAGCCGGATTTGCCGGCGCCGTTATGACCAAAGAAAATGGTCATGCCCTCCGGTGCGAGGTCAAAGGCACGACCGGACGGGAAGCCGTTTACCTGGTCTAGCCCCGAGACACCCACCAACCGCACGGTTGCGCCACTTCCGGCGCCTGGTACGTCGTCCAGCGTGAATGGCCGTGCTCCCCCCGTGGTTGCGTCTTCCCGTTCTTGCTCGCGAACCATTCGCAGAATGGTCTCGATGTCATCTTGGGTTAGTTCGGCCCGGGCAAATATCCGGCGCAGTGCTTCCTGCTGCCAGGGTCTGAGTCCGCCGGCCCACCCAATAATCTCGTCCAACAATGGCATATCCGTCTCCTTTCCAGATCCGCCGATTAAAGGCCGCGCCCAGTTGGATGGCAAGTGGCCAGCGCCTTCGAGGTGCTTCGCCGTGTTCCGTTTGCCTGCCTTCCTGACCGCCACCCTAGTGGCTTGTCCGGTCGTGACGCTACACGGGCAGAATTTCTGCATGCTGG